>JAEEGL015308863.1_pt1 | contig 13880 bp, 14 predicted proteins | sample 9134231 | NCBI WGS metagenome assembly JAEEGL01 (sample SAMN16246548, study PRJNA631951) | gut metagenome | biome: gut microbiome; feature: rumen; material: fiber-attached | host: Bos | place: Iran: Karaj | collected 2018-10
TTCTTCACTACACTCAGACATCGATACAATCGCCTTTTTCTTAACCGGCGCCATTGTAAAAGTGTCTCTTATAGAATACTTTGTCAGTTGTTCCGCTCCAGGTAATATCCATCCTCTCTTAGCTTCTATAATCAAATAAAAGGTTTTGTAATCCGTCATCTCGATATCAGTTATCCCTGTTGCAGCATCATAACTCTGATAAAGAATATCTACCGCTTCAGGATCAGCCTTCAACTCCAAAACCTCATGCTATATACATTTTTCTCAGCTAAAAGCACAGGTTCATATTTTCAAAATATTGCCTGTAACCCGCAAAAAATCAAGGTTTCTTCGACAGTAAACAAACAGTCTCCACATGAACAGTTTTCGGAAACTGGTCTATTGCACACATTTTCTTTACACGATACCCGTTTGCCTGCAGCGTCACAAGATCTCTCGCAAGGCTTGTGGGCTTGCACGATATATATACCATCTCTTTTACGCCGTAGCCTATTATCTTATTGAGTGCCTTCGGATTACAACCATCACGGGGAGGATCTAACACAATAATGTCCGGTCTTTCCTCAATTTCATCTAATACCTTAAGCACGTCCCCCGCTATAAATTCGCAGTTATCAAGTCCGTTAAGCTTTGCATTTTCCTTAGCTGCCAAGACTGCCTCCTCAACGATCTCAACACCTACAACTTTTTTTGCAACCGGCGCCAACATCTGCGCAATGGTTCCTGTTCCACTGTAAAGATCATAGATAACCTTATCCTTAAATGCATCCATTACATTATCATAATTGCCGGTATCATCGGGTTTACCTGCATCAGCAACCTTACCTGTATCAGAACCGTTATCACCCATACCGATCTCTCTGACATAATCCCTTACCGTCTCATAAAGCACCTCGGCACTTCTTGTATTTGTCTGGAAAAATGAGAACGGTGAAATCTTAAATCTCATCCCTAAAAGACTTTCATACAGACAATCCTCACCATATAAGGTTACTATTTTTTCCGGCACAACCGCATCCGACAGACTGTCATTATGGGTATGCAGTATTCCTGCTATTCTGCCGCCAAGCTTTAATGACAAAAGCTTTTCCACCAGCTCATCAAGATAGAGCGTATCCGTCTGTGTAGTTGTCACAAGGTTGACAAGTATATCCTTATTATCTGCCGACTGTCTTATTATCAAATGCCGTAACACACCGGTATGCTGCATCTTATGATAAAACGGTACCTTCTTCTCCTCATAGAAATCAAGAACAGCACGAAGAATAATATTGTAATCATCATCAACTATCCTGCATTTATCAACGGTAATGATATCATGAAAGCTGCCTTTTTTATGCATTCCGAGAGCTAACGGTCCATCCTTATATTCATCCCCAAAGGAATATTCCATCTTATTACGATATCCTTCTGTTATCGGACTTCCCTTAATCCCATCCCAAAGCTTTTCAAAATTTTCAATCCGATCATCACTTAAATGATCAAAAAATTCATTTTTTCCCTCTAAATTGTCAGAATTATCAACATTTTCCACAATATTATCCACAGATAAAATTACTTTTGAAAAAATGTCCTTCATCTGCTGTTCTTTTAACCGCAGTTGATTTTCGTAAGAAAGTGTCTGATATGTGCAACCGCCGCACTGCCCAAAATGAGGACATATCGGCTCTTCGTCTTCGATCAAAGACTTACTAATAACCTCTAACAGTCTGCCTTCGCCCGCTCCCTTCTTCAATCGTTTAACACAAAAACGCACTTCCTGTCCGAGAAGTGCGCCCTTTACGCATATATCCCTGTCTTCATACTTAACATATCCTTTATTCGGGAAAGCATATCTATACACCTTTCCCTCACATATCTGTCCCTTTTTCACTTTTATAATATCTCCTTATCATACCTTGATCACAGACTACTACTCAGCTATTATTATGTCACTTCACTTCTGTCTGTTAATCATCACTATCAACACATATTTGAAAACAACACATATTCGTAAAACAACACACATTTTAAAACCTTCAAAAAAATCCTTCGTAAAAATCTCTAAGAGACGATTTCAAAACGCCTATGTTGTAATGAAATTCTCCCTTTCGGTCAACATCTATCATCATAAATGTATGCTTGCGCCCATCCTGTCTCGGATAAGAAATGCTGCCGGGATTAAGTATTGTAACATCATCGCCCACATCAATATACGGTACATGTGTGTGTCCATACATTACAATATCATATCCGTTCTGCAAGGCGTATTCCCTAAGATGCTCCACCCCGCCGCCCACGTAAAAGCGATGTCCGTGAGTAATGAACACCTTTTTATCAGCGATCATAAATGAATCCGTTGCCGGAAGGTCAAGCGAATAGTCATTATTGCCGGCAATAATATGAGTCTCCACATCGGTAAGTCCGCGTATGTAATCTACACCACGCTCCACATCACCAAGGTGGATGAACATGTCAATATCGCCAACCTGTTTTATCACCTGTTTGACATCATCATTTTTTCCGTGCGAATCACTTATCACCAAAATACGCATACATCAATACCAGCTTTCCAATCTATACCCAAATCATCAAAACCCTGTATATTCTTTATCCATTGTCTTATGAAGACCAATATAAACAGAACCTTTAAAGCTTTTTAAGCTCCTCCTTGATCTGTTCTAATGCCCTGCCTCTGTGGCTGATCTTATTCTTCTCCTCAGGTGACAATTCAGCTGTTGTCTTCCCATATTCAGGCAGAAAGAATATCGGATCATAACCGAAACCGTTTTCCCCACGCTGCTCATATCCTATTATTCCCTCAATCGTACCACGCTTCGTTATAACACGTCCGTCAGGAAATGCTGCAGCCACAGCGCAGACAAACCTTGCCGTTCTCTTTTCATCAGGAACTCCTTCAAGGTTTTCAATAATTTTTTTGTTCTTGATATCATAGGATGTATCCTCTCCCATCCATCTTGCTGAATAAATGCCGGGCTGCTTATCCATGTAATCAACCTCAAGACCCGAATCATCTGCAAGTACCAGACAGTTTGCAAGCTTGCTGATCGCCTTCGCTTTGATCTGTGCATTCTCCTCAAAGGTCTTGCCATCCTCCACGATATCAGCGGTTATCCCAGCCTCCTTCATGGAAAGAATCTCATAATCAAGATCTCCAAGTATCATGCGTATCTCTTTCATTTTATCCTTATTGCCTGTTGCAAATATCAATCTTTCCATATCCTTATCCTCTCTATATATCCTGTATATATCCCATCAGATCATCATATTGACTTCATGATCTTTAACATCATATAGCATTCTCCTTATATATGATCACGCTTTGGCGGACGTGGTCCCATATACTGATAATAATATGATTTGATCATTCCATTATAGATCTTTCTGTTTTTGGTTGCCTTTCTTCCTAAATACTTCTCAGCATCCTCATAGGAAGTAATAATAAACTTCGACCAGGTATCAAGGTTGTCAAAGACCTGTCCCATTTCCTTATAAAGCTTCGGAAGCGCTTCCTTTTCCTCGAGACGCTCACCATACGGCGGATTGGTTATAATAAAGCCGTACTTCTTAGGACTTGACAACTGCCTCATATCCCGCTGCTGAAAATGTATGTGCTCCTCCACTCCGGCTTCTCTTGCGTTTTGCATTGCACATTTAATTATATCACCATCAATATCATAGCCCTGAATACTCATCTTAACATCGCGCAAAATATTATCCTCTGCCTCTGTCACGGCATCATACCATACCTTCTTAGGCGCAATGTTTTTCCAGTTTTCAGCAGTGAATTCCCTGTTCATTCCAGGTGCAATATTGGCACCGATAAGAGCAGCTTCTATCGGAAATGTACCGCTTCCACAGAACGGATCAACCAAAATCCTGTCCTTATTCCATGGCGTTAACATTATAAGCGCTGCAGCTAACGTCTCTGATATCGGTGCTTTTCCAACCAGCTGACGATATCCCCTCTTATGAAGTGATACTCCCGACGTATCCAATGCAAGTGTCACTATATCCTTCCTGCTAAAAACCCTGATAGGATATTCGGACCCATTTTCCTCAAACCAGCCTATACGATATATCTTTTTAAGCTTTTCAACAATTGCTTTCTTAACTATCGACTGAATATCCGAACCCGAAAAAAGTTTCGACTTATTGGTGGTTGCCTTCGTCACCCAAAACTTCGCATCTGAAGAAAGATATTCATCCCAATCAAGCGCTTTGGTCTTCTCAAACAGCTCGTCAAAGGTCTCTGCCTTAAAGCTTCCTACCTTTAACATTATTCTTTCGGCAGTCCTTATGAAAATGTTAGCCTTAGCTATTGCCGTCTCATCACCCTTAAAAACTACTCTTCCGTCCGACACCTCGACAATCTCATACCCCAGATCTGTTATCTCTCTCTTAAGCACCGCTTCCAAACCGAAATGGCAGGGTGCGATAAGTTCATATTCCTTCATTCAAAGCTCTCTTTCATAACATACAAAAACAAACATAATAATAACAATTAATTATAACAAAACTGCCATATTAACTCAACCAATTTTCTTTAAAATGATAAAAAGGCACGGGCTCCATGCTGATTAAACATAGAACCCGTGCCTTAATTCATTTCAATTTAAGAAGGATAATTTTATCATTTATCTGTTATTTTAGTCTTATCGGTTATCCTTCGATCGCAATGTAATTGGCCTTTTCAACCTTTTTGTTCGGATCCGGCTTCGGAACTGTAAGCTTCAATACACCGTTCTTATATTCAGCCTTGATCTCCTCCTGAGTGATAGTATCACCAACATAGAAGGATCTCGTCATACTTCCCATATAACGTTCGCGGCGGATATACTTGCCGGTCTTCTTCTCCTTGTCATCCTTATCAAGACCTTTAGCTGCCTTGATCGTCAAATATCCATCAGTAAGCTCTAAGGAAAGCTCTTCCTTCTTGAATCCCGGAAGATCAACATCAATCTCATAATGGTCATCGTGATCTCTGACATCTGTCTTCATCATGTTGTCAGCGCGGCGGCCATAGAGCTTCTTCTGAGCATCCTTCATCTGCTTGTCATATGCAGGCCAGTCGAAAAAGTCATCAAAGAAATCATCAAATAAGTTTTCTCCAAAAATACTAGGTACCATCATAAGTCATCTCTCCTTCACTATGATTATATTGTCGCAGTTGCATATTGATTATTATATGTAACTGTAGCTGGTTTATACGTTGTAGAAACAAATTACTGATCGTTTTAGGATAAATCTCTTTCCTTATAAACTCTCTTTTTTGTTTCTGATTATGTTATACCACTTCTGTTAGCACTCGTCAAGAGTGAGTGCTAACAATTTTTGTGAACTTTTTGTGAAGTACCGTTTTTATATCTTCAAGTAGTTGAATTACGGACACTTGCGGCTCCCTATGCATATTTTAATAATAAGTACATTACCGGACCGGGAAATCATGAGATTCGAAAACATCAATATCCGTTATATTCTTGCATCCGCTCTTTCTCACAATGCAATAATGGTAGACGTGCGCACTCCCGACAAATTCAGAAAAGGACATATACCTATGTCGGTTAATCTTCCTCTTTCAGATATTCAAAACAACAAAGTATCCTTTCCCAAAAACCGAACGCTTATCGTATACTGTGACAACGGCGGAAGCAGTATGCAGGCAGCAAGATTACTTTCGGATATGGGCTATGAGGTGATCAATTGTATTGGCGGAATTAAAAATTATAAGGGAGCGCTGACCAAAAATCAGGGATAAATAAAAGCATAGATTGTGACTGCTGTAAGCAGCCTTTCCAAATGCGCAAACGTGCATAATCGCGGGATGATTTTGCTTTGCAGTAATAATGTTTCACACAAGTAAAAAGGGATTGCAGCATGCAATCCCTTTCGTGTCATAAATAAAATATAAGCTTTAGTTTGTTACCTTCTCAAAATCCGACGCAGGATGCTTGCAAATCGGGCATATAAAATCATCCGGAAGCTCTTCTCCAACATATTCGTAGCCGCAGATCGTACATCTCCATACCGTCTGCCCATCAGCGGTTGTCCCGACAGCCTGTGGCTTTGGTTTAACATTTGCATGATAATAACCATAGTCCATAGACGGCACATCGGAAAGCACCTCCATATCGGTAACGGCCGCAACAAACAGAGTGTGGCTTCCAAGATCTATTGCCTGCTGTATCCAGCCTGCAATGAAACCGTTTGTTCCCTTTGTAATATAGTTAACATCGTTATAGCCTCTCTTACAATCCGTAAAGCCGGCAAACTTATCCACATCCTTTCCCGACTGAAAACCAAATCTTTTGAACAGCTCAAAGTCGGCGTCCTGCGAGATTATAGACAATGTACATTTCTTTGTCCTCATTATCATATCATGAGTATAATTGGCTTTATTAACAGCAAATGCTATCCTGTTCGGTTCAGAAGTAACCTGAATACCGGTATTGATTATACAACCGTTATCTTTCCCGTTCTCATTCGCTGTCAGAACAAACAGTCCGTAAGTAAGCTTATACATAGTTTTTGAATCCATGGCACATCCCTCCGATCATTATTCTTCACAAATAGCTTTAAGCTCATCGCGTTTATTAAGCACCTCTTTGAGCAAAGTATCATAATCCGCTTTTTCGCCTGCACGAAGCTTCTCGGTAATCTCCGCTGCAGGGGTATAAATCGGTGTCAAAGACAAATTTGCAAGCACTCCTTTAAGCGCATGCGCATGCTCAAAGGCCTTATCCATATCACCACTTTTGAGTGCCTCAGACAGATTATCAAAATTAGGCTCATCAGGAACCGTCTTAACCAGCTTTAAATAAAACTCCTCATTACCGAAGCATCTTCCCATACCCTCTTGTGTATTAGCGCCAAATTTGTTAAGTGCATCAATCGTTAACATTTCATTCCCTCCAATTATCATTTATTCTCAAAATACTTTGTGAATTCCTCTGCCGAAACCGGTTTTGAAAAATAGAAGCCCTGTATCAGATCGCACCCGGCCTCCTTCAAGAGAAGATACTGCTCCTCATTCTCAACCCCTTCCGCAACAACCGTTACTCTCATGAATTCTGCAATCTCCATGATCAGCTTGATAAGCTTGTGAGTATTCTCGTTGGTGTGAACATTCCTGACAAACTGCATATCAAGCTTCAATACATCTACGGGAAGCATTGCCAGCAGATTAAGTGACGAATATCCGTAACCAAAATCATCCATCTCAACCTTGAAGCCCTTATTTCTCAGACCTTCAACCGCTTCGATAAGCTGATCAGCATCATCAGCATAAGCCGATTCGGTAATCTCTAACATATACTCCGAAGGCTGTAATCCGTATTTATCTATAATCCCCATAAGCCTTGTTTGAAGCTTAGGATCGTATATATCCATTCGTGAAACATTAACTGATACCGGAACGGTAACCCCATATTCATCCTTCCATTTTCTAACCTGTGCAGCCGCTTCCTCCCAAACAAAATGGTCCAATATCTGAATAAGTCCGTTATTCTCAAAAAGAGGGATGAATTTCGAAGGACTTATCATTCCAAACTCAGGATGATTCCATCTTATAAGAGCTTCAGCGCTTCTAAGCACAGGTTTTTCGCCCTGAATAGCGTATTTCGGCTGAAAATAAACCACCAGATCCTTATTCTCTATAGCCTTATGAACATCATGTATAAGTCTCTCGGCAAACAAATTCTCCTCATGAGCCTTATTGTCATAGTAGGCCACAGCGCAGGTGTAATTATTGCGGATCCTGTTGCATGCAAGCTTTGCCCTCTCAAACCTTTCCTCAATGTCAATCGTCCTTGAAGGATCCGAGTATACTCCCATTCTGATCCTTATCCGCGCTCCATCTGCCATCTTATTAAGTTCCTCGGTAATCCTGTTGCTTACAATCGTAAAATCATCCGTATGAGTACAATAAAGATAGAATTTATCGGCTTCATATCGACAGGCATAACCATCCATATCATCAGCTAAAATACTTCTTAAAGTATCCGCCATCTTAACAAGCACCTCATTACCGAACTTCCTTCCATACAACGAATTGACCAAATGAAAATGGTCAACATCAATGACTGCTGCGTCCATTTTCCAATTAGGGAAATACTGATCTAACTGATTAGCATACTCAAAGAAATAATTCTGATTATAAAGTCCTGTCAATGAATCTCTTTCTGTATCGTGAATGATATTCCTATCCTCGGAAAGCTCCACGATACGACCTACTCTTGCAAGTATTACTTCAGGACGGTTATACGGCTTCATGATAAAATCAGATGCGCCAAGCTTAAGACTCTTTACCTCTGCGGTCTCCTCCGAAGTAAGCACGATTATGGGGATTTGTTGAAGAACCTCGTCCTCCTTCATAATCTTTATAAGCTCAAAACCATCCATCTCCGGCATCATAATATCAAGAAGCACTATAGAAAGCTCCGTCTTCATCATACGGATCTTCTCTAACGCTTCCCTTCCGTTCTCTGCATAGATAACCTCATATTTCTGGTTGATAATATATCCTAACATCTGCCGGTTAACATACTCGTCATCTACAACTAAAACTTTACGTTTTATCCCCTCCGAATATTTTAACTTCCTGTCCATGCCCTCATTTCCTCCGGCTTACAACCAATACATTATTAAAACACATTAACAAATATAACTATAATAAGTTTATCACATTACAGCTTTAGGCGCAATTAAAGAATATATAATAATCACAATTTTATATGTCATTTTTATATACAATTAACAATTTATTATTTTTATATTTTCGTATTCATGTTATAATAAGCAAAGATAAGTCATGCCTGCCCTTAATGCAGAATATTCCGGTCAGGACATGCGCAATAAAACATGAAAGGAAGAACAGTTTATGGAAGCATTAGAATGTATTAAAACCAGACGCAGTATCCGCAAATTCAAAGAAACTCCTATCCCAAAGGACACCCTGACAGCTATCGTCGCTGCCGCATCCATGTCCCCCTCATGGAAAAACACTCAGATAGTACGCTATAATGTTGTAGAAAATGCAGCTATCAAGGAAGATATCGCCGCAAACGGAACCTTAGGCTTTTCACATAACCACGATATTATTTCAGGAGCGCCAGCCTTAGTTGTTGTCAGTATGATCGGCAAGAGATGCGGTTATGAAAGAGACGGAAGCTATACAACATCAAAGGAAGACCGCTGGGAGATGTTTGATGCCGGAATAGCAAGCCAGACCTTCTGCCTTGCCGCTCATGATATGGGTATCGGAAGTGTCATTTTAGGTATATTTGATGATGCCAGGGTAGCAGAGGCTATTTCTCTTCCGGAAGAAGAAAAAGTAGCGGCATTAATAGCAATAGGATATCCTGATCAGGAATGCGAAGCTCCTAAGAGAAAGAGTACAGACGATCTTCTTAGAATTATGTAAGTTTTTACAATTTTTTTACTTTATATGAAACGAAATTTCCTATAAAACAAAGAAAGTGTCCGGATAATCACTATCCAGACACTTTTTTCGTCATTAACGACCACCAAATGCTACATGTTAGCCTTAATCTGCTCATATATTCCCTGTCCGTCCAACTGATATTTGTGAAGGAGTTCAACTGCAGGACCAGATTCACCAAATATGTCTCTCATTCCTATCTTATAAACCGGTGAAGGTGCTTTCTCGCAAACTACATCACATACCGCTGAGCCGAGACCACCTATAATGGAATGCTCTTCAACAGTAAATATCTTCTTAGTCTCCGAAGCTGCCTTAACAATAATATCCTCATCTATCGGCTTAATAGTATGAATATTAATTACTCTTGCATCAATCCCGTCAGCCTCAAGAAGCTTAGCAGCCTCTAGTGCAAATGATACCTCAAGGCCGGTTGCGATGATCGTAATATCCTTACCATCTCTTAAGGCAACGCCCTTGCCAAGTTCAAACTTGTAATCCGGTCCGTCATTGATCACCGGCACAGCAAGTCTTCCAAAGCGAAGATAAACAGGACCATGATGCTCATAAGCTGCTTTAACCGCAGCCTTAGCCTCAACATCATCCGAAGGATTAATAACAACCATACCCGGGATTGTTCTCATCAAAGCAATATCCTCATTACACTGATGTGTAGCGCCGTCCTCACCGACAGAAATGCCTGCATGAGTTGCGCCGATCTTAACATTTAACTTCGGATAACCGATAGAATTACGCACCTGCTCAAAAGCACGTCCCGCTGCAAACATTGCAAAACTGCTTGCAAAAGGTACCTTCCCCGTTAGCGAAAGACCTGCGGCAATACCCATCATATCACATTCTGCTATACCGCAATCTATATGTCTTTCAGGAAATTCCTTCTTAAAAATTCCGGTCTTTGTTGCAGCCGCAAGGTCAGCATCCAAAACCACAAGATCCTTATGCTCCTTGCCAAGCTCTACCAACGCATTACCATAACTCTCTCTTGTTGCTATCTTCTTTACTTCTGACATAAAGCTTCACCTACCTTCTCTAAATCTGCCATTGCTATCGCATACTGCTCGTCATTCGGTGCTGCACCATGCCATGAAGCCTGATTCTCCATAAATGAAACGCCTTTACCTTTAACTGTCTTAGCAATTATTGCTGTCGGCATTCCCTTAACATCTCTTGCTTCCTTAAATGCTGCCTCGATCGCATCAAAATCGTGTCCGTCTATTGTGATCACGTGGAAATTGAATGCTTTGAATTTGTCGGCAATCGGATAAGGTGAACATACATCCTCAATATTACCGTCAATCTGAAGCCCGTTATTATCCACTATAACCACCAGATTATCCAGCTTCTTATGTCCTGCAAACATAGCAGCTTCCCATACCTGACCTTCCTGAATCTCGCCATCTCCCAGGATCGTGTAAACCCTGTATGACTCATCAGATAATTTACCCGAAAGTGCCATTCCGACTGCAACCGATATACCCTGTCCTAAAGATCCGGCAGACATATCAACACCCGGAGTACCCTTCATATCAGGATGTCCCTGAAGCATTGCTCCTGTTTTTCGAAGTTTCAATAATTCTTCCTGAGGGAAATAACCCCTAAGTGCCAATGTACTGTATAGAGCAGGGGCAACATGTCCTTTTGAAAGGACAAAACGATCTCTGTCTTCCTTCTTAGGATTCTCAGGATCAATATTCATCTCCTGAAAATACAGATACGTCATAATGTCTGCTGCCGAGAGCGATCCACCCGGATGTCCGCACTTCGCAGCATGAAGAGAAGTCACAATGTTCTTTCTAACTTCGTTTGCTGTTTTTTGAAGCTGTAATTTGTCCATAATAATCTCCTAACCTTATAGTATAATAGAGTTACCATTCTCTATTTTAATAGACATCGGGAAAAAAACAACCCCTTTTTCCAAAATCAATATTAAATAATAAATTCTTATTAAATTATTCACCATATTAATGTAGTATCAAATACCACATCTTACAACACCGCCCTCATTTTTCTTTGCATTATCAGCCACTTTGTGATATTATGTTATGTGTGCCGGACGAATAATAATACACTTTGATGTATAAGTACCATTTCCTTTTGGCACCATAATAATAATCATAAGCGAAAGGAAGGCTATATTGATGAATGAATATATCATTTCCTGCTGCTCTACCGCAGATCTGTCCTTAGAGCATTTTACCAAACGCGATATCCATTATCTATGTTATCATTTTATGTTAGATGATGATACCTTCCCTGATGACCTCGGGCAATCCATCAGTTTAGAAGAGTTTTACGGAAAGATGGCAAACGGCGCGATGACTAAGACATCCCAGCCTAACGTTGAGGAATATACCAATTATTTCCGTCCGTTTTTAGAGGAGGGAAAAGATATACTTCACTTAACTCTTTCTTCCGGTATATCCGGTGCATACAATTCAGCATGCATCGCCGGCGATATCTTACGCGAAGATTATCCTGACAGAACAATATATATAATCGATTCTCTTGCCGCTTCTGCAGGCTACGGTCTTTTGATCGATGCCGTTGCTGACAAGCGCGACGAGGGACTTACCATTGACGAACTCAAAGAGTGGACGTATAAGAACCTCTTATTCGATAATCACTGGTTCTTCTCTACAACATTAACGTATTTCATTCGCGGAGACCGTATTTCCAAGACTGCAGGCACGATCGGCAATATGTTAAACATCTGTCCTCTGATGAATGTTAACAGTGAAGGCAAGCTGATAGTTAAAGAAAAGATTCGCTCAAAACGCAAGGTCATCAAAGCAATGATTGACAAGATGGAAGAGCTTGCAAGAGACGGTCTTGACTATAACGGCAAATGTTACATCAGCAATTCCGGATGTTTCGAGGATGCAAGAGCCGTTGCGGAACTGATAGAACAGAGATTTACAAAGCTTGACGGAAAGGTTGAGATATACAATATCGGACCCGTGATCGGCAGTCATACCGGTCCGGGAACCGTAGCATTATTCTTCTGGGGTAGCGAAAGAACAATATAGTAATTAAAAGGATCCATTCTGATAACAGATATCAGAATGGATCCTTTTTCTCATATATTGAATATTAAACAATATCTTTTCAATAATATCTACGTTTTAAAAAATTCCCTTTTATGACAGATAGCTCTTTAACTTATCAGCCATGTCAAGCTTCTCCCATGGAAGATCAAGATCAAGTCTTCCAAAATGTCCATATGCAGCCGTCTGCTTATAAATAGGGCGGCGAAGATCAAGCATCTTGATAATTCCTGCCGGACGAAGATCAAAATTCTCTCTGACTATCTCAACAAGCTTACGCTCATCAAGCTTTCCTGTTCCAAATGTATCTACTCTTACAGAAGTAGGTCTTGCAACACCTATTGCATACGAAAGCTGAATCTCACATTTATCAGCAAGGCCAGCTGCAACAATATTCTTTGCAACATATCTTGCAGCATAAGCTGCTGAACGGTCAACCTTGGTACAATCCTTACCTGAGAAAGCACCACCGCCATGACGGGCATATCCGCCATAGGTATCTACAATTATCTTACGTCCCGTAAGTCCGGAATCACCATTAGGACCACCGATAACAAAACGTCCTGTAGGGTTTATAAAGAACTTGGTATCATCATCAACCAATTCTTTCGGAAGCACCACATCAAATACTTCCCTCTTAATATCTTTATGAATCTTTTCCTGTGTAACATCCGCATCATGCTGTGTTGAAAGAACCACCGCCTCAAGACGAACAGGCTTACCATCCTCATCATATTCCACAGAAACCTGTGTCTTTCCATCGGGTCTCAAATAAGGCAGCGTACCGTTCTTTCTAACCTCTGTAAGTCTTCTTGCAAGCTTGTGGGCAAGACTTATAGGATAAGGCATATACTCTTCCGTCTCATTAGTAGCATAACCGAACATCATACCCTGATCTCCGGCTCCGATCGCCTCAATATCCTCATCACTCATCTGATTCTCTTTTGCCTCTAAAGCCTTATTAACACCCATCGCAATATCAGCACTCTGCTCGTCTATTGCTGTAATAACGCCGCATGTATTGCAGTCAAAACCATAGTCAGAATGATCATAACCGATCTCCTTAATGGTATCTCTGACAATTTTCTGAATATCAACATAAGCATTAGTCGTAATCTCACCCATTACAAGCACCAGACCTGTAGTAATAGATGTCTCACAAGCCACACGGCTGTTAGGATCCTGTCTCATAAGCTCGTCCAAAACCGCATCCGATATCTGATCACATATCTTATCGGGATGTCCCTCTGTAACCGACTCGGAAGTAAATAATAATTTCTCCATGATCTCATCCGCCTTTTCATTATAATATTCAAGACTCACCCCACCCTAAACTTCGCTTAAATGTTGAGGATCATCTCCATCTTTAATATAAA
>JAEEGL010052722.1_pt1 | contig 13879 bp, 12 predicted proteins | sample 9134231 | NCBI WGS metagenome assembly JAEEGL01 (sample SAMN16246548, study PRJNA631951) | gut metagenome | biome: gut microbiome; feature: rumen; material: fiber-attached | host: Bos | place: Iran: Karaj | collected 2018-10
ATCAAACTGGATATGAGCTTTACCACGGAACTTCAGGGAAACCAGACGCATGAGATGATGGCGGAGACTCTTTGCAAGGCTTCGCAGACGAAGGGCGTAGATGTCTGCTTTGAGGGCGTGGAAACGGAGGAAACTCTGGAGTACCTGAAGAGATACGGTGATGTGCTGGTCCAGGGATACTACTTTGACAAGCCGCTGCTGCCGGATGAATTCGAAAAGAAGTATTGCTGAAAGAACAGACAGAGAAAACGCGGTCCGATGAAAGGATCGCGTTTTTATAACCGACTATCCCTTTCCATCCGCCGGAGCGCCCGGCGGGTCGGTTCCTTCGGATTCGGCGTATCCGGGAGATCGAACTCATAGGCGGTGCTGGCATTGATCACGGGAATACCGTTCCAGTTCCGTTCCCTGCGAAAGTCGATATTGGAATAAGCCTGATGAACATGTCCGTGGACCATGACCGCCGGGTGCCACTGATCCAGCAGAGGGCCGAAGCATTCAAAACCGCGGTGGCACAGATCCTCCTGATCCCCGACACCGCGGATGGGGGCATGCGTCAGCAGGATATCAAAACCTCCGGCTGAACGGATCTGTCGGCGAAGCGCAGTGATCCGGCGGCTCATTTCTTTTTCCGAATACATATTGATCCCGTCGGGACGGTAACGGAGGGATCCGCCTAATCCCAGGATCCGCACGCCTTTCACCAGGATGAGTTTGTTATCCGCGCACAGGCAGCCTTCCGGCGGTTCCTTCTGATAACGGTCATCGTGATTGCCGGGCACGTAGACAATCGGCGCACTGGTAAAGCAGGTCAGGAAAGACAGATATTTCGCCGGCAGGTCACCGGCGGAGAGGATCAGGTCCACTCCGCTGAGTGCCTGGCGGCAAAGGTCTCCCCAAAGCCTTTCGGAGGGTTCGTCTGAAAGAGCCAGAATCCTCATCGTGCACGCTCACTTTCTGTTCCAGCTGAAGGCGGACAGCTGCGGTTTCAGTTCCCCGTGGATGCCCTGGAGGCGGACAAGCGGCTGTGCCGTTTCAATCAGTTCCTCCGGCTGCGGCAGGGTGCCGACGATATTGTCGGCCAGGTAATCCATGCAAAGAATCTCGGCAGGCGTCAGACGGCGGTCAGCGGTGCAGCGCAGCACACCGGCCTGGTCCCGCAGTTCGCCTTCGAAGGGCGAGAAGGTGCCGGCCCGCAATTCTTCCCGGAAATGATTGATGATCCGGGCGGCATAGGGATCAAAGCGGGATGAGAAGGCCACGTCCAGGATATGCGAACCGAGACCCCACCAGTAGTTGGTGACGTTTTCTTTGCTTTCCGACTGATTGAAAGTGCCGTTCAGGATCCGTTCGATCATCATCTGGTAGAACGGTCCCCAGCGCGGGATCAGGGTTGCCATGTTGACAATCTCCCCGCCGTCCCGCAGGTACAGGCCATAATCCCGGGCATCGTGGTTCGGGGCGGTGATGTCCCGGTTGCAGATCACGCGGATCTCCGGATCCTCAAAGGGATTGTCCGCCTTGAACCAGGACGCGGAGAACCAGTTCAGGTAGATCCGGGCCTGCGGATTGACCATGCGGGCGCCCAAAGCAAAAGCATTGGCGGCAGCGGGAGCACCGTAGATCGGGAAGTCCGCGATATAGCCGATTTTGCCGTTGTCGGACAGGATGCCGGCCGCCAGGCCTAGCAGGAATTTTGCCTCATAGAACCGGATATAGTAAGTCCGGATGTTTGTATAATTGGAAAGAAGCGAACAACAGAGGAATTTGACGTCCGGGTGGCTCAGGGCCGGCTCGATCGAGCTGTTCAGCATGACCGGAGAGGTGGCAAAGATGGCAGTATATCCATCGGCGATGAGACCGGAGATCGCCTCCGAAAAATCGGAGCGGGAGGGAACGATCCGGGCGATCGTCTCCAGCTTGCCGCCCAGCTTTTCCTCCGCTTCCAGGCGGCCGAGGTTATGCCAGTAGTTCCAGGCGGAGTCCTCGATGGAGCGGTTGAAGAGGAAGGCGGCCTTGACCTTTGACGGGCGGAAGAGCGCTGAGATCAGCGGTACCGGCGCTGCGCCTTTTGCCGGCTCCCGGTCCATGACCAGGTTGACCCGGCCGTCCCGCAGTTCGAATTCACGGGCCATCAGCCGGATGCGTTCCCCGGTCTTCTCCAGGTCGTCATCCCTGACCTCGTTGTAGCCGAATGCGGTCAGATAAGTCAGGAAGGCATCCCCGCAGGGCAGGACCTGCTTATCCTTCATCTGATTCAGGTACTGTTCAGTAAAATAATGACAAAGCTTACGCAGGGAGGCGATCTCATCGTCGGTCCATTTTTCACCGGCCCGTACACCGGGCAGGGAAAGCAGTTTCTGATATGAACCGGGACGCGAAAAGAGAATGCCGTAGAGCCCGGTTTCTTTGGTGAAGTCACAGTATTCGTAATAGGAAACGACAGCGGGGTCATCACTCTTCGGAGGATAGACGCGGGTCACATCCGCATCGATATCGGTGGCATTGAGGAACTTCATGACAGAGGTCCGCTTGTTTCCCTCGATCACATAGTAGTATCCCAGATACTCCAGGGCAGTGATGGGCTGGTTGACTCCTTCCAATTCCACGCTTTCGCAGAGACGCTCCCACTTGGAGGCAAACTCGCTGCCGCCCTCCAGAATTGGCAGAAAACCTTCGGAGAAGGCATAACTGCGGCCCTGGGAAACGGAACCGATGACCCGGTTCAGCGGGATCGTCAGGACGCCCAGCGAAAGACGGCTGAGCTGGGACAGGTTCGGCACCTTATCTTCCAGCACGGGCAGATAGGGATCGGCATTGGCCTGGATGGCCGCCTGGTATACGCGAAGCCCTTCACGGCGCGCACGACTGTAATTATCCGTAAGATCACTTCATTTCATCATTATTCTGCGATCGCTGTGACCAAAGTTTCAAAGAAACTTTGACAGCTGCTCAACAATTCGTAATTCATGATTTATGAATTGCGGATTATGCCTGGTCTGGAAAGACCATCTGTATTTTAACAGTTTTCAGAGCAATTGGCAAAAAGGCGAACGATCCGGGAGGCATACAGGATTTTGTGCGTGGTTTTGTATAATCCGGGCAGAAAACAGCACGTTTCGTACGGGTTGAGAAAAACGTCCGGAAATGATAAAATTATCTATGTTTTGTCGGGAAACGGAGGAGTGTGCGATGCCGCAAATCGGTGAGATCCTGCGGGAAGGAAAAGGCAAAAAGGTATACGCAACGGATGATCCGGACAAGGCGATCGTTTTTTTCAAGGACGAGGCCATGGCTTTTCACGGCCTGAAGCGAGGGCGCATCCTCGGCAAGGGTGAGGTCAATAACCAGGTGTGTGAGCACCTGTTCAAACTGCTGAAAGAAAACGGAATCGAAACCCATTTTATTGAGCATATCGACGCGCGTCACAGCCTGGTGAAGCGGTGCGATATGCTTCCTTTTGCGGTAAAGATCCGCAACATCGCCGCGGGTCAGCTGACCGAGCGGACCGGTATTCCGGTCGGGACGAAGCTGGAGCCGACCGTCATCGAATTTGTGCTCAAGGACTCCGATATGGAAGTGGATCCGATCGTTAACCACACCCATATTTATGCCATGAAGGCAGCCACGCCTGAGGAGATGGAGCAGATCACCGAAATGAGCCTTAAGATCGACGAGATCCTTACGGCCTACCTGAAGGATATCAGCATCGAGCTGATTGATATGAAACTGGAGTACGGTCGCTATCACGGGCGAATCATCCTGGCGGATGAGATCACCCCCGATACGGCCCGTTTCTGGGATGCGAGCACCCATGAGCCGCTGGATATCGACCGGTTCCGGCGGGACATGGATAATGTGGCCGAAGCCTACCAGGAAGTGCTTCACAGAATGATGGGCGTAAGCTGATGATGAAGATGAAGAGATGGTTCTGCATCCTGGCAAGCCTGGTGCTGGCCGGATGCAGTATGGCAGCAGTTGCAGAGGAAACAGGAGATTTTCCGGCATTGAACGATGCCGGTTTTCTGGATTCCGGGGAATTCGTGTTTGAGGACGAGGAGAACGGGATCTGGCGCTACGCGAGCGATACGCTGTGGATCGAGATCCGCCGGCAGGTGCAGGCCAAGCCGAAACGGGTCTGGTACGAAGCCGAAGTCCGCTGCGCGGAAGGGAGCACAGGTCCGCGGATGATCGCCAACGATCCGGAACACTGGAAGACAGCCACCGAGTATCCCTACAAGATCGCGCGGAAGACCGGTACCGTTCTGGGGATCTCGAACGATTACGCCCAACTGCGCCTGCAGCAGAAGAACCGGCGTTCCGGGATCATCATCCGGGACGGGCAGGTCTATTCGGACAGGACCCGCAAAAAAGGCGAAAAGGGCTTTCCGAATCTGGACTGCCTGGCGATATGGCCGGACGGAGATATGAAGGTCTTCTACAGCGACGAAAAGACTGCGGAGGAATACCTCGAAGAAGGGGCAGTCGACGTGCTCGCGTTCGGCCCGATCCTGATCCGGGACGGGGAACTGAACGAGGAAGGTATCGCCAAGTACGGCACCAGCCACGCCCAGCGCACTGCCGTCGGAATGGTGGAAAAAGGACATTACTGGTTCATGATGCTGGAAGGCCGGATCAAACGGAGTACCGGAGACGGGATCGGCTTCCTGGCGGAGAAACTGATGGAGAAACAGTGCGCCGTCGGGTTCAACCTGGACGGCGGGGATACATCCTGCATCGTCTTTATGGGGCATCAGCTGTGCACGATGCAGAACGGCAAGAAACACCTGTCTTCACGGAGAACGAGCGATATCCTGGGAGTCGGCACATCGGAGCTCCTGCCAGCGCTGTCTGATCCCTGGTAAAGGAAAGAGAGGAAAAACCATGGCATATTTCAGGATCGAGTACTACTCCAAAGCGCTCTGCAGGGAGACCTCCTTCGAAGTCCTGATCCCGAACGATCCGAGGAATGACGCGCCGCAGATGCCGGAAGAAAAGCCGATGAAAACGCTGTTTCTGCTGCATGGCTATACGGGGAAGGCCGGCAACTATGTGCCGTATGAACTGCCTGAGAAGTATAACTTTGCCATCGTCATGCCTTCGGCGGAGAATTCCTTCTATCTGAACGGGCTGTCCACCGGACATGCTTTCCAGACCATGCTGGGGGAGGAACTGGTGGACTATGTCCGGAAAACTTTCCACCTGGCGCTCCGCCCGGAGGATACCTGCATCGCCGGCCTGTCCATGGGCGGTTTCGGCGCATTGCATACGGGACTGGCCTATCCGGACCGGTTCAGCAAGATCGGCGCGATGTCCTCGGCCCTGATCCACCATGAGGTGGCCGGAATGAAGCCGGGCAGCGGTAATTCGGTGGCGAATTACGAATACTACCGGGAATGCTTCGGCGAGCCGGAGCAGTTGCTGGAGAGCGACAAAAACCCGGAGACACTGATCCGCAAACTGAAGGCATCGGGAACGAAAATCCCGGATATCTATATGTGCTGCGGGACGGAGGACTTCCTTATTGAGAACAACCGGCAGATGCACCGCTTCCTGGAGGAGGAAAACGTCGCCCACGAGTACCACGAAGCACCCGGCATCCACAATATGGTGTTCTGGACGGAGCACATCCAGAAGATCGTCCAATGGATGTTTGAGTAGCCTTGCAAAGCCGGAAAAGTTATGATAGAATGCCAAGCGGTGCAATCCAGGCACCGCTGCTTTATGCTGAAATGATTCAGGAGGAACGATATTCATGAGCCACACCTACGAGAAGGTTTCCGGAAACAAAGCCAAGCTTTCTTTCACCATCCCCGCGGAGCAGTTCGCCGAAGCGCTGCATCAGGCTTTCCTGAAGCTGCGCAATCGGATCAACGTTCCCGGCTTCCGCCGGGGCAAGGCTCCCCGCAAGATGATCGAAACGCTTTACGGCGAGAGCATCTTCTATGATGATGCTTTTGAGATTCTGTTTCCGGATGCTTACCGTGCGGCCATCAAGGAATATGACCTGAAGCCCGTGGACCAGCCCCAGATCGACCTGGATGAGATCGGTACGGGGAAGGACCTGAAGTTCCATCTGGAAGTGTTTGTCCGCCCGGACGTCACCCTTGGCGATTACAAGGGCCTGTCCGTGGAAGCCGATCTCCAGAAACTGACGGACGAGATGGTCGATGCCCGCATTGAGGAAGACCGCAACAAAGCCAGCCGCACGATCGACGTGGAAGACCGTCCCGTGCAGGAAGGCGACACCGTGAACCTGGACTATGCCGGTTCCGTGGACGGCGTTCCGTTCGCCGGCGGCACCGCCGCAGGCCAGACGCTGACCATCGGAAGCCACCAGTTCATCCCCGGCTTTGAAGAGCAGATGATCGGGATGAAGCTGGGTGAGGAGAAGGACCTGAACGTCCGCTTCCCCGACGAGTATCACGCGGAAGAGCTCAAGGGAAAGGATGCCGTGTTCCATGTGAAGGTTAACGGTATACAGGTGACCGAGAAGCCTGAGCTGGATGACGATTTCGCCGCGGACATCAGCGAGTTTGACACGTTCAAGGCCTACAGGGAGAACATCGTCAGCGAGCTGACCAAACAGATCGAGAAGAACAACGATATCGCGATCGAGAACGCGCTGGTCGAGAAGGCTGCAGAGAACGCCCAAATGGATATCCCCACAGCGATGATCGAGGACCAGGCGGAATACCAGGTGCGCGAGATGGGCATGCGGATGAGCTATCAGGGCCTGCGGATGGAAGACTACCTGAAGTATACCGGGCAGACCATGGAAGACCTGAAGAAGATGTACATGCCCGAAGCTGAAAAGCGCGTGCGGACCGAACTGGTGATCGAAGCGATCCGGAAGGCCGAGAAGATTGAGCCGACTGAGAAAGACATCGAAAAAGAGATCGCCGAGCAGGCGGAGCGCATGGGTCAGGATGTTGAAACGTTCAGGAAGAACCTGACTGACGAGCAGAAGGAATACCTGAAGGACAGCGCTGCCATCCGTATGGTACTGGACCTGCTGAAGAAGGACGCCAAGGTTACGGAGAAAAAGGCTGCGGAACCTGCCGAGAAGCCTGTGAAGAAGCCCGCTGCGAAGAAGGCTCCGGCAAAGAAGGATGACGCGGAAACGACAGAAAAGAAGCCCGCCGCAAAGAAGAGCGCTGCGAAGAAGGCTGACGCGGACGAAGAAAAGCCCGCGAAGAAACCTGCTGCAAAAAAGCCTGCTGCGAAGAAAACCGAAAAGAAAGACGCTGAATAAGATCCAATACGGCGGCCCGGCCGGGCCGCCCATTTCAGTCAAAGGAGGATAATGATATGCCGCTGGTCCCGATGGTCATTGAACAGACAAACCGGGGAGAACGCTCCTACGATATTTATTCCCGTCTGCTGAAGGACAGGATCGTGTTCCTGGGCGGGGAGATCAACGATGATACGGCCAACCTGGTGGTGGCACAGCTGCTGTTCCTCGAGATGGAGGACCCGGACAGTGATATCAGCCTTTACATTAACAGCCCGGGCGGTTCCGTTACGGCAGGCATGGCGATCTACGACACCATGCAGTACATTAAGCCGCAGGTGCGCACGGTATGCGTCGGTATGGCCGCAAGCATGGGCGCCTTCCTGCTGATGGCCGGCGAGAAGGGAAAGCGTCTTGCACTGCCCAATGCCGAAGTGATGATCCACCAGCCGCTTGGCGGCGCGCAGGGACAGGCGACCGATGTTGCGATCCGCGCGGAATGGCTGATGAAGACCAAGAAAAAGATGACCAGTATGATGGCGGAGATGACCGGACAGCCGCTGAAAAAGATCCAGGCGGACGTGGAGCGGGATTATTTCATGAGCGCAGAGGAAGCGCTGGATTACCATATCATCGACGAAATCTACCAGCCGAGAGAAAAGCAGGAGAAGTGAGGACAGCCGCATGGCAAACAATTATAACCGTCAGGGACCACGCTGCTCCTTCTGCGGGAAGGAACAGCGCATGGTGGAACGGCTGGTTGCCGGTCCGAATGTCTATATCTGCAACGAGTGCATCGCACTTTGCAACGATATCCTGAACGAGGAAGCCTTTCCTGAGGAGGCGGAAGGCCAGGAACAGATCGGTCCGGTCAAGCTGCCGCTCCCCGCGGAAATGAAGCGGACGCTGGATGAATACGTGATCGGCCAGGAGCGCGCCAAGCGTGCCCTGAGCGTTGCCGTATACAACCACTACAAGCGGATCAACCGGAAACAGCGGAAGAACGACGTCGAGCTTCAGAAGAGCAATATCCTGCTGCTCGGGCCGACAGGCAGCGGCAAAACCTACCTGGCGCAGACGCTCGCCCGAATCCTCGAGGTTCCCTTTGCCATCGCCGACGCGACGAGCGTCACCGAGGCAGGCTATGTGGGCGACGATGTGGAGACCATCCTGCTCCGTCTGATCCAGGCGGCAGACTGGGATATCGAAAAGGCGCAGCGCGGGATCGTCTACATCGACGAGATTGACAAGATTTCCCGCAAGGGCGAGAATATGTCCATCACCCGCGACGTGAGCGGCGAGGGCGTCCAGCAGGCACTGCTGAAGATCCTGGAAGGAACGGAAGCCGCGGTGCCGCCCCAGGGCGGACGCAAGCATCCGCACCAGGAACTGATCCGGATCGATACCACCAACATCCTGTTCATCTGCGGCGGCGCGTTTGACGGACTGGTGCCGATCATTGAAAACCGGATCGGTAAAAAAACGCTGGGATTCGGCGCGGAGATCATGAGCCAGCGTGATCCCATGCGGACAGACGCGCTCAAGGACGTGCGGCCCGAAGACCTGACCAAATACGGTCTGATTCCGGAATTTGTCGGCCGTCTTCCGATCGTCGTCACGCTGGACGGACTGGACGAGAACGCGCTGGTCCGGATCCTGACGGAGCCGAAGAACGCCCTGTGCAAACAGTATGAAGCCCTGCTTGACATGGACGGGATCCGACTCACTTTCGAAGAGGATGCGATCCGGGAGATCGCCCGTCAGGCGATCACACGGAAATGCGGCGCCAGGGGACTGCGCGCGATCATCGAGGATGCCATGCTGGATACGATGTTCGAACTGCCGGGCATGAAGGATGTGAACGAGTGCATCATCACGAAGGAAGCCGTGACCGGCGGAAAGCCGAAACTGATCTCCAGCGTGAGGAGACGGACTGCAAGACATACGGAGGAGGCCTCTGACAAAACGGACGCTTCCTAAAAAACGATTATTGAGGTTACCATGAGGAAGATCCAGACAATTGAACTGCCGGTGCTGCCGTTGCGGGGACTGATGCTGTTTCCCAACATGGTCCTGCATTTTGACGTGGGGCGGAAAAAGTCACTGGCGGCCCTGGAACAGGGCATGATGGAACAGCAGAAGGTTTTCCTGATCAGCCAGAAGGACGACGACAACGATGAACCGGGCTGGGGAGACCTGTGCAAGGTCGGGACCATTGCGGAGATCAAGCAGGTCATGAACCTGCCCGGCGAGAATATCCGCGTGCTTGTGGAAGGCGTCAGCCGAGGGATGATCCGCGAAACGCTGACGGACGATCCGTGCATGCGTGCACAGATCCGGGTCTGCGAAGACAAGGTTGTCCGTTCCGCAGACGCCAAAGCGCTGCTGCGCACCAGCCAGGATCTGTTTGAGGAATATGCCCGCTCCTCCCAGCGGGTGAGCCAGGACACGGTCGAATCGATCCATGCGATCGAGAAGCCGGGCGACGCGGCGGACCTGCTGGCGGCCAATGTGCTGAGCCGAAAGGAAGACCGCCAGGAGATCCTGGACGAACTGGATCCGGTCACACGGCTGGAGAAAGTCTGCGTGATCCTGATGCGGGAAACCGATATGGCGGATACTGAGAAACAGATCCAGAGCCGGATTCGCAAGCAGGTCGACAAAAACCAGAAGGACTATTACCTCAGGGAGCAGATCAAGGCGATCCAGACTGAACTGGGCGACCGGGACGAGACTGAGACTGCTGACCTGCGCAAGCGGATGGAAGAGCTGCCCCTGAATGAGGAAGCGCGCAGCAAGTGCGAGAAGGAACTGGACCGCCTGGGACGCATGGCGCCGGGCAGCCCTGAAAGCTCTGTCAGTCAGACCTATGTGGAATGGATCCTGGACCTGCCGTGGGGCAAGGAAACGGATGACAACCTGGACCTGGACCGTGCCCGTGAGATCCTGAACAGGGATCATTACGGCATGGAGGATGTTAAGGAGCGGATTATCGAGTATCTGGCTGTGCTGCAGCTGAAAAAAGATATGAAAGGGCCGATCCTGTGCTTTGTCGGACCGCCCGGTGTCGGCAAAACCAGCATCGTGAAGGCGATCGCCGAGGCGGTCGGCCGGAAGTTCGTCCAGGTCAGCCTGGGCGGCGTGCGCGATGAGGCGGAGATCCGCGGGCACCGCAGGACCTATATCGGTTCCATCCCCGGACGGATCATCTCCGGTATGAAGCAGGCAGGGACCATGAATCCTGTGTTTCTGTTTGACGAGATCGACAAGATGAGCGGAGATTTCCGGGGAGATCCCGCTTCAGCTATGCTTGAAGTGCTGGATTCGGAACAAAATCACGCGTTCCGGGATCATTACCTGGAGCTGCCCTTTGACCTGAGCAAGGTTATGTTCATTACGACTGCCAACAGCATGGAGACGATTCCGCCGCCGCTTCTGGACCGGATGGAACTGATCGAAGTGCCCAGCTATACGGAAGAGGAAAAGCTGCAGATCCTGAAGCGGCACCTGCTGCCCAAGCAGATCCGTGAGCACGGCATGAAGGAGAACGCCCTCAAGGCCGGAGACGAAACGCTGAAGGCCATGATCGAGGATTACACCCGGGAAGCCGGTGTCCGGACGCTCGAACGTACGGCCGCCAAGCTTTGCCGCAAGGCAGCAGTGCGGATGCTCGACCGGAAGAAACGCTCGATGACTGTGAGTAAAAAGGTCCTGCGGGAGATGCTTGGCGCGCCGAGATACCTGCGGGAAGCGCCGGAGAAGGAGCCCCGGATCGGCATCGTGAACGGGCTGGCTTACACCAGTGTCGGCGGCGAGATGCTCGAAGTGGAGTGCTCCACCATGAGCGGCAAGGGAATGCTGAAACTGACCGGCCAGCTGGGCGATGTGATGAAGGAATCGGCTGAGACTGCCTTCAGCTGGGTCCGCGCGCACAGCGAGGAACTGGGGCTGGCGAAGGATTTCTACCAGGGCATCGATGTCCACATCCATGTTCCCGAAGGTGCTGTGCCCAAGGACGGACCTTCTGCGGGGATCACGATGACTACAGCGCTCGTCAGCGCCGTAACCGGGGTTCCGGTGCGGCAGGATATCGCGATGACAGGAGAGGTGACCCTGAGGGGCCGCGTGCTTCCCATCGGCGGGCTGAAAGAAAAGACGATGGCGGCGTACCGCGCAGGCATCCGGACCCTGATCATCCCGGAAGAGAACCGGAAGGACCTGGAGAAGATCCCGGACTACGTGCTGGATCAGTTCAGTGTGCTGCCGGTGCAGGATGTGCAGGAAGTGCTGAAGACGGCTCTGGTACGGTAAAAGGAGAACTACGTGGAGATCAAGACGGCGGATTTTATCACGTCCATGGCGGACTACGGCAACTTTCCCGGAAAAGGGCTGCCGCAGATCGCGGTCGCCGGCAAGAGCAACGTCGGCAAGAGTACGCTGATCAACAAGCTGTGCCGCCGGAACAAGCTGGCGCGCACCAGTTCGACACCGGGGAAAACGCGGCTGCTGAACGTTTTCCTGCTGAATTCCGAATTCCACCTTGTGGATCTGCCGGGATACGGATTTGCCAAGGTGGACAAGCAGGAAAAGCAGCGCTGGGGCCGGATGATGCAGGACTATTTTGCCAAAGCTGACGAGCTGCTTCATGTGCTCTGCCTGGTGGATATCCGGCATGAGCCGACGGAAGACGACAAGCAGATGAACCGTTTCCTGCGTGAGATGGATATCCCGTTTTCCGTGATCGCGACGAAAGCGGACAAGATCAGCAGAGGTGCAAGGAGCAAATACCTGGCCCCGATCTGCCGCGCACTGAGCGTGCAACCCTGGGAGATTATCTGTTTCAGCGGTGAAGACGGGACCGGACGGGACGACCTGCTGGCGCTGCTGGACGGGATTCTCCATCCGGAAAATGAATAAGATTTCCTATTGCATTGCATGTAGCAGGAGTGTATAATGCATGTCCGTGGATCGGAAGTGCCGTCCGGGGGCCCTGCGTGGAGCCCTGAATATAAATAGTGGGAACAGAGCGTGAAAAACAGCCTGTTTTTGGCACGGAAGTGAAACAAAATGGCATGAATATACCACAGATGATAAACCTTGTGGGGATTCGTTCCTGAATCACCGTGTTCCGGGAGGAAAGAAGTCAATGAACCTGATCAAATGTCCCCGCTGTGACCTGAACTACATCCGGGAGGACGAGAAGTACTGCAAGGTATGCCTGCGGGAAATGAAGGGTGAAAAGCAACAGGAAGAAATGGAACTCTGCAGCATCTGCAATGAAGAGCCCTGCCTTCCCGGCAAGGATGTCTGCCTGTTCTGCCTCAAAGAGATGAATAAGAGCAACAATGAGGAAGAAACGGAAGAAGAAACGGATCCGGTAGATACCAACACGATCGGTGACATGGATGATGTCAGCGGTATGGACGAGATCATCCCGGAGGTTGAGGAAGAGGAATCCTCCGAATATGATGAGATTGAACAGGAACTGAGTCTGGAAGACGTCCGCGAGGACGAGGAGAGGGAAGCCGACGACGAAGAGGAAGAAGAACAGTAAGTCAAGGAGATCATATGCGCCTGTTTGCCATAGGAGACCTGCACCTGTCCGGAGGAGATGATAAACCGATGGACGTGTTCGGTCCCCAGTGGGACAGGCACTTTTTTCATATCAGCAGACAATGGCGGGAAAAGGTCAGCGAGGACGACCTGGTCCTGATCCCGGGGGATATCAGCTGGGCGATGCACCTGGAGGAAGCGCGGGAAGATCTGGAGGCGATCGCGGAGCTTCCGGGGCGGATCATCCTGTGCAAGGGGAACCACGACTACTGGTGGAATTCCATTACCCGGGTCCGGTCTGTCCTGCCGCCGAAGATGCAGGCGCTCCAGTTCAATGCCATTGACGCCGGCCCCGCTGTGATCTGCGGGACGCGGGGATGGGTCTTTCCGACGGACGAACAGCCCCTGGATGAAGCTAACCGAAAGATCTTTCTGCGTGAAACCCAGAGGCTCCGGATGGCGCTTGAAGAGGCACAGGAGCTGGCAAACGGACGGCCGGTCGTGGCAATGATGCATTATCCGCCCCTACTGGAAGGGGTGAGGAAAACGGTGTTTACGGAGCTGCTGGAAGAATACCGGACGCATACGGTCGTATACGGCCACCTGCACGGGCAGGGGATCCAGAGCGGGTTCAACGGCGAACAACGGGGAGTCCGGTACTGTCTGGTTTCCTGTGACAGCATCGGATTCAGCCCGATGGAAATCGTATTGAATTAAAATATTAATTTTTTGAAACATTTTTGGCAAAATCAGCGAGGCTGGGAACAGCTTCGCTTTTTTTGCATACAAAATATGGGGATCAAAACCGGGCTGGATACAATCGAATGGCTAAATATTACAGAAATATTAAGAAATTATTATTAATAGATTAACAGCAGAACTGATCAGACTCTGAAGACGTTGAAAAACAGGGCTTGCAGAGATTTGATTCTTATGTTAAATTTGTGGGGAAAAAGGGAATCCTATCCCAAAAATGAACACAAAAGTGGTAGAAAGGGGGAGCGATGCCGTGGACGACACGAAAAACGGCAATGCCGGAAACACAGCCGCAACCTCTTCAACCACCGGAGAAAAAAGGGTAAAAAGGTTCAT
>JAEEGL010937231.1_pt1 | contig 13879 bp, 11 predicted proteins | sample 9134231 | NCBI WGS metagenome assembly JAEEGL01 (sample SAMN16246548, study PRJNA631951) | gut metagenome | biome: gut microbiome; feature: rumen; material: fiber-attached | host: Bos | place: Iran: Karaj | collected 2018-10
TATTTGTAGAAGGTAAGATCTAAATCTGACAGAGTGCAAATGAAATCAAAAGGTTCGATTGGTTGTCAGAAGAAACAAGATGATTGACGACGATTCCAAAAGCGGAGATTACGACATGAAAATCAAAATTTTTCAAAAAAGCAGCAGAAGAGTTGAGAGATAAATCTGATGGTCATGCGTAGGCCCTGCAAATAATGTGATTCAGGTCTCTATTAATAAAAATTAATACATGATATCTTGTACCTGCGCCATTATAACTTCAAGTAAAAATGCAATTAAAAAAGAAAGGTATGCAGACGTATATTTGTACAGGTTTTACACAATCTATATAAATTTTAAGAAGAAAAATAATTATGAAATTTTACTGTCCAATGACGGCGTAAAAATAAAAACAGTCATTTCCTATTTAACACTTTGATAAATAAAGAATTTTAACATGACATATAAATTGATCAGATAAGAAGGTATGAAATATGATTAAGTGTCTTTAACACGTGAGAAATCAGTTCAGGTTTCAGCCATGGGTAAAAAAATGCCCGGTGTGATTATGCTCGATAATAAAGGGAAAGGAAGTTTTTCAAAGATCCCGCAATTGTTCAAGCGGTACTTGAAACAGAAGAATCTTCAGATGTATATATCTGTTCAAAAATAAGATGCTTTTGAACTGATATATACATTGAGCTGAACTGTGACAGCTGAAAATACTCAGTACAGAAAGCCTGCGGGTTTGCAGGAAAGAAACAGCAGCATTCGATAACCGGCGATGTCAAACAGATTACGGAAACAGCATTAAACGGAGAAATAAAATGGAAAAAAACAACAGCATGGACATCTGGAACATGAATTCAGCTGAAGTTAAGAATACCAATGCTGCACGCAATATCGATATTTCTGCTTCCGGTTCGGATGTTGACTCCGGCTGTGTCTGTGCAACAGGTTCTGACTCTGTCACAAACTCCGCTGCAGCCGGGGAGCATGTATCTTCCATAATTTCAGACACTGCGTCGGCAGATTTACATATATCCGCTTCTGACACGGAGTCTGACAACAACAGGACAGACAAATTCTGCCCAGGTGTCTTCCGTCCGGAACTTTCAAAAAGAGCCGCAGTTTCGCTCCTTGCCAGTGTTGTCTTTTTGTCGCTGATTTTTCTATGCACAACACATCTTACCTCTCTGAGTGATAATCTTCTTGGATTGCTGATCCTCGTTACAGGGTTACCTGTTTTCTGCTTTTTTCTCTATTCTTCAGTCATCAGGAAAACTGTAGCCAGCAATGTTCTGAGAAAGAACAGTCTTTTCAGCTGGTTTAACGGCAGGAAATTTTTTGCGGCACTGCGCTCATTTGTTCTGGCAATTGTCGCTGCTTTGATAGTTCTGTCAGTAATGGTGTCCCTTTCAAAGGCCGGTATCTGGAATCTTGAAGTGCTGTTTCTTGGTCTGATGATCATGTATGCCACATACATCCTGTACGGCTCAATTGTTTCTCGTCAGTATGTGAACTGGATGTTCTGGCTCAAAAGTGCCAACTTATGGCTTCTTCTCAGCGTGTCTTCAGTATTCATGTTCTGTGCCGAAGCCCTTCTTGTGTATGCCGGTATTGCAGACGTTGAACTGCTGAACGGCAGTATTGCCGAAGCTCTTGCTGCAAGAAAATCCGCAGGTGCCGAGACTGCTGTCGTCTCTGTGCTGATGAATTTCAATGATATGATGGATATCATTCTCAGAGGACTGGGAACCTTCATCATTTCAATGATCAGTGACGATTATCACTGGATCGTAAAGACATTCATGTCTTCTGTAAAACTCTGTTCAGTACTTGTTCTTCCCGTCACATTCCTCATTCCGATGACAGAATACAAAAGAATTTTCATTTCTCCGACCGCATCCTCATCTCTTCCAGAATTAGGTTTTTTCAGGGTTTTCCTTGGTTTGTTCAGATATGCAGTGCCGGCAGCCTTCTTTATGTTCATCCTGTGTTACATGGAGGAGTCGCTGACACAGAAAGACAGAACTGAGATAGTGACATCTATTGAGACGAGAGTTAAGGAAACTGTTGAGAAGGCAGAAAAGATAAAAGTCCATGTTATTGGCGGAGACATTTATTCTGAGAAAGCCTTTGAGATGGTGCATGATGCGGATCGTGTATTTTTAGAACGGAAGGAACAGCTTGAGAAGGAGTATGCCGGCATCATGAAATCTCTGAAAAGGAAAATGTATGCCAATGTTGATCCCTTCCTGGACAACTACTACACCCTGACAGCAGAGTATATTAGACTGTTCGGCGGTACTTTTATTGAAGGCCTTGAGAACTCTCTGATGCATGGAACAGAAACTTACTTTAACAGGCTTGGTGATGTTCAGCGCAGGTACCGTGAGTGTGCAGAAAAGCTCGCTGAAGCCAAAAACAAGATCCTTGAGAACACCAGGATTGCAGATTTTGATCCGGATAAATACGAGGTGATTGGAGAAATCAGTACTGAGGATTTTATCAGAGGTGATTATGGAATTATTCATTCAGCAGAGTTTCGCGGAAACTTCTCAGCCGAATTAACTGAGCTCGGAGCTGTCACTGTGTCCCATATGGGTACGAAAATTCATATCGGTAATGGTACCAGTAGGTTACAAAAGTTAAACCTGTTCAAAAAAGAGCTTGGAACAAAAATTACTGAAAGAGTGATGAATACACCGGTGGGAGCAGTTGCCAGCAAAGTATTTGGCAAAATCGCAACGAAGGTTTTAACCAAGGCAGGCGGTGCGATTGTGGGCGGAACTATAGGCTCTGGAATTCCTGTGGCAGGAACAGTATTGGGGGCAGCTGTCGGCTGGTTTGCAACTGATTACATTATGCTGCGTGCGGATGAGTATGTAAACCGCGGTGAACTGAAAAGTGAGATTATAAAAGCCATCGACAGAACCATCAATGAAACCCTTTGATAGAAAGGGAAACAGTCTGGCATCTCTGTATTACATCATGAATTCTCCTGAACATGTCACGCCGGTAGGCGAAATTTAATGATTGTCTAAAGGAAGACTGCTCCTTTCTTTCCATAGATAATTCCGGCAGGCTGCATGACACCAACAAGATTGGGAAGTTCGGGGCGGCAGAACACAGATGCAACGGTTATTCTGAATGAGAAGCTCTAAATCCGGGCAGCTGATTACATATGACCTAAGTGCTGTCCGACTGACGAAGAGAGGAAATAAGGGGATCAAATAAGGTGCTGTCTTTCCCCAGTTTCCGGTGAATCCATATCGTCTGACTCTGAATGGACTACGGCTATAGTTCTGCCGTTTAAGGATCCGGACATAACAAAATGCATCACAGAGATAAAGGATAAATCTCATCCCTGGAAAAACCGGTTCTTTTTCTCGAGCATGAGAACAATATTCCAGCCTGTTTGGATGATTTAGTGAAGATGTGCAGCAGGACCGCCACCTTCCGATCTGAGCATGATTATACTGTTATTCAGAAGGTTGATTACACATATCTCCTGCGGAAAACAGGAGATCTTTGTTACCGTAAAAGTCTCGATATTTTAAATGCAGGTGCGCAGGAATATAAAAGATTGGCATTCAGAACACACCCCATTTCAAAACGGTATTTGCAGGGAGTGCTGATAAAGAATGATAAGTAATGGTGCGTCCTAGAGAACTCGAATCTCCGACCCCCACCATGTCAAGGTGATGCTCTAACCAACTGAGCTAAGGACGCATCTTGAAGACGAGGATATAATACCCAAAAAAAGCTTCAAAGTAAAGGACTTCAGAGGCAGTCAAAGACGAACCGTTCATATTTCATTCTTTCAACTGCCTAAAATGATTTCTGATCCTACACATTGAAGAGGAAATTCATGACATCACCGTCCTGAACAATGTAATCCTTGCCTTCTGAGCGCATTTTCCCTGCCTCCTTGGCTCCGGCCTCACCCTTATAGGCAATGTAGTCATCATAGGCAATAGTCTGGGCTCGAATAAAACCCTTCTCGAAATCGGTATGGATCTTGCCGGCAGCTTTTGGAGCTGTTGCACCCACAGGAATGGTCCATGCACGAACCTCCTTCGGACCGCCTGTAAAAAACGTCTGAAGGCTGAGCAGCTTGTAGCCGGCGCGAATGACACGGTTAAGACCAGGCTCTGTTATACCCATGTCCGCCATAAACTCCGCACGATCCTCATCATTCATTTCAGCAAGTTCGGACTCTATCTCTGCGCATACAGGAACAACAACAGAGTTCTCCCCGGCTGCAATCTTCTCAACAATTTCAAGATAAGGATTATTGCTGAAGCCGTCCTCGGCTATATTGGCAATATACATGGTAGGTTTAAGCGTGAGGAACGACAGATATGCAACTGACGCTCTTTCCTCCTGTGAAAGGGAAAGCGTTCTTAGCATTTTGGCATCCGACAGCACCGGCAGACATTTCTCGAGAACTTTCAGCTCGGCAATCGCAGCCTTGTCATTTCCTTTGGCCTTGCGGCTTACTCTGGCAATAGCCTTTTCACAGGTTTCAAGATCGGCAAGAGCCAGTTCTGTATTTATTGTTTCAATATCTCCGGCAGGATCAATTTTACCGTTTACGTGAACTATATTGTCATCCTCAAAACAGCGTACGACATGAGCTATCGCGTCAGTTTCCCTGATATTGGTCAAAAACTGATTGCCGAGACCCTCACCCTTTGACGCACCCTTAACAAGACCTGCTATATCGACAAATTCCATGGAAGCAGGAACTATCTTTTTAGGATGATCAATATCAGCAAGTGCCTGCAACCTGGGATCCGGAACTGGAACCACACCGGTATTTGGTTCAATGGTACAGAAAGGAAAGTTAGCCGCCTCTATACCCGCCTTGGTAAGTGCATTAAACAGGGTGGATTTTCCCACATTAGGAAGTCCGACGATACCACAATTAAATCCCACGTTCCGCTCCTTTATTTATTTGCTTTAAATGCATTGATTGTATTCATTGCCTTCTGAGGACCTGCAGTCACAATCGATTCCACAGACGAAAGCGCATGACGCTGGGCATCCTCAATCAGTACCTGATCCTGAGGTGATGCTCTGCCGAGAACATATCCTATCATCTGCGACCGGTCGGCCGGTTTTCCTATGCCTATTCTCAAACGGTAGAATCCGGCATTGTTACCCAGACAGGAAATGATGCTCTTTAACCCGTTATGACCGGCATGACCGCCGCCAAGCTTTAATTTAAGCTGACCGGGTTCGAGATCTAGCTCATCATGAATCACCATAATCTCTTCAGGCTTAATCTTGTAGAAATTTGCAACAGCCGCCACCGACTGACCGCTTAAATTCATATAGGTGGTAGGAAAAACCAGTTTAACCTCCTGATCCTTTATCCTGCCCTGTCCAGTCATTCCGTAGAACTTTGAGGCGGGCCGCATCTGGATCCCGAAGCGTTCAGCTATCATTGAAAGCAGATCAACACCTGCATTATGCCGGGTATGCTCATATTCGGGGCCAGGATTGCCTAGACCTGCAATAAGTTTAATAGTTCCCATATACTGTCAGTTCAGCTGCACAGGAAAATTCTTGCCTATGCGGACAATTTCATTCTTTTCATTGAGGTATACAAGCTTCGGCTTATGAGTTCTGGCCTCTTCATCAGAAAATATTCCGTAGGCGGCAATAATCACTGTATCACCGACAGCCGCCATTCTTGCAGCGGCACCGTTAAGAGAAATCATACCAGATCCCCGCTCTCCGGCAATGGCATAGGTATGAAACCTGGCACCGGTATCAACGTTGTAGATATCGATCTGTTCATTTTCAAGAATTCCTGCCGCTTCAAGCAAATCAAGATCAATACTGCAGGATCCTTCATAGTTAAGTACAGCATGTGTCACACGCGCCTTGTGCAACTTACCCAAAAGCAATGTTCTCTGCATTTGACTTTCCTAAATTCAAAGAAAAAGAAAATGTGCCGGATACGGCTTCCCAAAATTGTGATCTATTCTAGCAAATTTTACAAAAATAGATCAGCAAAAAATAGACAGATCTATCCGTATAGGATAAACCCGCCATATCAGTCAAAGATCAAAAGACACGCTGTCTATCAGCCTTGTGGTTCCCAGATAAACAGCCATAAGCACCGCCGCTCTTGCTGTCAGACCGGTAACAGGTCTGAGAGATTCAGCATCGACAATATCAATGGAATCAGTTCTGAAGCCCTCATTGGAATCTATTTCGGCTCTGGATTCCTTAATCAGTGCATCAAAATCCCTTCTGCCTGATACGATGCTGTCCCTTATCCGCATCATTTGCTTGTAAATGAGGGGGGCTTTCTCCTTTTCTTCAGCACTGAGCAGACCGTTTCTTGATGACAGAGCAAGTCCTTTTTCATTTCTCACTATAGGCACTTCAACGAGTTTAATCTGCATTGCCATGTCTTTTACCATTTTTTTAAGAACTGCAACCTGCTGAAAATCCTTTTGTCCGAACATGGCGCAATCAGGACGGAAAATATTGAACAGTTTGGTAACAACCGTGGTTACACCCTTGAAATGACCCGGACGAAGAGCACCCTCGAGCATATCGGAAAGTCCGGGAACAAAAACAAAGGTATGCTCATTCATACCATCCGGATACATAATCTCAGGAAGAGGTGTAAAAACAAGATCAACACCGGCCTGCTCCAGTTTGTCTAAATCGGCATCAAGAGTACGCGGATAGGTTTTAAGATCATTCTGATTGTTAAACTGCAAAGGGTTTACAAAAATACTTACAGCCACATGATCGGCATGTCTTGCCGCCTCCCTTACGAGAGCAAGATGCCCGTCATGAAGATTTCCCATAGTAGGTACGAGAGCCAGAGTGGCTCCATTTTTCTTTAATTCATTCGCAGCATCTACAGCCTGCTGGATATTCTGTACTATTTTCATGTTCAATAAAAAAAACGAAGGATTAAGTTAAGTCCTGTATGCCCGCAAAAAAAACAATAACCGACGGAAATCATTAGATAACTGCCGCCGATCAACTAAAAGGAAAATAAAAACTGTGATCATTATAACACGATCAGCCAAAAGGATCATGCTAATGACTTTGATGTTTCTCTGCTTCAGGGAGAAAAGGGATATCAGAAAAAGCTCTGAGATTCGTTAGGAAAGTTTCCGTTTGCAACTTCAGCCAGATAGAGTTCCACAGCCTTGTGAAAATCCCCTGTTTCCTTAAGGAAATTGCGCGCAAACTTCGGAGTGTGGCCCGGAGTAATGCCGAAAGCATCGTGCATTACCAGAATCTGACCGTCGGTCTTGTTGCCGGCACCTATGCCGATAACAGGAATATCAAGACGGTTTGCAACCTCTTCAGCAAGCGGTGCCGGAACACATTCAATAACAAGAAGAGAAGCTCCGGCATCCTGCAGTTTCAACGCGGTTTCAACCATCTGCTGAGCCTGTGACTCGCTGCGTCCCTGAATTTTGTATCCGCCGAAGACATTAACAAACTGCGGAGTAAGACCTATATGGGCACAGACAGGAACACCGTTCTGTAGCAGCCGCTCTATAACAGGAATCAGCCACACACCGCCCTCGATCTTAACCACGGATGCACCGGCCTGCATAAGTCTTGCCGCATTGCGGCATGCAACTTCAGGAGTATCATAAGTCATAAACGGCATATCGGCTATGACCAAAGCTCCGGTAACCGCTCTTGCCACACATCCGGTGTGATAAACAACGTCGTCAATAGTTACACCAACCGTGCTTTCCCTGCCCTGCATCACCATTCCAAGTGAATCACCGACAAGAAGCGCCGGAACGCCGCATTCATCAAAAAGATGAGCAAAGGCTGCATCATAGGCTGTAATCGTGCCGAATTTCTTCTTCTCTTCCTTATACCTGCGAAGAGTCGATAAAGTAACTTTTGACATAAGAGCCTCTCCTAAAACTGATCAATTATAGAACAGCCGGCCTAATTTTTAAATCATCGGGACCAAGCCGGGCCACCAGCTCTGACACAGGAGAACCGTCCGGCAGTACCAGCTCAGATGCTATATCCATAAGAGGAACAAGGACAAATCCGCGTCTTTTCATTTCAGGATGCGGGATCTTGAGACGGGGAGAATCTATAACCTCGCTGCCGTACAGCAGAATATCCAGATCCAGTGTTCTCGGTCCCCAGTGAACCGTACGGATCCTGTGATGCTTCTGCTCAATCTCCTGCAATCTGTCAAGCAACTCCAAAGGGGGAAATGTCGTCTCCACCTTCACAACAGCATTAATGAAATCATCCTGATCCTGAGGTCCGACCGGTGCCGTACGATATAAACGCGATACCGCCTTCAGTTCAATACCGTGAATATGCTCTATCTCACCGATGGCTGTATTCACCTGCGAAACCGGGTTGTCAAGATTCGAACCCAAAGCGATAAATGCTGTTACCGACACAACTTACTCCAGACAGGACAGGAAACTCACAATTCTTTGTTAATAATTATTTTTTTTCTCGGTCTTCTTGGCTTTTTTACCGGTTTTTCCTTCTGCTCGGGCTGCAGCGACTCATTATCATATCTGATATTGTGCTGCTCGAGAATGCCTTGCCAGCACTGCAGAACAGGCTCCATGGCGGGATTCGCACCGGCTCGATACTGAAGAAAATCATAACAGGCCTTGAAATTCGTATTAGTCAGGAGAGAAGCTATTCTTTCGTCAGTCAGATCCCTTCTCTGCATATTAACAAGTAAATACCATAAGCCCTTGATATCCTCAATCATAAAGTTCGGATATCTGGTGAATTCAGCCTGTTTCTGAAGAACAGAATTCATGACGACGGTAATTTTACTGGTTTTGTAGACACGGGATGAATCTATAAAACCGGCGGACAGATCAACAATATCTTTGAATTCTAAAACAAAAACCGGCCACAGCAGACATGCAAAAAGGAACTTGGAATTCGGCTTGCGGTTGTTTTTTATGCGTAAATCAGTACCGTCAAAAACAAGATTCAGAAAACGCAGGATCCGTGCACCCTCGTTCCTGTCAATAATGAGACTGTCCAGAGCAGGAAACAGGTACCGGATCAGATTGAAGGTCATCATCAACTCGAATGTCTTGCGAGCATAGCCCATCAAAAGCATCTTGATCATCTCGTCAAACATTCTGGCATTTGATACGCCTTCAAGAAGCCTGCCCATGGTATAAATCGGATCTGACGTTCTCGGGGTGATATACATTCCAAGCTTTGCACTGAATCTGATGGCTCTGAGCATTCTCACAGGATCTTCATGATATCTTGTTCCGGGATCGCCGATTATATCTATTTTCTGAGTCCTGATATCATCAATTCCGCCGTGAAAATCATAAACAATATTTTTCAGCGGATCATAATAAAGAGCGTTTATGGAAAAATCTCTCCGTTCAACGTCTTCATCAATGGATCCGAAGGAATTATCTCTCACCAGAATTCCTGTACTTTCAGAAACAACCCTGGTGGCGGATTTGGCAGGTCTGTTTTCTGTAGAAACTGCATCACCGCTTCCTCTGAAGGTTGTAACCTCTATTATTTCCTCCTTCGGAGTCGAAAAGCCGTAAACCACATGAACTATTCTGAACCTATGACCGATAATTCGGGCTCTCCTTCCGAAAACATTCTTGACCTGCTCGGGTGTGGCGTTAGTCGCCACATCAAAATCCTTTGGAACCGCATCAAGATAAATATCCCTCACGGCACCGCCGACAATATATGCCTGAAAACCGGCTGAATTGAGAATTCTGACTACGCTTAAAGCATTCGGGCTGATTAGAGATGGCTTCACCGGGTGCTGTCCCGGCATAACAGCATGATTATTAAGAAAAATATCTACCTGATTTTCAGTCAACATTATGAACGAACTACCTTATATAAACATTGAGCGAAATTTTATCGCACTTTCCCTTTAATGTGAATAATCAAGACTGTCATACCGGCCCGCGTTAATCCGGAGCGTACGCCAGTTCAAGCCGGAAATGAACCCGCTGATATACTGATCCAAAGGAGGTGTAACAGGCCTCGCACCGCAATTCTGCCCAGGCGCCGCATACAGTCCCCGGATGCGGACTGTTTTAACCATGTACAGAGCAAATCACGAAAGGTATCAAAACTTTTGCAGAACTCGGTCAAATGGTATAATCAGATCGTGTTTGGTCATGATATCAGCGAAATGCTGACCGGGACAGACATCCGCCTCGGACAGTTCTCTGCCCGGATCTGCAGGGCCAGACAAAACCTAGTTCAACAATCCACGGAGTCAATATGAACGGTCTGATCCAGTCTATTTTTCCCAAATCACCGCTAAAGCCACTGGTCAAGCATATCTGCAAAGTTCATGAATGCTGTTCACAGCTTGTTCCGTTTTTTGAAGCTGTTTTTTCAGACAACTGGGAGGCTGCGCAGGCTGCCCAGCAGACCATCAAGTCTATGGAAAAGGAAGCGGATAAAATCAAAATGGAAATCAGAATGAAGCTGCCTACCGGACTATTCATGCCCTTTGCAAGAACCGATTTGCTGGAGCTTGTATCCCAGCAGGATAAAATAGCAAACAGAGCAAAGGATATAGCCGGCATAGTGCTTGGACGTCACCTTCACGTACCAAAGGACATTGAAAATGATTTTCTGAGGTATATAAGACGATGTCTTGACGCCACACTGCTTGCCACCAAGGTGATCAGCGAGCTGGAAAATCTTCTGGAAATAGGCTTCAAGGGCAAGGAAGTCAAGGTTGTTGAAAAAATGGTTGAGGATCTGGATGTCATCGAAAGCGATACGGACAATATCCAGATCGAAATAAGACACAGTCTGTACCAGAGAGAAAGCGAGCTCAATCCGATAGATGCTATATTTCTCTATGATATTCTCAACAAAATCGGGGATCTTGCCGACCAGGCTGAACGCGTGGGAACAAAACTTGAAGTCATGGTCGGGAGAGCTTAATGGAAATTCTGGCAGAACACGGATTATTGTTGCTTATAATAGCAACAACGCTAGGTTTTCTCATGGCCTGGGGCATCGGTGCCAATGACGTGGCCAATGCTATGTCCACATCGGTTGGAACCAAATCTCTTACTGTCATCCAGGCTCTGATTATAGCTGCTATTTTCGAATTTCTAGGTGCGTATCTTGCCGGTGGCGAGGTAACCAACACAATAAAGCAGGGCATAGTTGATCCTTCGGCCTTTACAGGTCAGGAGATCAACGTAACGCTTGGCATGATATCAGCTATGTTTGCTGCCGGAACCTGGCTGATTCTGGCTTCATTCCTCGGCTGGCCGGTTTCTACAACCCATTCAATCATTGGAGCCGTCATCGGATTCTCCCTGCTGTCTGTCGGACCTGACGCAATTCACTGGACATCTCTCTGGAGTATTTTCGGCTCGTGGATAATAACTCCGGTTATATCAGGAATTATCGCTTACATACTGTTTGTCAGCGTTCTGCGCAGTATTTTCAGACACTTTCACCCCATGAAGCATGCTAAACGGAAAGTCCCGATATACATTGCCCTGACAGTTTTCGTAATCACATACATCACAATAGGCTCCGGACTTAAACACATAGGAGCGGGGAACATCACTCCGCTGCAGAATCTGGCCTATTCCGGAATTATCGCCGCAGTTTCTGCAGCTGTGGGAGCGATAGTCATCAACCGGATGAATTTCGACAAGGAAAAGGACAAGGCAAAGGACGAATCTGCAAAAGAAAAGGATAAAGTCAAAGGAAAAAGCAGAAACAACTACAAGCAGGTCGAAAAAATATTCAGCATTCTCATGATTATAACCGCCTGTGCAATGGCCTTTGCCCACGGTTCAAATGATGTGGCAAATTCTATCGGTCCTTTGTCTGCCGTCGTTGCGGCCGTCAAACACGCACAGGACAGCAGTTACGACACCGGAGTGCTCGAATGGTGGATTCTTCCTCTCGGCGCCCTCGGCATTGTAATCGGACTCAGTACTCTTGGCTACAAGGTGATGAAGACTGTTGGAGTAAAAATAACACACCTCACACCGAGCCGCGGATTTGCTGCGCAGCTTGCAACCGCAACGACAGTAGTTATAGCATCCGGCACAGGACTTCCGATTTCAACTACACAGACACTTGTAGGCGCCATTATCGGAATCGGTCTTGCTCACGGTATCGCTGCTATCAATATGAGAGTAATCAGCAGCATTTTTATCTCATGGATAATAACACTGCCGTCAGGAGCAATACTTTCAATAATCTTCTTTAAGGTACTTCAGGCATTTTTTTGCTGATCTGAAATCTGTACCGGACACATAAAAACGTGCGGCATCTGAGTTAATTCAGATGCCGCCTTATCTTGTACTCTATAATCAGCACGATGAAATCAGCAGATCACTGATACCGTTTTGAATTCTCCACCGGCTTGGCATAATAGTCTTTCACCAGTTTCTGCTCCTCCGCCGGAACTCTCTCCAGTCTCTCGTTGAAGGCTTTTATAAACCTGTCATCAACACCTGCAGTCTGATCAGCAGCAATCAGATTGCTTGGATAAAGCTGATAATTCTGATGAATGTAGCTGTCTATATAAGAAGCCAGAGCCTCTGCACTTTCAAAATTATCAGTTACTGGATCCCCGATCCTCACCGTTATCCTGCCCTTGTAGCCGCGTATTCCGTTTACAATGCTTTCTATATCCTCAAGATTGGATTTTTCGTATGTACCGTCTCTATCCTTCATAAACAGCTCGTGCGCCTTATCGGCATCACCAGGATCATATTCATAGGAAATGGCAACGGGAACAATATTAAGCTGTTTGATGTACTCGCCAAAAGGAATCTTCTGCTTGCGGCCTGCCAGATGAAACATTTTCAAAATTGCAGGATCCGTCAGATCGTTTCCGTCTTTTGCCCTGCCCTCCCTCTGAGCTATCCATATGGAATGCCCCTCGCTGAGAGACAGTCTTATGTAATCGGAAAGATTTGACAGGGAATTCAAAAGCTCCCTGCCCTTTGAGGAACGGTCAACCACAAAACTCTGATTAAGTTTCATCAAATCAGTCGCAAGCTGCGTCTTAAGCAGATTATCACCTATGGCAATACGTACAGTATCCAGACCGGCACTGTGAAGCCCAAAATCAATAAATGCAGGATCCAGCGCTATGTCCCTGTGATTTGATATAAACAGATAACCCTGATCCCTCTTTAATTTATCAAATCCCTCAAAAGAAACGCCATCGGTAGTTGTTTTAATCATGTTCTCCATGAATTTAGCAACATAGTCCTGAAATGCGGCAACTGTTGTAACATGAGCAAACTTTCGACGGAGTTTATAACTTACGAACGGTCTGATGACTGGGCCAAGAAGTTTGAACCGTTTAAACTGAAATCTGACTATTGATGACAAAAAAGACTCATCGGATAAAATGCGGGATATGACCTGCGGAACCTCTTCATCTCTGTACGGTCTTATGGCATCGAATCTTGCATCTGCACTGGACTCAATAATTTCATCTGAACTCATGTGACATCAACCTCTTAAACAATACGTGCTATTCTACCAAAATCAAACAGATCATAGTACAAAATGTGAAAAACACTCGCGATCCATAGAAGAATCAGGAACTGCCGCGACCGTTTTTTTACCCATATTCATATATCATATATGGGCAAACCATACCGACGCAGAACCGAAATCAACAGCTCACAATCCGGCACATTAAAACCAGAAATTGAAACATAGAAAAGCAAGTATATGATTTTCAAATTTATATCCCTAAAAAGGCTCTCCATAAAAATAAGTTGGAAATAATCATTAATCTTATTTCGAATTATCAATAATCTTTAGAAAGAAATATTCATCGAGAGAGGATGCGGACACTCTCCGGGGAAACATATCCATCTGCTGCACAGATCCGCTAAGA
>JAEEGL011094522.1_pt1 | contig 13879 bp, 14 predicted proteins | sample 9134231 | NCBI WGS metagenome assembly JAEEGL01 (sample SAMN16246548, study PRJNA631951) | gut metagenome | biome: gut microbiome; feature: rumen; material: fiber-attached | host: Bos | place: Iran: Karaj | collected 2018-10
ATGGCAACAGGTCCTGTCCGTCACTAGTTGCTCCCTTGCCGACCTGCCCTGCGACATAGAGATTGCCCTGCGAGTCGGCCACAGAACCGACGATGTGGTTATAGGGATAATCTGAGCGACTATAGCCCGAATAGGACTTCACCCAGTCGAAGTGTTGGGCGTGCAGGGAATTGAAAATTGAAAGCTGAAAAGTGAAAAATAGGACAGCTAAGAATATTACTTTTTTCATTGTCTGAGGGTTTTGTTTGTTTATTCGTGACTAATTCGTTTTTTTCATTCGGGAAGGGACAAAATTTGCCCTTCGCACTATATACTTCCAAAAGTGCCAAAATCGTCACCCTTCAAGGCTATTATTTAACAAAGTTTAACACAGCATGTCTTCAAGGCATCGATTTGTCATGGTATGCACGCTCTTAAAGTGGCTCCAGAAGGGTTACTGTCCGAAGGTATCGTTTTGCTTCAGGTGGACATGCCCCCCCGCTTCGCAGTACCCCTTTGAGAACACACCCCGGCCTTACGGCCACCCCTTTAAAAAGGGGACGGCTGACGCGCAACACTGCATACAAACATAGATGCAATTGGCCGGCTATCGCGACGCAAGTCCACTGGACTTCCTTAATCCTTTTTAAAGGGGTACCGCGAAGCGGGGGGGTATGTACAAATTTAACATTAATGGCCAAATACTTCTGATTGTTTCAACAGGCGAAGGGTATGAGTCTTGCCGTCGGCGATGGTGAGGGTCAAGAGGTAGGTGGCTTGTGGACGTAATCAGTCCCTCAATGATTCTTAGCGTTTCTTAGCGTTGGCTCCTTGAAGCCATCAGCAGCTATAGCATCATATATGTCTTGAATACTTTTCAAGACAGCATCATAACGTCATTCTTGGCATTTTGTTATTATGTTACGCCCATAGGCTAATCTTCTTCCCGCTCGGCGCTGTCGAGCACCAGGCGGAAGCCATAGAAGCTGTAGCCGAAATCAGGCAGATACCAGCTGCGCTCAAACACACTGCAACCCCACGTGGGGCTATTAAAGCAACCACCGCGCAGTATGCGGTTCTCGCCATCCTTGGGGCCTTGCGGGCTGTTCTGCGGCTGCGCCGTATACGCCTCCATCCAGTCGCTGCACCATTCCAACACGTTGCCACCCATGTCGTACAATCCCAGCTCGTTGGGCTTCAACTGACCCACAGGATGGCTATGCCCACCGCTGTTGGTGGCCATCCAGCACACCTCCCACGGCTGGCTCTGAGTGCCAGGATACACCGTGTTGTGCCCTCGCACACCTCCGCGTGCTGCAAACTCCCATTCCGCCTCTGTTGGCAGTCGGAAACGGTAGCCAGTCATCTGACTAAGCCGTGCAATGAATATCTGCACATCGTTCCACGATACCTGCTCCACGGGCAGGCTGTCGTTGCCTGTCCATTTCGAGGGGTTCTCTCCCATCACCGATGTCCAAAGTCCTTGTGTCACTTCGTATTGTCCTATGTAGAATCCGTTCAGTGTCACACGGTGCGTAGGCAACTCATCGGCGTAGGTGTGCTTCTCGCCCTTAGGATGGGTACAGCCCATCGTGAAACTGCCTCCTTCCACCGGCATCATGCGAAAATAACGGTCGCCCACATATACCAGCAGCGCCCCGTCGTCCACTTCAACCAAAAAGGAAAGGGCCTCCGCCTCCACCCCACGAATTTCGGGAAGGTTCACGGCGGTGATTGTCAGCCCCTCGCCCGCCTTCACCCCTTTGCCCACTGCTCCGGCGAGTCCGGTCAGCGGCTCGGTGTAACGCCCCCCATCGATAGCCACACGCACACAGATGTCGGCCGGCTTATCGAGTGAGTAAGTGATGGTGAGCGTGTCGCTAACCAGTGTAAACGACACATCCGTCACCTGTTGTGCCCACAGCGAAAGGCTACAGGAGAGTATAAACAGTATGGCGGACAGTCTTTTCATAGGTCGTATGAAGGGTTGCTGTCGACTATGCCATGTGCGCGTCGCTCCAAGCCTCGGGATTGGTGCGCCAATTGGCTAGCGACTCCATATCGGCATTGCGGATATATTCCTCTTGGCAAGCCACATCGATCAGCGTATCATAATTGGTCAGCGTGTGCAGCTCCACCTTGGCATCCTCGAAGTTCTTGGCCGCCACATCGAGACCATAAGTGAATATGGCAACCATGCCCTTCACATCGCAGCCACGCTCTCTCAAGGCATTGACTGCTATGAGGCTGCTCTTGCCGGTCGATACCAAGTCCTCGATGACCACCACCGACTGCCCCTCGTGAATCTCACCCTCAATCTGGTTGGTAAGGCCGTGCGACTTGGCCTCAGAACGCACATATACGAAGGGGAGCCCCAACTCCTGTGCCACCAAGGCACCTTGGGCAATGCCGCCTGTCGCTACGCCGGCTATGACATCGATGCCACACCACGTCTTATTAATCACCTCCACAAAACTCTGGCGGATGAAGGTGCGGATTTCGGGATATGAAAGTGTTACTCGGTTATCGCAATAAATAGGAGATTTGCGACCCGATGCCCATGTGAAAGGGTGTTCGTTGTTAAGCTTTATCGCTTTGACTTGCAGTAAGAAATTGGCCATCTGTAAGGCCATGTTGTCGTTAGTTTTCATACCGCAAAGATACATATTTTTTTCATTATGGGAAAAATTAAATGCTCAATTGACACTTTTTTTTAATCCGTATCTCCCATCTGCCAGATTCCACCACACCATGCTAATGCCTGACTACCATATCGTTCCCTATCCCGCAACCCTCATTTTTCGCTTAACGATACGAATAAGAACCATATATGAAACAATATAGGAGTGGAGGACAGGCGAAGGCACCCACTGGCCAACAAAAAACGATGGGCTCCCTCTTTAAAACTGTGGGCGATTTTTTTGAGCACAAAACATAATAATTTCTGAGGGCAGACGTTATTGATTGTCGATGAACACACTGAGTATTTCATATCTAAACCACACCCTGCACGTCGTTTCGGCCAACGACGGCCTCACCCTCGCACTGCCCGAAGGCGCAACGGCTATGGACGACAGTCGGTGGGAGGATTGCTTTGCCCTACTACGCGAGGGACAAGACGTATGGGTTGCTTGTAATCATGGAATCAGAAACTTGAACGCCTACCTAAAGACGCATTACCGCTATGTGAAGGCAGCTGGCGGAGTGGTAGAAACTCCACAGGGCGAGGTGCTGACCATGTCGCGCGAAGGGCAGTGGGACTTGCCCAAAGGCATGGTGGAGAGGGGCGAGACACTGGCACAGGCCGCCTTGCGCGAAGTGGAAGAGGAGACCGGCGTTGGCAATGCCACCATTAAAGGATTGATAACAAAGACTTACCACATCTTCGACAAATATGGGGGCTGGCACTTGAAGCAGACCTCATGGTTTGCGATGCAGGCCGACCGCCAAGCATGCGTGCCGCAAAAGGAGGAGGGCATCACCGAAGTGATGTGGCTGCCGAGGGAGGAATGTCTGAGGCGGCTCAGCACATCGTATGCCAGTTTGAGATTGGTGGGAATAGAACTAACTCGTAAACATACAGAACATTGAACCCTTACCTCATAGCACTGACACTGGTACCCGGCCTTGGGCCGAAAAGCATAAGGCAGCTGAAAGAACTCTGCCCCGATTTGGAGCAATTATTTCGCATGTCCGCCTCGGAGTTGAAAGAGATATTTGGCACCCACACGGGCGTCATCAACTCAATCGCCAACAAGAGCACACTTGCCCAGGCCGAGACCATCCTCACCGAGGCCGAGAAATACCATATCCGCACGCTTTTCTTCACCGACCCAGCCTATCCCCAACGGCTCAACGCGGCCGGATGCGAAGACACGCCCGTACTACTTTATACCTTAGGTGAGTGCGACCTCAATATGCCTCATAGCGTAGCCCTGGTGGGCACACGCAAAGCAACCGACTACGGCCGTACCACCACAGCAAGATTGGTGGAAGAGTTGGGTGCCGACAAACCATTGATAGTAAGCGGCCTGGCCTACGGAATAGACACAGCTGCCCACACGGCTGCATTAGACAACCAACTGGCCACCGTGGCGGTGCTGGGACATGGGTTGGACATCATCTACCCAAGCCAGAACCGAGGGCTCGCCAAACGTATTGTCGACCAAGGAGGCGCACTGCTGACTGAATACCCTTTACACACTGATATAAAAGCCACTAACTTCCCAGCACGCAACCGCATCATAGCCGCCATGTCGGATGCCACCATCGTGGTGGAGGCTTCGGAACGAGGTGGCGCCCTTATCACCGCCAACATCGCCAGCAGTTACTTCCGCGAAGTGTTTGCCGTGCCCGGAAGATTGAACGACCCCACCTCCGAAGGCTGCAACAACCTTATTGTCAATAACAAAGCGATAATGATACGAAATGCTGGCGACCTCTTTTTCCAAATGGGTTGGAAAACCACTTTCGACAAACAGAGACGTAAAGAGCAGCAGCAGAGCCTCTTCGCCACACTTAACACAAATGAGAAGGCCATCGTCGACCTGCTGGAGAAAAACAAGGAGATGACTCTTGATGAAATAGAACTGCAATCGGGCCTACCTTTGCCCAAAATAGCCGCTGTGATGGTTGAATTAGAGCTGAAAAATGTAATACGGTGCCTCCCGGGGAGGTTATACAAACTATCATAGAGCTAGAGAGTTGTAAATTGTTAATATCTTTTTTGTGTTAAAAATTTCTCCAATTGCAGAAATAATCGTAATTTCGCACTTTCAAAATGGCCTTTGCCTTATAGCATATTTGGAAACAAAAATACTCTATACATGGAACAAACTGTAAAAGGAAAAATCTCCCAGATTATCGGCGCTGTTGTCGACGTAACGTTTGAAGACGGCATCAATCTGCCCGACATTTACGACGCCCTCAAAGTGGTACGCCCCGATGGCACAGAAGTCATTCTCGAATGCCAGCAGGACATTGGCGAAAACACCATGCGCACCATTGCCATGGACAGCACCGACGGCTTGCAGCGCGGAACCGTGGTCGAGGTGCTCGGCGGCCCCATCTCCATGCCTGTGAGCGAAAACATCAACGGCCGCTTGTTCAACGTGATTGGCAAGGCCATCGACGGTATGCCCGACCCGGTGCATGAGAAACGCTACGGCATCCACCGTGAGCCCCCCAAGTTTGAGAACTTGGCCACCAGCCAGGAGGTCCTTTTCACCGGTATCAAGGTTATCGACCTCATCCAGCCCTTCCTGAAAGGTGGTAAGATTGGTCTGTTCGGCGGTGCCGGTGTCGGCAAGACAGTTCTTATCCAGGAGCTTATCAACAATATTGCAAAGAAATACTCCGGCATGTCGGTATTCACTGGCGTGGGTGAGCGCACCCGTGAGGGTAACGACCTTCTGCGCGAAATGATTGAGGCTGGCGTTATCAACTATGGCCCCAAATTTGGCCAAAGCATGGCAGAGGGCAGCTGGGACCTGAGCAAAGTGGATCCCGACGCTGTGAAGGACTCGAAGTGCACTATGGTGTTCGGTCAGATGAACGAAACCCCCGGTGCTCGTGCCCGTGTCGCCCTTTCAGGCCTTACCTTGGCAGAATATTTCCGCGACGGTGACGAGAAGACCGGTGGACGCGACATCCTGCTGTTTATCGACAACATCTTCCGTTTCACCCAGGCAGGTTCTGAGGTGTCGGCCCTGCTCGGCCGTATGCCTTCGGCAGTGGGTTACCAGCCTACGCTGGCCACTGAAATGGGTATGATGCAGGAGCGCATCACCTCCACCAAGCGCGGTTCTATCACCTCGGTGCAGGCCGTGTATGTGCCTGCCGACGACTTGACCGACCCCGCACCTGCAACCACCTTCGCCCACTTGGATGCCCAGACGGTGTTGAGCCGTAAGATTTCAGAGCTCGGCATCTATCCCGCCGTCGACCCGCTCGACTCTACCTCCCGCATCCTTTCGCCCGACGTGGTGGGCGAAGAGCACTACAACACCGCTCAGAAGGTTAAGCAGATTCTCCAGCGCTACAACGAACTACAGGATATTATCGCCATCCTTGGTATGGAGGAACTGGGCGAGGCCGACAAATTGGTCGTCTCCCGCGCACGCCGTGTGCAACGTTTCCTCTCGCAGCCGTTCCACGTGGCTGAGGCATTCACCGGCCTGCCCGGTAAGTTCGTCAATATCGAAGACACCATCAAGGGCTTCAACATGATTCTCAACGGCGACGTCGACTACCTGCCCGAACAGGCATTCCTGCTCGTGGGTACCATCGAGGAGGCCATCGAGAAGGGCGAAAAGATTCTTGCCGAGACTAAATAATAATGCGTGTATTCTGAACGCTTGAATGTGTAAGTGTTGAAAAGGTTCTATATGCTTAACGTGTACCTTCTAAACCTTTAAACTTAAAAAAGATGAAAGTAAAAATCACCAAACCCGACTCCACTCTGTTTGAAGGTGAGGCCAAGCTGCTGCAGCTGCCTGGCACGGGTGGTTTGTTTGAGATACTCCAGAACCACGCTCCTATTATTTCTTCTCTTTCAAAAGGCACGCTTCGCCTTGTTACCGACAGCGACGAAACCAAGACGTTCGACATACGTGGCGGCGTTGTCAAAGGGCAGAAAAACGACATCTTGATTTTGGTACAATGAAGACCATACTGAGAAACACAATTCTTAACAATAAGGCCGTTGACATCACCATTGACAACGGCCTTATTACTAACGTAGAAGATGCTAAGGTGCATGCCTTGCCACCAGAGGAAGAAACTATTGACTGCTCTGGCCTTGCCGTATTTCCCGGTCTTTGTAACATGCACTCCCATGCACCCATGACTCTCTTCCGCGGACTCGGTGACGACCAGCCTCTCGACATCTGGCTCAACAAATACATCTGGCCAGCCGAACAAAAGCTCACCGACGAACTTGTCTACGAAGGGACCCTCAGAGCCTGCCAGGAGATGTTGGCTAGCGGCACCACCGGCTTCAACGACATGTACTTCCGCCTGCCCTCAATGGCACAGGCTGTGAAAGACAGCGGCATGCGTGCCATGTTGGGACTCAATATTTTCGGTGACGGAGACGAGGTGGGATTGGTCGACGAGCTATTGCACAAATATGCTAGCCAAACTATAGGTTTCACCATTGCCCCCCACTCTATCTACACGGTGAGCGAGAAGGGTCTGCGCCGATGTGCTGATGCCTGCATCGACATGCACGTGCCTATGCACATCCACATGAGCGAGACTCAAAAGGAGGTAGACGACTGCCTACGTGAGCACGGCTGCCGCCCTTGGGAATACCTCGACCGATTGGGCATCCTCGACAAGATGGGTACCAACATCATAGCCGCCCACACACTGCACCTCTCCGACAACGAAATCAAACTAATCGGCGACCACCATATCACCTGCGTCCACTGCCCCAATTCCAATCTCAAACTGGGCAGCGGCTATCGCTTCCCCATGCTCGAACTGCTGGATGCCGGCGCACGCGTAACCCTCGGCACCGACGGCTCGGCCTCAAGCAACAACCTCGACATGATTGAGGTGATGAAGACCGCCGCCCTGCTGCAGAAAGGCTGGCGTGGCGACCCCACCGTAGCCCCTGCCGAGCAGATACTTAACCTTGCCACTATAGGACATACCATCGCCCCTGGACAACCCGCCTGCCTCTTCCTAGTCAAGCTCAATACCGTCACAACATCCATAGAATCAACAAGCCAAGCCGCCTCCAACTTAATCTACGCCACCCACGGCGAAAACGTCGTCCTCACCCTAGTCGACGGCAAAGTGGTATACAAAAAGAGTTAAAGCAAAGGCCTCAATTACCTCGGAGAAGTGAGACTATGCATGACACTGCACTTTGCGTAGTGCGGTATCGTGATACGATAATAAAAACTCCCTGAACCTGAAATAATTTGACCATGATACCCCTACCACGGAAAACCCTCCTAACCACCCTCTTGGCGACTCTGCTGACTGTCGCATGCTCCATCCCCGACAACAGCGACAAACAAATCTTCCGCTACAACGAATCGGCCGGAATCGCCACGCTCGACCCCGCCTTTGCCAAAGACCAAACTATCATTTGGGCTTGTACCCAACTCTACAACGGACTCATCCGCCTCGACGAGCAGTTGCAGCCTCAGCCCTGCATTGCCAAAAGATGGGACGTCAGCCCCGATGGGAAATGCTACACATTCATCCTGCGAGACGATGTCTATTTCCATAAGAACGAACTCTTTGCAACGCCCGACTCCACACGCACGGTCAAAGCCCACGACTTCCTCTACAGCTTCAACCGCATCATAGACCCCGATGTGGCATCGCCCGGAAGATGGGTGTTTGATGAGGTAGACCACTTCCAAGCCATCGACGACACCACCTTCGTCATCTATCTCAAACAGCCCTTCAGCCCGTTTCTCAGCCTGTTAGGTATGGCTTATTGCTCTGTCGTCCCACAAGAAGTAGTGGAGCATTATAGCACCGACTTCCGCCAGCATCCATGCGGTACAGGTCCTTTCCGCTTCCAACTATGGAAAGAGTCGGTCAAGCTGGTTATGAGGAGAAACGAGCTCTACTTTGAGCGTGACAGCCTCGATCGCCCTCTCCCCTACCTCGACGCGGTGGCCGTCACATTCATCGTCGACAAGCAGACCAACTTCCTCGAGTTTATTAAAGGGAATCTCGACTTTATGAACTCTCTCGATGCCTCTTACAAAGACGAGCTGCTCACGCGAACAGGAGAATTAAGAGAGAAATATGCCGACCGTATCGACATGGTCAGCACCCCATTTCTCAACACCGAATACCTTGGATTCCGCATGGAAAAGCCCGACAGTCCCTTGCACGACCGTCGCATTCGTCAGGCTATCAACTACGGATTCGACCGCCGCAAAATGATGAAATACCTCCGCAACGGCATAGGGCAGCCCGGGACAGGCGGCATGGTGCCCTGCGGACTGCCGGGATTCGACACCGTGGGCGACTATGGTTATGAGTACAATCCACAAAAAGCTCTGCAACTCCTTGAACAAGCAGGATATCCCCACGGGAAAGGGATGCCGACCCTCACCCTTTCAACCACCAGCAACTACCTTGACCTTTGCAAATACATCCAGCAGCAGCTCGGGTTGTTAGGTATCAACGTGAAAGTCGACGTCAACCCGCCAGCCGCCCTGCGCGAACAGATAGCCCAAGGCAAGAGCAGTTGGTTCCGTGGCAGTTGGATTGCTGACTATCCCGATGCTGAGAACTATCTATCGCTCTTCTACAGCGGCAATCGCTGTCCGGCAGGAGCCAACTACACCCGCTACTCCAATCCACAATACGACCGCCTATACCGCCAAGCGAAGAGCACCACTGACCCTGAGCGCTGCATCGCCCTCTACCGCCAGATGGACAAGATGATAATGGAGGAAGCTCCCGTCATAGTCCTATATTACGACCAAGTGCTCCATTTCACCCACCGCAACGTCCACGGCCTCCGCAGCAATGCCATGAACGCCCTCGACCTGCGGTATGTCACCATCGACAAAAACTAATAAGGTTACTTATCGTCATTGACGAAATATACACTAGTCCCGCATAACAAACACCAAACACCTAATTCCCCTATTTATAGATACCAATAATGACACTTATTTATCCACCCTCGCAGACCACCTGTCTGCCACATTCCTAATCCATAGAACATATGTCCCTTGGTGCCATCCCTTTCACTTATATGGGTTCAACAAAAATGAGAATTATTAGAATTACAATTTTTGGATTCGAACAATCATTCGATTAAGGCTGTCTGATACTTGACGAGCCACTTCTGGATGCCAATAACTCTCTATATATGGCACAATAACACTATTATATTCTCGACCCTTGCACGTTCTTTCTTCCTTAGGTACTGATATCTGTGCCCTAATATCTGGCTTATTTGAGAGATGAGCTAATACATGAGTTAGGTGCCACGAAGATTTTACATCCAAAGAAATCTCTGATAACAATTTCCTTCCTTGCATTTTCTGCATCACAAATTGTGGCATGCTGTTAATGGTAATACCAAAATAGCTAGCAAATCCTTTTGTGTCAGCCATTAACCAAGCCTCGACCTCATCATAAGCTATGTTAACTATAAAATGCTGAGACTGAATAATTCCATCAAACATTTTTTCCTTTTCGCTGGGAGCGCAGGGTTCATCGTCTAAATCTGTCAACAGAATTACAGGATACATTTGAGCGAGTTTATTAAACTCCTTGATTTTAGATTTAATCTCAGACCCTCTGGCAGGAATACTCTGAAGAATGTTCAAATTGTGGTTGTAATCCCCTATCAACCGCTTTATCACAGCCCTTGTTGCATCATCTTCTCCTACAATAAAAATGTCCTTCATTGAAATAACCATTATTATTGAACATTCATCTGCGACACTGTACTTGGCTTAACATACGGCATAACAGCGTCACCTACTGACATACCCGTATCTATAATAGCCTTAAGTGATGGGATATTAGAAACAACTTCTACCTTTGTACCCTCATCCGAAGTATCCAACACTAAAACTTCAGACATTCTGATTCCCTCATTCGACAACATCTCATAACTATGCGTTGTGACAAAAACCTGTCTTTTTCTGCTTCTCTGAATACTGGCAATATATTCAGGCATTTGCTCTACAATTCCACTATTCAAATTTATTTCAGGTTCTTCCAAAAGAATAATTCCATTACCGTCTGACATAGCAAAAAGAAAGCCTATTAACCTCAGTGTACCATCCGAAAACACTGTTTCGTCCTGCTTACTTCCTCTTTTTCTCCAATGTTTGTACCTTGCCTCTATATGAGGAATTCCCATATCATCTTTCTTGAACGAGAGCTCTTCCAACTGAGGAACTACCGAACTCAAGATTTTACTAATCCTGTTCAGATAGCTCTTACGAGTACGTTCAGGTAAAAGAGAAAGCCTATTCAAAAAATTTCTACCATAGTAGTCTTCTTTACCAGAAGTCAGTAGTGTTGACCCCGATTCTCTTACTAATTGAGGAATCACATTTAGATATTCCACATCCGAGAATGCATTGCGAATTGCACGAAAAGCTCCATTTACAGTAGCCTGCTCCAAGTGTGTATATTTCAGAGTCTCTGTGTCTTCCTTTTCATCATCACTAGACCTTCTTAGTATATTTTCTCTCTTTGTGGCATCATATACAATTTCTTCAAGCACTTCAGCTTGATTCTTCATAATTCCTCCTCCCACATTCTTTATTTTTAAAGAATATTTCCACCGCAGTTCTCCACTCTCCATATCACGAAGTTCTGTTTCTATGAAAATGTCTGTGCGTTGACGTGCTGCAAGACAGCGAATCTTTGTTACGCCTCCTCTTTGTTCTACAGCATTCTGCAATCCTCCTCCTTGCCGTGCAATATCACGCAGGAATCTAATGGCATCCAACAAATTGGATTTTCCTGCGGCATTTGCGCCAATAATAAAACAACGTGGAGAAATATTCACATCACATTCGTGGAAATTTTTCCAATTGAATAATCGCAATCTAGAAATATATAAACCCATGTCTCACTTTATTAAAATTATTTGCAAAAATACAATTTTTTTTCGATATGTATAAAAAAATGCATTTATTGAATAAAACTGTACAAAAAAAATGAACATACACCCCATTCTGCATGACAAGACAAAACATCAAATATAATAAAAGTAAACTACAGATACACATGCGCGACGCCCCCGTCATCATCCTCTACTACGACCAAGTGCTCCATTTCACCCACCGCAACGTCCACGGCCTCCGCAGCAATGCCATGAACGCCCTCGACCTGCGATATGTCACCATCGACAAAAGAACTTGAAAGGTGAAAAGTGAAAATTGAAAATTGAAAAGGCATCCTACCGCGCCAGCCAATTCTCAATTCTCAATTCTCAATTCAAGAACATACCCCGGCTCTTCGAGCCACCCCTCTAAAGAGGGGACGCGCTACACGCGACCAAAGGTATACCACAGTGTCGACGATGACGGCTCCCGCGACGTAAGTCCACTGGACTTCCTTAATCCTCTTGAGAGGGGTGCCGCGATAGCGGCGGGGAATGTTTTGAGTGAGCAAAAAAAAGAGAGAGAGTCCCCACAAGGCCTCTCTCTCGAATAGTCTAATCATGGCCTACAGCGGCGGTTTAGATGCTGCTAAGGTCAAGCGTGGGCATTTGGAGGATAATCTCGGGACGGATGGCATTCCTCATATTTCTCGGAACCGTTCGAGTGGTGATGACCTCGCCTGTGGGGTCCTTAATCGTAATAGTGAATCCATACGCCAAAGCTAATGGACGTAGGGCAAACATAAACACCGTAGGGGATGATGAGAGGGTGACACCGTCGCCACACAGTAGCGTAACCGTTCTTCCATTCGACTTGCTGCCTGAGCCACTCTCGGCCGCAAGCATATCATTAACGTTGATAGTGGTCTCGCCTGTCAGGTTAAACATCGCATCAGTCAACTCGATACTGCCGACGGTACAATTGCCCGTAAGGGGGATAGAGAGCACACCGAAAAGTCCTTGGAAGGTAAACACAGTGCCGCTGCCTCTGTTCGAAGCCGCCATAGGATAGGTATTGGTGGCAAAAGTGCCTTCGGCGTAGGTCTGCGTAGTGGGTACCGTGAAAGTGACACGTCCGTTCTCCTCATCGACATTGGTTACATAGTTCACTGGATAGAATGCCCAATAGGGCTCGTTGGGGTCAATAGAGCCGCCCGTAAAATCGGTATGCGTCGAGCCGCTGCTCATTGCGGTGAAGGTCTGGGTCGCGAGTGTGGTGCCACCCACCATTATCTGGTCGTTGGGACTCCACACAAGGTAGTTACTGGCACCGATCTGTGTCTTGCCGTCAGCTGTAGGCTGGTTCAGCACCGCAGAGATGGTGTTAGTCGGCTTCATTTCGTTCTTTTGGCACGAAGTGGCGCCGAAGGCCACAAGGGCGCAGAGGCCCATTAATCTAATTATCTGTCTCATGGCATCCTCCCTTCTTTAATCCATACCCCACGAGCCTTCGGCTGTTCCAAATTGGATGGCATTGTCGCCACTCAGAGCAGGGTTTTGACCGCTGGCGGTGTAGCCCTTTTCCACACGTGCCTGCAGTTGTTCAATTTGAGGAGGCTGATACTCCCGTTTGGTGCTTTGGGTCATAATAAACATGTATTTAGTTAATAATAAACTGAATAATTGTTCTTCTTGGTTGTAAATGATAATTTGATTTTGCAAAAATACACAAAAATCTTCAATTGACAATACTTTTTACTGTTATTTTGCAAAAAAAACACTGCAAAGCTAGAATCGCCCTCCTCCCGCGCCATGTCACCATCGTAAGAACTGCCCAAACTCCTTCTCAATTCTGAGGTATGTCCACCGAATATCCTTAATCCTGCCTAGTAATAACCTGTGGGTTTACGAGACGTAAGACTGTTGGGGACACTAAAGTTTGTCGAAATTAATCGTGTCGTAGTGGAGTCCGTAGGGCATGTGGTCGGAGCTACGCCAGTCGATGAAGTCGAAGTTGGAGATGTCACTTTCGGGAGTGACGAGCTGATGAACGGTAATGCCTAGTTCTTTACGAACTGTGGTCATGACATACAGCCCTTTGATAAGGCCTTTGGGACCGATGGCAGGACGTATTGTGACGCTGTCGACGCCTTCGAAATATGCCGACTGCTCCTGCCAGGAGTAGGTGCCCTCGCCTACCCGGCCGAAATTGCGCAGTGCCGACAAAGCCACTTCCATGTCGTGGTAGACGACTAGGCTGTCGGTCAGCTCTATGGCATTGAGGTTGTCGATGCTGATATAGTATTTGCCACGATACTTGACCACGGGATACCACATCCGCGGCAC
>JAEEGL011144040.1_pt1 | contig 13879 bp, 12 predicted proteins | sample 9134231 | NCBI WGS metagenome assembly JAEEGL01 (sample SAMN16246548, study PRJNA631951) | gut metagenome | biome: gut microbiome; feature: rumen; material: fiber-attached | host: Bos | place: Iran: Karaj | collected 2018-10
TAAAGATAAATAGAAAAATGATCGAGAATTATCAGACTAAATAGGTTTTCGAACAATCTAAGATTGTTCGGTTACTAAATCTTCACAAAAATGAGCATAGAAAAAGAGCTGTTCTAAACTTTTAGGTTTTCGAACAGCCCCTACAAAACTTTATATTAAAAATCACTATTTATTATCGTCTTTATCTGGCTTTTTATCCCTGCTACTTTTTAGTTCAACAAACACTGTTTTATCTACTTTGTTTAGCACGTTTGAAACAGTATCTTTTATAATGTTCCACCATTCTGAACCTTTATCTAAAATATAATTCATTGATGTGTATTTTAAGAATGTTGTTATAAAGTTTAATAATTTTGCTCTTTCATCTTTTGGTAATTTTCTAAACTCGTCATAGAAAGCTTTTGCGTCTTCTTTTCTTAGATACAAGTCATCCATATACGCAACATTTGCATTATTAATTGTTTTGAATAGTAAATCAATAAGTTCTCTTCTTTCTGTTGCTGTATATGTAACTAATAAATCATCAGATGTCGTATTCATATTCTCAGAGAATTCTTGTAAATTACTAACAAAATCAAAAGTTCCATCTTGATTAATAATCCAAGAATGAGCCCAGTGTTGCATTAAGAATGATCTATCCGAATTAACAATTCTATATTTTGTATCTTTATCGTTATGTAGAAGTCTACCAACACATGATTGCGGTGGGATAAACTTGAAAATTCTATATTTTATTTCTTTATATGTTGGATAAGTATAGAAATAATCAAAAAATCCTGGGCCATCATAGTTATAAACAACCTCGATTTTATCTTGTATATCCTTCTCCATTTTTGCAGAAGAATATGCTGCTAAATTACCACCTTTAGAGTGACCTACAACAATTACCTTTTTAACAGATCTTTGCTTTAAAAATGCTCTTAAAAATTTCTCAGCTCTATCTTGCGCTGGAACTGGGAACATATATGTCATTTCTAAGTCTTCTTTCCAACCAATAGCAGTACCATCTGTTCCTCTAAATGCTACAACATAGTATCCTTTAGATAGCTCAAAAGCAGTAACAGAAAATTGCATAACAATATCTATATCAAAATCAGAATATTGCTCTACGATTTTTATATTTTGGAATCTCTTAGAATAAGCTATTGCCTTTAAAAGTAATGGGTCTTGTTCATATAGATTTCTTGTTCTTGTAGCTAGTTCAATTTCTTGATCGTTTAAATTTATTAATTTAAATGGTTTCTTTAATTCAGAGAAATTATAATAAGCCATTTGTGCAAAAACCATGCCATCTACTTCAGATAGTGGCATGTCCTTAAATGTCTTATTTCTATATTGAACTACATAATCAGTTACATTCATAATTACCTATAGTAATAATATTTTATCATATTTAATTTATTTTGCTATAATATCAATATGCCTAGTGATTATATAACAATAAACGCATTAACAAAAGAGTTAAATTCAATTCTATCTTTAGGAAAGATAGATAAAGTTGTTATGCCTGAAAAAGATGAAGTTGTTCTAGCAATTAGAGCAAACAATCAAACATATGCACTAGCCATTTCATGTAATGCTTCTAATCCTAGAATGCACATAACTCACCAAAAGAAATTAAATCCACTTGTTGCTCCTGCATTTTGCATGCACCTAAGAAAGCACATTGTTAATGGAAATATAACAAGCATTCACACTATTAACGAAGATAGAATTATTTCCATAGACGTACTAACAAAGAATGAAATGCGCGATGAAGTAACATATAAGTTAATTATTGAAATGATGGGTAGATATTCAAACATTATTGTTGTTAACCAAAATGACACAATAACTGATGCCCTAAAGCAAGTTCCATTTGATGTAATGACAAAAAGAACTTTAGTTCCTGGTGCAAAATATCTAGTTCCAGAACAAACAAAGATTACTTTATCCAACACTGAAGCTATTGAAACACTTTTAAGAAACTATATCGGAACAAGCATTTCTCAAATGCTATCTAATAACATTTCTGGTATAGCAAAATCCACAGCTATAGAAATTGTTGAGTTTGCAGGAATTGAAGATACTAAACAAAATTTAAGCGATGAAGACATTAAGAGTTTAATCAAAGCATTAAATATCTTTGAGAATATTTATAACACTAAATATTATGCACCATGCACTTCAATCACTAATGATATATCTCAAGATTATTATGTATGCAAATATAAGGATATAGCTGAATATAAATCTTTTAAAACATTAAACGAAGCAATCGAAGATTGCCTTGCTAAAAAAGATGAAGTATTTAGACAACAAGAAAGAACTAAATATCTAACTAAAGCATATAATTCTTATTTATCTAAATGCAAAAAGAAACTTGAGAAAGTTACACAAAGATTCTCTGAAGCTCAAACAAAAGAGACATATAGAATCTATGGTGAATTGATTATTTCAAATATCTATAAAATCAATAAGGGAGATACTAAAGCTACTGTTACAAACTACTATGATGAGAATCAAGCAGATGTAACTATTAAGCTTGATGAAACTCTATCTCCTCAACAAAATGCTCAAGCATACTTTAAAAAGTATAATAAACTAAAACATTCTGAAGAAGTTTCTATTGAACAAATGGAAGAACTTGAGAATGATATTGAATATTTAAAATCTATTGAGCCATATATCTTAATGGCAAAAACACCACAAGAAATTTTAGATGTTCAAAAAGAATTAGAAAGCATTGGAGCTTTAAAATCTACTACTCAAAAGAAAGGCGCAAAGAAAGAAAAAGAAACACCGCCACTTACATATTTATGTGATGATTTTGTAATACTTGTTGGTAAAAATAACTTACAGAACGATAAAATCACATTTAAGATTGCTAACGGTGGAGATATGTGGTTACACACAAAATCATTCCATGGTTCACATACTGTAATTATTACAGAAGGAAGAGAAATACCTAATAATGTATTACAAACTGCATGCGAGATTTGCGCTGCATATTCTAATTGTGGAGATGAAACAAAAGTAGAAGTTGATTATACATTTAGAAAGAATGTTAAAAGACACCCTAACAAGAAACCTGGTATGGTTTTATATGAGGTTTATCAAACTGCTGTTGTATCGCCAAATAAACACGAAAATTTATTACAAAAATAATTTAACTATTTCCACGTAATTTATCTAAAACTTGTTGAAAATATTCTGGAATAGGAGCAGTGAATGACATATGCTCTTTTGTTCTTGGATGTTTGAATTCAAGTTTAAAAGCATGAAGTAATTGTCCATTCAAATTAAACTTATTTGAACCGCCATATACAGGATCTCCAACAATAGAATGACCAATGTGTTTAGAGTGTACTCTAATTTGGTGAGTTCTTCCCGTTTTTAATTCATATTCCATTAATGTATAATGTGGGAATCTTTCAATAACTTTATAGTTAGTTATAGCAATTCTACCTTTAGATTGAGATACTGCCATCATTTTCCTATCTTTTGTAGATCTATCTATTAATGTTGTTATATTTCCACTATCTTTTGTAACCACACCATCAACAAGAGCTGTATAGAATCTCTTAGCTGCTTTTGATGCAATCTGTTCTTGTAAATCAATGTGAGCTTCGTTGTTTTTAGCAACTACTAATAAACCAGAAGTGTCTTTATCTAATCTATGAACTATACCTGGTCTTATAACTCCGTTGATATCACTTAGATTCTTTAAATGGAAAAGTAATGCATTTACTAAAGTATGAGAATATGAACCAGGAGCAGGATGAACAACCATACCTTGTGGTTTATTAATAACTGCTAAGTCGTCATCTTCATAGACTATGTCTATAGGAATGTCCTCTGGTTCTACATTTAAAACTTCAGCTTCAGGAATAGATGCCTCAATTACATCATTTTCTTTAACTATATATCCAGCTTTTTTAATTGAATTTGAATTAACTAAAATATGTTGATCTTCTATTAGATTCTTAACATAAGATCTTGAAATATCTAATTCTTCATTTAAATAAATATCTATTCTTTTTCCAGCATCTTCTGCAGGAACAACTATAGTTCTATTCTCCATCCGTAGAATCTACCTTTTCTACACTTTCTGAAGATACTTCAGCTTTTGCTTTTTCAGCTCTTAATTTCTCTATTTTAGCCTTAGAATAGAAATCTGATTCACTGAACTCAAAAATAATATATAAGATTAGCATTATTACTCCGCCAAGCAAGAATAAGTCTGCAATATTACCTATAGCAAAATCTATACCAAACCAAGTTTCTAAGAATACATAATCAATAAAGTCTCTAACATAACCTAAAACAATTCTATCTACTACATTGCCTAAAGCACCTGCAGCAATCATGATACAACCGATTCTTAAGTTCTTTGGAGTATTAGGTCTTAAAACTAATAGAATTGTAATTCCGATAATAGCAATTATTGGCATCATTGTTAAAAACAATGTTTTTCCAGATAACATACTAAATGAAGCACCAATATTTCTTGCTAAACGAACAGTAAATATACCTTCCCATACAGTATATGAATTACCACTGCTTAATAAATCAAAAACTATAGATTTAGAAATCAAATCTATAGCAACCATAGCAGCAAAAAATGCAACTTCTATAATGTATTTAATATATTTCTTGTTCATTAGTCGTTATTACCAACAATACCCATACCACCAGGTGTTAAAGCAAACTTCTTTTCACCTATAGCTTGTTGAGTTCCACCAAGTGCAAATACAGCACCTGCTAAATAATCTATAACTCTTTGTGATTCTTTTTCATTTATTCTTGAGCAATCAACAATAACCGGATCTCCACCTTGTAAGACATTGATAATACCCTTAACATCTTCAATTGATCTTGGTGTAGCCATACGTAAATATTGCTTACCAGCCATTGGATTTACAGGTACTTCTTGAGTCTTTCTCATAAATGAGAAGAAACCGCCCTTCTTTTTTTGTTGAGGTCTTTGTTGTTGCATTGGTTGTTGACGAGCATAATCAAATTGATCCTCAAAATCTTGATTAGATAATTGTCCTCTTTGTTGCTCAAATTGAATTGGAGCTCCAGGATTTGGTTGAATAATTTGAGGTTGAATTGGTTGTGTTGTATAAACTGGTCTATATGGTTGTTGAGGATAAGTTGGAGCACCGTTTTGTGGGAATATTGGTGGGACTGGAGCTTGTGGTTGCATAGGTTGTTGAGGTTGATAAGTTCTATCCATTCTACCCATATTTGGATCAGATGGTGCTTGATATCTACTTTGATATGGATTTCCACCCATATTATTTTGATTATTATTGAACATGTCACCTCTTCTATTGAAGTCGTCCATTCCCCTTCCTCCTACTTATTATAATTTCTCTCACCAAATAAAACTCTACCTAATCTTACCATAGTAGAGCCACCATATTCAATCGCTAACTCATAATCATTTGTCATTCCGCATGATAAAATGTCAATTTTATGGTTAGATTTTGCAATTTCTTGTAAATGTTTATATAGATGATTGAAATCAATATACATATTCTTAAGAGCTTCTTTATCTTCCATATTAGGTAAAACACTCATAAGTCCTCTAATTCTAATATTAGGATACTTATCTAACATTTCCATGAAAGAATCTAATTTTTCTTTTGCAATACCGCCCTTAGTAATTTCAGAACCCATATTAACTTCAATCAAGCAATCCATGACTTTGTTATGCTTTGTTGCTTGCTTATTAATCTCTTGTGCTAGTGATTCTCTATCTAGTGAATGAATTAAAACAACTTTATCTATAATGTACTTAACTTTATTAGATTGAAGTTGACCAATCATGTGCCAATTTAGATTCAAACCAGATTCATATTTCTCTTGAATCTCTTGAACATGATTCTCTCCAACATCTGTTAAAAGATTATTAGATTGAATCATTTCAATTAATTCTTTTGGGTTCAATTTAGTAGCACCAATTAGTGTTACTTTATCTGTTCTATTAGCACGCTTTAGTGCGGCATCTATCTTGTTTTGGCATTCAGCTATACTTTTTTTTAAATCTTCAAGTTCCACCATTGCGATAATTCCTCTTATTTCAAAGATATTATAGCATAAATGCTAGGCATTTGTTTTTATCCAATTTAACTTCTTATTTAAATATAATTTTGACAAATCATCGTCTGACAATAATTTTCTTAAATTATTAATTAAGACCATTTTATTAGAAGCCAATCTATTATCATCGTAATAATATATTGTTATGTTTGGAAATACAACATTTCCATTTTTATCTTTAGACTTAAGAAATAATAACAATGTATCTTTATCAGCAATTCCTAAAGAGTGACCAATTATTGCAATTCTGGTTTTGTAATTTATTTTTATATTATTATTTACCGCAGGATTAATATTTATATTTTTATCTATTGATGAAAATACCTCATAATTTCTTCTATTGTTTTTATAAAAAATAGCATATTCATCCGACACATTACTACTTGAATCAATCCCAAATATTATATGAGATTCTTTGGATAAAATATCATTAGCAAGAGAATCCGCCTCTAAATCATCTATTGTACTTATCTTACGTGCAAATAGGTTGTCAAAAAAAACCTTATCTATCATTCCATGGATATTGTTTGGTTGACTATTAAGCATCAGTGCAGAACTTGTATAATTGTAAGAGTACACAACATTTCCTTTAACTTTATCTAAAATCTTATTGTCTGTTTTCTTATTCGCAAACAAATACATATAAAGAGAAAACACTTGCTCAAATTTTCTTAATTCTATCATTAAAACTTTTGGAAGCGCCTCTATATATTGAGAAAGATACCCCTTAAAATCACCATTATATTGATACTCTCTATTTGTGTATATTTCCGACAAAACTTTGATAACATGCTCTTTTGTAGTACAAAGTTTAATTCCATCAATATTCTCTCCTTTTTGTGTATACATATACTCTTTCAAATACATATCATCAGTTCCGATATTAGCCATATCAAAATCATATTGCAATGTTTTGTCTGTATTAACGTAAACATTATAATGTTTATTATCGACAGTATAACCACCCTCTATTATAAATTGTATATGTCTTTTTATGTAATTTGATATATGATCTATTTGTGTTACGATTTTTAATAATTCTTCTTCAACTCCACACCACGTCCCAAAAAGCACTTTATATTTATAAAAATAATCAAGAAAATAATTTCTTTTTCGCATAACATAATATAAAACTTTCCACTGATTATCCGATATTTCATTTACTAAGTAATATAACTCTTTTTCCTTTGTTTCCTCACCGAATATCTTCTGTTTAAATGATTCACAATCTTTTGAATCTTTTGCAGCTTTCAGCACTTTGTAAAAATCCTCATAACTAGTCCTCATCTCGTAAGCCAAATCAAAACCATTGCCAACTAAAATATAATCATAAACAATTGTGTTATTTAATTTTTTTTCATTTTAGCTTATCCTCCATAAAAAAAACGCTGTCTTATACTTAGATAAAACAGCATTAAAACCTCAAACAATATTGTTAATTTCTAGCCGCATTATCTAGCTACTTCACTTTAAACAAATTGGCAGCGGTAGTTGGATTCGAACCAACGAAATGTGGGTGTCAGAGGCCCATGCCTTACCGCTTGGCGATACCGCTATAATTGCCTACTCTATTAAACAATATTTCCGTGTTATTTTCAAGGTTAAAACTCAAATTGACAAATAAAATGTCTATCTATATAATTAAGATATCGTGCTAGGCGGGCAGATAGTGGTGGCCTGTTACCTACAATCCACTTTAGTAGGGCCGAAATGCCAATAGCGGTTTTACCTATGTAAGGCTGCCTTAAGCAAGTGATGTTGATATCAAGGTCTTGTGCAATTGAACGCTGTGAACCATGTCAGGACCTGACCGTAGCAGCATTAAGCAGATTGTTTGATGTGCCACGAGGTAGCTTTGGGGGAGTTAACTACTTTTGTACCGCTTGGGTAGATATTATCAATATTGGAGGCACGATCTTGAAAAGAAAAAAGAGCCTAAAGCTCTTTATTTTTTTTACTCTACTGAATCAATAGTTTCTTTATTATTATCCCCTTTTTCCCTACCTAATACCTTATACATCTTAGGAAAAACAGGTTTATAGTCAAATAATTTATCTAATAGTTTACCCCATATAGCAATAATAGGAGCATTAATAATTGTTGTTACAATTGTACCTAATCCCATGCTATGGAAATTGCTATACCAAATAGTTGTCCAATCAAACTTATCTACATCTCTAAATATAGCTAAAGCAAGAGTAATTGATGTAACTAGATATATAATATCGACAACCCACTTTACTTTATTAATCTTCCATTTATATCTATCTGAGATTTCACTAACAACAAGTTCAGGAGCTTCAAGTGGCATATATGTTCTAAAGAAGCATGCAACACCGAATGCTGTACAAGTATCACCTATTATTAGCATAACCCATCTTAGAGCAACACCCTCAAATGGATCAGAACCTAGTATTAGTACCCATAAATCTAATAGATATCCATATAAAACCGCTACAGCAAAAGCAAGTAAATATCTCCAGTTGAATCTTTGAACTATAATGCATAATAGAATTAATGTTATTCCTTGGAATAAATATTCTGTAACACCTAGTGATAAAAATGAAGATAAATTCTCTATTGCTTCATGAATAACAAAAGTAGGTGCTGCAATCATGGAAACACCTAAGTTTGCTTTTGAGCAAATAGCAACGCCTAGTGCTACAAACACGAGACCAAAAAGCCACATTAATTCACCGGCTTTTTCAAACTTGTTAGTCTTCATTATTGAATTTCTCTATTGAAACTCCAGCTTCATCAAATAACTTTAATGAGAATTCGTCTGGGTAACCTTGTTCATAAACAACCCTCTTAATACCAGAGTTGATAATTAATCTAGCGCAAATAGTACATGGTTGATGTGTACAATAAATTGTTGCACCCTCAACTGATATACCTAACTTAGCAGCTTGACAGATAGCATTTTGTTCTGCATGAACAGCATAACATACTTCTTGTCTTGTTCCTGATGGGATTCCTAATTTAATTCTTATGCACTCGCCACGCTCTGTGCATGATTTGATTCCTGAAGGGGCTCCATTGTAACCAGTTGTGATAATTCTCTTATCTCTAACAATGATTGCTCCAACATGTCTATCTTGCTTATAGCAACTTGACCAAGTTGAAACAAAATTAGCCATTTCCATAAATCTCTTATCCCATTTATTCATAGTAAAAACACCCCACTAAGTTTATAAGCATAGTGATTATAACATAAGGTTATAACTAATACAAAATATATCTTTGAAAAGTATTTACTTTAAATGGTTATTATTGTATAATACACTATGAATTTAGCAATCGAAGGTTTAGAGTGCTAAACTAAATTTAAATAGTTTTAGGAGGTATTTTGTATGACAATTAAACCATTGTTTGACAAAATTGTTGTAAAAGCACTAGAGGCAGAAGAAAAGACAGCTAGCGGTCTTTATTTACCTACATCTGCTCAAGAAAAGCCACAAGTTGCAGAAGTTGTAGCTGTTGGTCCTGGTGGACTTATTGATGGTAAAGAAGTAAAAATGGAAGTTAAGGTAGGAGATCACATTCTATATAGCAAGTATAGTGGCAGCGAATTTAAGTTAGAAGACTTAGATGTTACTATCATAAAGCAATCTGATGTTCTTGCTATTATTAATGACTAATAGGAGGAAATAATTATGGCAAAAGATTTTAAATATGGTGATGAAGCTAGAAAGTCTTTAGAAACTGGTGTTGATGCTGTTGCTAACGCAGTAAAGATTACACTTGGTCCTAAAGGTAGAAATGTAGTTTTAGATAAAAAATATGGTGCACCACTAATTACTAATGATGGTGTTACAATTGCTAAAGAAGTTGAATTAAAGGATTCTTTTGCAAATATGGGTGCTCAATTAATTAAAGAAGTATCTATTAAGACAAATGATATTGCCGGTGATGGTACAACAACAGCCTGTGTTCTTGCTCAAGCTCTTGTTAAAGAAGGTTTAAGAAACGTTACAGCTGGTGCTAACCCTATCATTCTTAAGAAAGGTATTCAAAAAGCTGCAGATGCTGTAGTTGAAGAATTACATAAGATTTCTAAGCCAGTAGAATCTAGCGATGCTATAGCACAAGTTGCAACAATCTCTGCTGGAAATGAACAAGTTGGCGAATTAATCGCTGAAGCTATGAATAAAGTAAGCAAGAATGGTGTTATCTCTGTTGACGAAGCTAAATCTACAGAAACTACTCTAACAGTAGAAACTGGTATGAAGTTCGACAGAGGTTACTTATCTGCATACATGGTAACAAATACAGATAAGATGGAAGCTGTTCTTGATGATGCATATATCTTATTAACAGACAAGAAGATTTCTTCAAGCAAGGATATCATGCCAGTACTTGAAGTAGTTGCTCAAAACGGATTAAAGCTATTAATCATCGCTGAAGATATTGAAGGCGATGCCCTAACAGCTATCGTATTAAACAAGTTAAAAGGTGTATTAAACTGCGTTGCTGTTAAAGCTCCTGCTTTTGGTGACAGAAGAAAAGCTCTTCTTGAAGATATGGCAGTATTAACAGGTGGTACAGTTATCTCTTCTGAACTTGGTTACGAATTAAAGGATGCTACACTAGCTCAACTTGGTCGTGCTAAACAAGTTAAAGTAGATAAAGATTCTACAACTATCGTTGATGGTTTTGGCGATCCAGATCAAATCAATGCTCGTGTTCAAATGATTAAAGCTCAAGCAGCTGAAACAACATCAGAATACGATAAAGAAAAGTTAAATGAAAGATTAGCTAAGCTTGCTGGTGGTGTTGCTGTAATTCACGTTGGCGCTGCTACAGAAGTAGAAATGAAAGAAAAGAAGTTAAGAATCGAAGATGCCTTAGCTGCTACACGTGCCGCTGTTGAAGAAGGTGTTGTTGCTGGTGGTGGTATTGCACTTCTTAACATTATGGATAAGATTCAACCAGTTGTAGATTCTCTTGAAGGAGATGAAAAGACAGGTGCTAAGACAATGCTTAAAGCTCTTGAAGCTCCAATCAAGCAAATCTGTGCAAATGCAGGCATTGACGGTGGTGTTGTAATTAACAATATTAAGTCAGCAAACAAAGGCGCTTCTTATGGTTATGATGCACTAAAGGATGAATATGTTGATATGATTAAAGCTGGCATCCTAGATCCAACTAAGGTAACAAGATCAGCAGTTCAAAACGCTTCTTCAGTTGTATCTACACTATTAACAACAGAAGTATTAGTTACAGATATTCCAGAGCCAGCTGCTCCAGTAGCTCCTCAAATGAATGGTGAAATGTACTAAAAATAGCCCAATTTAATGTTGCGTATTATACATAATAATGATACCATTGTAATAGATTAATAAACGATGGTTGCATAGGAAATAAATATCTAACAAGTGTTGACAAGTTATATTTCACGTGCTATTATGTATGTACAAAATAATATTTGGATCGCACTCCGGTAACCTTCGGGCCCGGAGTTTTTTTATGGAAAAATTATTAGCAAATGATAATTCTAAAGAAATTAAATTTTTAACAATACCTGAACAAATAGCCCTATTAAAAGAAAAAGGGTTAATCATAAATGATGAAAAATCAGCAAGTAAATTGTTAAGACAAATCGGATATTATAAATTAATTAATGGATATAAGTATCCATTTTTAGATCAGACATCTGAAGAATCTAAATATCTAGAAGGAACAACGCTAGAACATTTATATGAATTATACAAGTTTGATTTAGTATTAGAGTCGATTGTATTTAGAGCAACAACGCTAGCAGAGATTACATTAAAATCTTATATGGTTGAATTAATTTCCAAGAAGTACGGAATAGTATTTGAAGATTATTTAAATCCAATACACTATCTTACACATTCATCAAAAGAATACACATTTGAAATATTATTAGATGAGATAAACAATGAACTTGATCGACAAGTTGTATCAAACCATCCTGCAATTATGTGGTATAAGAATAACTATAATGATAAGTACCCATTTTGGGTTCTAGCAAATATCCTTTCTTTCGGTATAATCAGTAGATTATTTAGTTTAATGATTCAAGAGGATAAAGCTGAAATTGCAAAAGAATATAGATTACAAAACTTTCCAGATATATTAAGAGCATTTATAGTTCATCTAACACGTGTTAGAAATATTTGCGCACATAACGATGTATTATGCTTGCACAAATACATAAATGTAATACCTTCTAAAGGAACTAGCTCGATATACACTTATATTGGAATTAAAGAAGATCCTTCAAACAAAAAGAGCAAATACTCAAAAGGAACTAAAGATTTTATGTCTACATTAATTGTTCTACGTTATTTAATTCATGATAATGAACAATTTTCAAATTTGATTATAAAAATACAAGGGGCTCTAAAAACTTTAAAAGATAGAATTAGTAATACTGCTTATGAAAGACTAATCAATCATCTAGGCCTAGTAGATAACTGGTCCCTACTATCAATGTACCATATTGTTCCATAGATTTATCAAAATATAAAAAAAATAGACTCAGTTTGTAGCAATACTGAGTCTATTCTAATTATCCAATACTAATTAATTATTTTTTACTATTCTTAGCAAGTAATTCTTGCTTAATATCATATAACTTTTGAGATAAGTCAACCTTATAAATATGTGGGTTTAATAATCTCTTATATTCGTTCCAGAATTCACCATAAGATTCTTTATGATACTTAGAAATCTCTTGAACTGTTGGAAGCTTATAAACTAACTTACCATTATCAATAATCTTTGTTGTTAATTCCTTTACATAGAAGTTAGTAATTGTCTTTCTCTTATATGTGAAGTTTGGATCAAAGATTTCAAGTTCTTGTAAACCATCAAACTTTTCTTCTTGTAAGCAGATTAAGTCAGCAAGTGCTTTATTAGAATTTTCATCATAGATTCTTACAATCTTCTTAAATCCTGGATTTGTAATCTTTCCTGGAGTATCACTCATCTTTAATCTTGGTTGTAATACACCCTTGTCATCTTCAATAGCACTCATCTTGTATACACCACCAAGTGATGGGCAATCCATAGATGTGATTAACTTAGTACCAATACCATAAGTATCAATCTTAGCTCCTTGAGATGCTAATGACATTAATACAGTTTCATCGATATCACCAGATGCACAAATCTTTGCATTTGGGAATCCTGCTTCGTCCAACATCTTTCTAGCTTCTTGAGATAGATATGCTAAGTCACCTGAGTCTAATCTAATACCAATTGGTTCATGACCTGCTGCTCTTAATTCTTTGAATACCTTAATTGCGTTAGGAACACCTGAACGTAATGTATCATATGTATCGCAAAGAAGTAGACATGTATCTGGATACATATCAGCATAAGCTTTAAATGCATCATATTCTGATGGGAAGCTCATAACCCAAGCATGAGCATGAGTACCACTAATTGGAATATTGAACATCTTACCAGCAAGAACGTTTGATGTAGAAGCACATCCTGCAATAACTGCAGCACGAGCACCATAGATACCAGCATCTGGACCTTGAGCTCTTCTTAAACCGAATTCAGCAACAGGAGCACCATTAGCAGCATAGATAACTTTTGCTGTCTTTGTAGCAATTAATGTTTGGTGATTTAAAATACAAAGAATTGCTGTTTCAATTAATTGCGCTTCAAATAATCTTGCTTTAACAGTCAAGATTGGTTCTTGTGGGAATACAACTGTACCTTCTGGTACAGAATAAATATCGCCTGTAAATTCAAAATCTTCTAATAGCTTTAGAAAATCTTCGTCAACTAATTTTTTAGAGCGTAAATA
>JAEEGL011934687.1_pt1 | contig 13879 bp, 15 predicted proteins | sample 9134231 | NCBI WGS metagenome assembly JAEEGL01 (sample SAMN16246548, study PRJNA631951) | gut metagenome | biome: gut microbiome; feature: rumen; material: fiber-attached | host: Bos | place: Iran: Karaj | collected 2018-10
CTCTTCGGGCTGGTGGTAGGCCGTCTTGAGGCCGTTGTGGGCCTTTCTCAGACGGACTCACATGTGGTGGCGCACGATGATGTGGACGCGGAGGAACAGAATGGTTGCCGCCATACCAATCCCTCGTCCGATGTGGCGCTGGCGAACGTAACGCTCATTCTCGGCTGTCATCTCCAGTTCCTTCTGGTGTACAGCCGCCTCTTCACGTGCTTCGGCGCTGCGCGAAAGAGTAATGGCCGAGCCGAGTCGTTCGGTGATACTTATACTCACGGCATGGGCCGTGTCGATTCGTCCGGCCTTCTTATTGACTTCATCCTTCTTTAGGAGCATTTTCTGTATGTTCTCCAACGAATAGCTGGTGCCGAACTCTTTCATCATTTCATCCAGGCTTCCGAAATTGTCGGCAGCATCCTGCCAACGTCCTGCCAGCCGCAGATAGTCGCTGGCCAGAATCTTGCCCTCTGCCGTTTGGAAGTATTCCGACTGGCAGAACTTCCTGTAGGCCTCGGCGGCTTCGTCCTTGAACTTCAACCCCTCCAGGGCCCTGGCCAGATAGATGTTGTAGCGTGCCCACTGCCTTTCGGCATAGTCAGGGCGCGCGTCAGCCTGCTTTTCATATCCCTCAATCAGTTGGCGCATGCGCTCAAGCCATAGCCTGGCCTTCTCATAGTCGGCTATTTCCAGGTAGTTGTAACTGATGTTGATCACACCTATGATGGCATCGCGGTAACTGACGGCATACGGATGTTTCCCGATAAAGTCGATCTGGGCACGATAGGCTTCTTCCAGGCTCTTGTTAGTCTGGTCTTCGCTCAATCCGAAATGGCTCTGGGCACAACCGATATAAATGAGCATATTGTTGTATTCGCTGATCGTGTCGCGCCCCAGGCTTTTTAACCGTTCCGTAGCGGGTATGGCCACTTTCAGGGCGGCTTCATATTCAGTCCATGTACTCAAAAGGCCCGTCAGGCGGTTGGTAATGCCGGCATATACCCGCACGTCCTCATCGTCGGTGGAGTTCTCCACGGCGGCGATACCAGTCTTCCAGTATAACTCGGCCATGCGCTTCTGCATCATCCGGTCGTAGGCGTAGCCAAGCCAGTAGCAGGCCTTGCCCTCGGTGAAACTTCCCAGCGGCCTGAAACTATCCACAAGTTCTATGATGCGCGGGTAGTTCTTGGCCAAATAGGCCTCGTACACCATGTCTTCTGCTTCTTTGCGCTGTCTTTCCCGTTCTCTGGAGTCGCCTCCACATCCTGACAAGAATAAGGCGGCGATGACCGTCACCAACAGCGTCAAACTGTGAAGAAAGATTTTGCTCATAGATTCTTTTATTACAGTGTCAGTGTGCAAAGATACAACTTTTTTACGAAATAATTCATATTATTTTTCTTTTTTTTTATATCATGTCAGATTATACTATAAAAAAGTCCTATTTGAATAAAAAATGCGTAACAAAACGACTTTTATAAGAAAAATGGTCGTTTTTTGGCAATAAACCCAACGGATTTCACGGATTAAACGGATTAATTAAGTCACTGATTATCAGTTGGGCTTAAATCCGTTAAATCCGTGAAATCCGTTGTTCTTAAATAATACCGCTGCTTAGAACTTTGCCATCTTGATGGCTACGACGGCACACTCATCGCCCTTGTTGCCAAGCTTACCTCCTGCACGGTCCTTTGCCTGCTGGAGGTCATTGGTGGTGAGAAGGCCGAATACGACGGGAATGTTGCTTGTGGCATTCAGACGGGCAATGCCCTCAGTCACACCCTGACAGATATAATCGAAGTGAGGCGTCTCGCCACGAATCACACTGCCGAGGATAATCACTGCGTCGTAACCGTCGTTGAGCGTCATCTGGTGAGCACCGTAAATCAGCTCGAAAGAGCCCGGTACAGTCTTCACGTGGATGTTCTCAGACAGTGCTCCGTGCTTCTCGAGAGTAGAGACACAGCCTTCGAGGAGTGCACCTGTGATTTCTGGATTCCACTCAGCCACGACGATGCCGAAGATCATGTTCGAAGCATCGGGAACAGCTGCGAAATCGTAGTCGCTAAGATTATGTAAAGCGGTAGCCATTACTCCTTACAACGCTCAATATACTCGTCGATGGTCTGATAAGCCATCGAGTTGAAGTACTTCTCCTTCACCTGCTCATAGAGCTTCAGAGCCTCAGCCTTCTTGTTCTGGCTCTCGAGGATCTCACCAGCCTGGATGAGGAATGTTGGAGAGAGGGCATTGTTGTCTGCCATCTCAGCAGCCTTCTTCAGGTTGCTTACGGCCTTGTCGAGCTGGTTGAGGTGAGCGTATGCGTTACCCAGTGCACCAACGGCTGCGGGAGAGATCATTGCATCGTCGCTACCGTCGAACTTCTCGAGGTAGTCGGCAGCCTCCTGCCACTTGTCGAGCTTCGCATAGCAGAGTCCGGCATAGAGGTTTGCCAGGTTGCCTGCCTTTGTGCTACTGTACTCCTTGGCAAGTGCGATGAAGCCCTTGAAAGAAGCGCTGTCGCCATTGAGTGCCTTCTGGTAGTCACTGGCTGCGAAAAGCTCCTGACCCTTGGCGATGGCTGTGCTTGCCTTCTGCTCCTGGGGACCAGAAACGTATGTCTTGTAAAGAACGATACCTGCGATGATTACCACGATAGCAATCACGGCAGCGATAATAGCCTTCTTATACTTCAGGAAGAAGGCCTCACTCTGACTGATGGTCTGCTCTGCTACGGGAGCAGCCTGCTGTTTGTTGTTATTTGCCATTTTTATACTAATTTTTTAATTATCAACAAAGCATAATCCGCCCTTTTGGGCAAATTCGGGTGCAAAGGTACAAAAAAGAAGTGAAAAGTGTAAAGTGAAAAGTGAAAAATTTGCTACCGCCCGACACTTTTAACTTATTTTTTAGCCTATTTCGTTTGTTTTTTCGTACCTTTGCACAATGATTCTCGAAAAACTGTCGCTGATCAACTACAAGAACATCACGGAGGCAACCTTGGAGCTGTCGCCGAAAATCAATTGTCTCATAGGTCGGAACGGTGTGGGCAAGACCAACGTGCTCGATGCCATTTACTACCTGTCGTTCTGTCATTCAGCCAGTAACCCCATCGACTCACAGGTGATACGTCATGGTGAGGAGTTCTTTGTCATCGAAGGCTATTATTCCGATGACTTGCAGATATACTGCGGCATGAAACGTGGATCGAAGAAGCACTTCAAGCGCAACAAGAAGGAATATAAGCGGTTATCAGAGCATATCGGACTGATACCATTGGTTGTGGTATCACCTTCCGACACACTGCTGATAGATGGCGGCAGTGAGGAGCGGCGCCGACTGATGGACATGGTAATCTCGCAATACGACCCCACCTATATCGAGGCACTCAACCGCTATAACAAAGCCCTCCAACAGCGCAACACGATGCTCAAGGCCGAGGAAGAGCCCGACATCGACGTGCTAAGCATCTGGGAAGAGCAGATGGCATCGGCAGGAGAACAGATCTACGAACGCAGGGATGCCTTCGTGAGAGAGATGGTTCCCATCTTCCAGAGATACTACGAGACAATCTCAGGCAATCAGGAACGGGTGGCACTCAACTACGTCTCACACTGTCAGCGAGGACCGCTGCTCGAAGTCATCCAGCGCGACAGGCTTAAGGACCGTGCCGTGGGCTATTCGCTCCACGGGGTGCATCGCGACGACCTGGAGTTTATGCTGGGCGACCATCTGATGAAGCGCGAGGGTAGTCAGGGACAGAACAAGACCTTCGTGATCTCGCTAAAACTGGCACAGTTCGACTTCCTGAAGCGCACCAACAGCAAGACCACTCCCCTACTCCTGCTGGACGACATCTTCGACAAGCTCGATGCTAAGAGAGTGGAGCAAATTGTGAACCTCGTTGCCAGCGATGAGTTCGGACAGATCTTCATCACAGACACCAATCGCGACCATCTGGACCAGATATTGTCAGCATCAAGCCACGACTATAAGATCTTCTATGTAGAGGACGGGGAAGTAAAAGGAAAGGATGTTTAAGAGAGACGTCATACAGATAAAGAGTCTGATTCTGAAGAATCTGCGGGCACAGGGGCTGGAGACACCCTTGTTGCAAAAGCGTCTTTGTGACGCTTGGCCGATAGTGGCGGGAGAAATCATCAGCAGATATACTGACGGGGTGGTCATCCGTAACCAGACGCTCTATGTGCATCTCACCAATCCCGCGTTAAGGGCAGACCTCTCCATGCAGCGCACAGAGTATGTAAGACGATTGAATGAATATGTCGGCAGTCAGGTGATTGCAGATATCAGATTCAATTAGATCACCTCATCCATAGCGACATCATACGCATCGACAGGCACTTCGGCCACCTTCTGAAAGTCGAAGCAGACGCCGATGCATGCACAAGGGGACAGGAACCTTGTGCAGTCAGAGTGCACAAGGTTCCTGTCCCCTTGTGCACGGAGGAAGCGGTCGTAGTAGCCGCGGCCACGCCCCAAGCGATGCCCTTGAGGGTCGAAAGCGAGGCCTGGGACAAGGATCATGTCAAATGCATCCCCATATTTCTCGCCTATGGGCTCCATGATATGAAAAGCCCCCTCACGGAGATCCTGCGCACCTGTATATCTACGCAGCTCCATCGTCTCGTCGTCAACAACCTTAGGCAAAAATACCGTCTTTCCATCAGCCACGAGCTCGTCGAGCAACACACGAATATCCACCTCATCAGGTAGCGGATAATAGGCCACGACCGTTCGGGCATCCTTCAGTCTCTCCCTGAGACGTGCGACAATAGGAAGCGACAGCTCCTCCAGCTGTTGCCGGGTGAACTGTCGCTTTATCTCGCGAATCTGCTTCCTTAGCGCATCCTTACGCATTGGCAATCAACATCGTTCTGATGTGTGTGCTCCGATAGTCGAAAGCCATCGCCACCTTCTTTTGCTCGTCTGCCGTCGCAGGCTTAGGGAAGGCCTTGCCGTCGCGGAACAGTTCCAGTGTCTTGATCACCGCAGGATCGTCCTGGTTCAGATATTCTGTCCACGCCTGTTCGTCGAGCATGTTATAGATGATACGGCTGTTCAGGAAACGCTCCAGCAGCTTATGCGACTTCTGTATCATCAGGTTACGGCGCTTCAGACCGTTCTTCTCTGCAAAGGTGGCAAACTTGTCCACGATGTTCTGCTTCTTCAGATAAGCCTCCAACGCCTTACCCGTCTTGAAATCCTTCAGCTTCGAACGGTTCTCGTCGGTATAGTTATAGCAGTAGAGGATGATCAGTCCGCTCATCGAAGCCTCCTTATAATACGATGTCATACCCAGCGTATCCTCAGGCACGAAGATGTCGGGCGTGATGCCGCCACCGCCATACACGACACGTCCGTTGCCAGTGTGATATTCAGGTCCTGTGTGCTTAATGCTGTCCTGCGAGAAGAACTCCCCGTGCTGATAGCGGCTGAGCAGGTCTTCCTCGTAGTTCTTGTCGGCACCAGAGGTGTAAGGCTTCTGGATACAACGTCCCGAAGGACTGTAGTAGCGTGCAATCGTCAGTCTGATTATCGAATGGTCAGAGAACTCTATCGGCTGCTGTACCAGTCCCTTTCCGAACGAGCGGCGCCCGATGATCGTCCCTCGGTCGTTATCCTGAATGGCACCAGCGAGAATCTCCGATGCCGATGCAGAGCCCTCGTCGATGAGCACTACCAGCGGCACGCTCTGATACGACCCGCGCCCGTCACTGCGATACTCCTGACGCGGTGACTTACGTCCTTCAGTATATACGATCAACTGTCCCTTCGACAGGAACTCATTGGCAATCTGCACAGCCGAAGCCAGGTATCCTCCCGTATTGCCGCGCAGGTCGATGACGAGATTTGAGAAGCCCTCCTGAGCGAGTTTCGCGAGTGCTATCAGCAGTTCCGGATAAGTATTCTCTCCGAAGTTCTTGATCCTGATATAGCCAGCCGTCTGGTCAAGCATATAACAAGCTGTGACGCTCTTCGTAGGTATCTCGCCGCGCGTGATGGTCACATGGTGGATCTTCTTCTCGCCATAGCGCAAAACTCCGATCTTCACCTTCGTGTCCTTAGGTCCCTTCAGGCGATGCATCGCCTCCTCGTTGGTCACCTTCTTGCCCACGAACACAGAGTCATCTACCTCTACGATCTTGTCGCCCGCAATCAGTCCCGCGCGCTCCGCCGGGCCGTTGCTGATCACGTTCTGCACGCGGATCGTGTCCTGACGGATGGTAAACTCTATGCCGATGCCGGAGAACGAGCCCTTCAGGTCATCGGTAGCCATCTGAACGTCCTTCGCCCCGATATACGTGGAGTGCGGGTCCAGCTCCGACAGTATCTGCGGCATCGCTTTCTCTACCAGCTCATTCATGTCGACGGTATCTACATACATATCGCTGACATAATGCAGCAGGTTGTTGAGCTTGCTGCCATTAGAATTGATGATGCTCAGCCTGTTGCCTGAGAAATGATTGGCGTAGAACGTGCCCACCAGTATGCCAAGCACGACACACAGTGCCATCCACAGCGGCGCAAAACGATTTGTCCTATTACTCATATCTTAATTATTCCTTTTTCACTCTTCACTCTTAACTTCCATATATACCACCTCGATGCCCGCACGCTCCAGCAGTTCAATGCCATCGGTAAGCCGGTATTTCTCGCCATACACAACCCGCTTGATGCCCGCCTGAATGATCAGCTTTGCACACTCAATACAGGGCGAGGCCGTGATATAGATCGTGGCGCCATCGCTATTATTGTTGCTGCGCGCCAGCTTCGTGATGGCATTGGCCTCGGCATGCAGCACGTAGGGCTTTGTCACGTTGTTGTCATCCTCGCAGACATTCTCAAAGCCGCTGGGCGTACCGTTATAGCCGTCGCTGATGATCATTTTGTTCTTCACGACGAGTGCTCCCACCTGCCGACGGCTACAATAGGAGTTCTCTGCCCAGATACGGGCCATCCTCAGATAGCGCTCATCTAACTTTTGCTGTTTTGATTCCATTTCTCTTAAGCAATGCGTCAATGGTGGGTTCACCACCCTTGAACCGTTTGTATAATACCATCGGGTTCTCCGTGCCACCCTTCGAGAGGATGTTATCGCGGAAACTCTGGGCTGTCTTCCGATCGAAGATACCATGTTTTTTAAACACGGCGAAGGCATCGGCATCGAGCACCTCCGCCCATTTATAGCTGTAATAGCCTGCAGCGTAGCCTCCCGCCATGATATGCGAGAACTGTACCGTCATACAAGTGTCGGGCAGCTGCTTCGTCACCATCGCCTTTGCCCACGCCTTCTTCTCAAACGGGATGATCTCCTCCTTGAACTCCTCCTTCTGGGTATAGTAGGCCATGTCAAGCAGTCCGAAGCTCACCTGTCTGAGACAAGCGTATGCCACGTTGTAGTTACAGCTCTTGACGATACGTGCGATGAGCTCGTCGGGGATAGGCTCACCCGTCTGATAGTGGAATGCGAAGGTACGCAGGAACTCCTTCTCGATGGCGAAGTTCTCCATAAACTGCGACGGCAGCTCCACGAAGTCCCACCACACGTTCGTGCCGCTAAGGCTCTCAAAACGGGTGTTTGCGAACATGCCGTGCAGCGAGTGTCCGAACTCATGGAGGAAGGTCTCCACCTCGCCGAGTGTCAGCAGTGCGGGCTTGTCCTCCGTGGGTTTGGTGAGGTTCATCACCACACTCACATGAGGACGCACATTCTTCATATTCTCTGGCCCGAAGGGTTTCTTCGTGTCGATACGCTCCTTCCACTGGGCCTGATATTCCGTCATCCAGGCGCCGCCCTGCTTTCCCTGACGGGGATGGAAGTCGGCATAGAACACAGCGAGATATTCGCCGTCCTTGTCGAACACCTCGTAGGCCTTCACGTCAGGATGGTAAACGGGGATGTCCTTATTCTCCTTGAAAGTGATGCCGTACAGACGGTTTGCCAGTCCGAACACGCCGTCGATAACCTTCGACAGTTCGAAATAGGGGCGCAGCATCTCGGCATCGAGGTTGTATTTCTCCAGCTGCAGCTTATGGGAATAGAATCCGAAGTCCCAAGGCTGCATTTTCAATTGAGAATTGGGAATTGAGAATTGAGAATTATTTCTCATGTCCTTTTGGAACATTTTCTCTATAGCCGCCACTTCCTTGATGGCTGTGGGCTTGTAGGCTTTAATTAGGTCGTTCAGGAGCTTATAGACATTGCGGACGTTGCCTGCCATACGGTGCTTCAGCACATAATCGGCGTAGGTCTTGTGTCCCAGCAGTTGTGCCAGTTCGCGACGTAGGTTGATCAGCCGCTTGCATATCTCGAGATTGTTCTCCGTATTGTCGTGGATACACTCCGTATTCTTCGCCATATACATCTGCCGGCGCAGTTCCCGCTGTGTGGAATACGTCATAAACGGCGAATACGAAGGGGTATCGAGCGTGAACACCCAGCCTTCCTTGCCCTGTTCCTTGGCTGCCAGCGCTGCTGCCTCGCGGGCCGTTTCCGGCAGGCCGTCGAGCTGCGCCTCATCGGTGATATGCAGCGTGTATGCCTTGTTCTCCTTTAAGAGGTTCTGCGAGAACTGCAGACTGAGCATCGAAGCTTCCTCCGTCAGCTGGCGCAGCCGCTCCTTGCCCGCCTCGTCCAAGAGTGCGCCGCTGCGTACGAATCCGTCGTAGCAGTTGTCGAGCAGCATCTTCTCTTCAGGCGTGAGCTTACGATGGTGGCGATGCACGTACTTGATACGTTCGAAGAGTTTCTCGTTGAGTCGGATGTCATTGTCATGCTTCGTGAGGATGGGACTCATCTTCTGGGCCAGCGCGTCCATATCGTCGTTGGTCTCTGCCGAGAGCAGATTGAAGAACACGGTACTGACACGACTCAGCAGGTCGTAGTAGTTCTCCCCGTCCTTCTCGTCATCGACAGTGATGATCGTATTGTCGAAGGTCGGCTTCTCCGGGTTGTTGATGATCTTCTCTATCTGTTCCTCGTCACGGCGGATGCCCTCCATGAAGGCCTCTTCATAGTCTTCGAGCCGGATACGGTCGAAGGGTGCCGTGTCGTGCGGCGTATTGTATTTCTCAAAAAACGGGTTCACTCTTTTCTCTTCACTCATAACATGCTCTTTTTTTATGTTTTACGTCATCAGCATATGCTCCAGCGACGGTATCTCTATGCGCCCTCTGTGGAGTATCAGCAGTCCGTCGTACTGCATGGCGTTCAGCTCCCGGCTGATGTTCAGGCGACTGTCGTTCAGTTCGTCTGCCAACTGGTTCATCAGAATATGGAAGTTCTTTGCCCCGGCGGGATAGGCACAGTGCTGCACGAAGAACCTGATGATCCGCTCGCGCAACGTCTTCGGACACTGGCGCCAAGGCTGACGCGCCATCTTCTGCGCCTGCGTGGCAAAGATGTTCAGCAGGTTGATGCGGAACACGAGGAAGTCCTCCGACAGCCGCCCCACCTCGTCCTTGTCGATGGTGATGAAGTTGGCATCCGTCAGTGCCACGTAGGTCTGGGTGTAGCGCTGGCTGTAGCCGTAGATGGCATCTGGCTGAAGCACAAATGGTGCCTGCATCTCTTCCTCTACGGTATAGGAATGGTCATCGGAACTGCTCACGATGCGTATCCTGCCGTTTATCAGGAGATAGATGTGCGTACATGCTGCACCTTCCTTCACGACAGTCTTTCCCTGGGGCACCTTCGTAAAGCCGAAGCGTGTATGTCCCGCCACCAGTTCCAGGTCATCGCGGCTCATCCCCTGAAAGAAGGAGAACTGAAGCAGTTTCTCGTATATTTGCAACCCACCCGTCATTGTCGTCATGCAGTTTATTCTACGATTTTATCTTTCAGCGAGGGCGAGAACCACACAGCCAGCTTGTCACTCTCATCACTATAGATGAAATAGGCCATCAGCTCCGGATGCTGCTCAAGAAACGCCTTGGCTTTCTCGATGCCCATGACCATAAACGATGTGGCGTAGGCATCGGCAGTGGCGCAGTCGTCGGCCAAGACCGTTGCCGAGAGGAGGCTGTGCTGCACGGGATAGCCCGTCTTGGGGTCGATGGTGTGCGCATATTTCTTGCCGCCCTTATAGTAGAAGTTACGGTAGTTGCCGCTGGTGGCCATTGCCTTGTCAGTCACGTTGAGCGTGGTCATCAGCTCACCGCCCTTCTCCCCCAACGGGTCGTCGCTGGGCTTGGTGACACCGATCCTCCATGGCAGCCGCAGCTCGTTGATGCCACTGGTCACAATCTCACCGCCTATCTCTATCATGAAGTTCTTCACGCCCTTGCTTCTCAGGTAGTTGGCGATGACGTCAGCACCGAAGCCCTTGGCAATGGCTGAGCAGTCGAGCATCAAGCGCGGGTCCTGCTTCACCACCTTACCGTCTTTCAGCGCCACCTTCTGATAGCCTACGGTCGCCAACAGGCTGTCCACCTGTTTCTGTCCCGGCTGGGTGCCGTTCTTGAAGCCGAAGCCCCAGGCGTTCACCAGCGGTGCCACGGTGATGTCAAAGGCGCCGTCGGTATTCTCCGACACGACCATCGCCTTCTTATATACCGTCAGGAACATGTCGTCCAGCTCCGTGTCCTCATTGTTGTTGACGGCAGTGATGATACTTTTGGGATTGAACGGCGAGAGCGAGAAGTCCACCTTCTTCAGCTCCTCCTCGATGCCTTTCTGGAGGTCGGAGTCGCACTGGTATTTCAGGCCATAGGTCGTGCCGAACACCATTCCGCTGTTCTTCTGATAAGGTGCAGACCGTTGCTGGCGTATGATGAATACCGTGCCGACGATGAGAAGCAGCAGAAACGGCAGCTGCCAGATAAGTTTCTTATTCTTCATATATCGATGATCACGTTAAAAGTCCCTCCTATTGGCGATCCGCCGTCGGTGCCGTAGCCCGGGATGTACCAGGCCCTGCCGATAGTGCCCTCGTCATGTTTCACCCTGCGCTTGTATTTCACGCTCCAGCCCAGATGCAGCGGTCCGTAGATCTTCGCGTCCAGGCCCATCACCACCTCCAGCCAGTGCTGACTGCAGGGTGCATCCTTCGCGCCGAAGCTTGTATCCCACAGCCATACGGGGTCAGGGAAGTTGTCACGCTCCAGGTCCACCTTATACGACGTGAAGGCATATCTCAGTCCCGCATACAGCCGATAGGGGCCGTGCTTGTCCTTGAGCAGGTTCTTGTCGATACCTATACGGAAGTAGGGTGCCTGGGTCCTGTAGCTGAGACCCGTCACCTCGTCGCGTTCGTGGTCAGCCTTGCCATAGCCCAACTCAAATACCGGGAACCACTCGTCGTGGATGTTGATCCGCAGCGCTCCCTCATAGTGTCCGTAGTCCGAAAGTTGCATCATCGCCACGCCCACCAGGTCGAACGACAGGGCAAAGCCACGGAATGTGGGGATGGAGTCTTTCTGTAGTGAGAAGAACTTCACCTGCGCGGAAGCGTTCGTTGCCGCGATCAGCAGCAGCGCGCTAACGCACAGTGTCCGGATAGAGGTAGAAATGTACTTTCGTCTTGTCATAATCCACTGATCGTTCTTTTATTACGAGTGAGTCGATGAAATGATGCGTATGCCTTACGTCCGTCAACTGATGGAAGAACGAGGCATTACAGTCCACTGACTCGAAGTGCGGTATGTCTTCTTTCTTTATCCACACCGTGTCAATGGCATAGACCTTTTCGCCTGTCAGGTCCGTATATCTGAATATCAGGATGTCTTCCGGGTGCGACTGGCTCATCGGGAGCGAGAATTTGGAGATTCCCGTCGCCTTGTTGAGCAGAAGCGTGTCAGGACCGCTGAACAGCGTGGTGTCAGTGCCGTCAAACCGCTTGCTCACCACCGAGAGATATTCGCCGATCTGCAGGATTGTTCCGTCCGAATTGTGCAGCTCATAAAACGTTCTTACCGAACTGTTCATCGGACAGTCGATGCTCGAGCATCCCACTATCAGAGCACACAGCAACAATATGTACAGACAGCGCCTCATATCTTCTCTTCAATCTGATAGTCATTGCGTCCTGATGACGAACGGCTCACGAGATCGGCCACAAAACCTGTCAGGAACAGCTGGGTACCGATGATCATCATGGTCAGCGCCACGTAGAACGACGGTGAGTCGGTGATCAGTCGCTGGGGGATGTGGTTATACAGGCACCACAGCTTGTCGGCAGCGATGATGAACACGGCAATGAATCCGATGATAAACATCAGGGTGCCGAGGAATCCGAACACGTGCATCGGCTTCTTGCCGAAGGTGCTCAGGAACCAGAGCGTCAGCAGGTCGAGATAGCCGTTGACAAAACGGTTCAGACCCATGAATTTCGACGAGCCGTACTTACGTGCCTGGTGCTGCACCACCTTCTCACCGATTTTCGAGAAACCTGCCTGCTTCGCCAGATAAGGGATATAGCGGTGCATCTCGCCATACACCTCGATATTCTTCACCACAGCCTTGCGATAGGCCTTCAGTCCGCAGTTGAAGTCGTGCAGGTTCTTGATGCCGCTCACCTTACGGGCGGTGGCGTTGAAGAGCTTTGTAGGGATGGTCTTCGACAGCGGGTCGTAGCGTTTCTGCTTGTAGCCGCTCACGAGGTCGTAGCCGTCCTCAGTGATCATACGGTAGAGCTCTGGTATCTCGTCGGGCGAGTCCTGGAGGTCGGCGTCCATCGTGATCACTACATCACCCTGGGCCTGTTCGAAGCCGCAGAAGAGCGCCGGACTCTTACCGTAGTTACGGCGGAACTTGATGCCCTTCACCACGTCGGGCTGCTTCTTGTTCAGCTCGGAGATGATCTCCCATGAACGGTCAGTACTGCCGTCGTTGATGAAGATCACCTCGTAGGTGAAGTTATTCGCTTTCATTACCCGCTCTATCCATGCGTAGAGCTCAGGTATCGATTCGTCCTCATTATAAAGAGGTATTACAACTGATATATCCATAAATTTTCAATTCTCAATTCTCCATTCTCAATTCTCCATTCTCAATTTTGTCCGCTGCTTCACGAGGCTGATGGGCAGTCCCAGTATGAATCCCAGCGAGATGTTGATCGTCAGCATGTTGAGGGCATAGTCTATCGGACGTGTGTGAGCCATCTCCTCCAGGCTCTGGTCCACCATCTGCGTCATGCCGTACTGCTTCAGCATCTGCTGCGCCTCCTCCGATGTCACCATCTTCGAGAACTGGCTCAGCAGGAAGCCGTTGTCCATAAACGCGAAGTAGAGGTACTGCGCGATGGCAAAGAGCACGCCCCCGTAGAAGAACACGAACACCGTATAGGCATAGCCGCGACGGAAGGAGATCAGGCCGTTGCGCCCGTAGTCGCGGAACTTCCCGAGCCGTTCTCCCACGAAGAACGGTGTATAGATTATCAGCATGAGGGCGGCCATCCCGAGCCAGGAGTTCGACACACCTAATATATATAATAGGAATGCCGCCACCCAGAGCAGTGCCAACAGGGCACCGTCCTGGCGGGCAAAAGCCTTCAATTGTACGTATTCTGCCGGAGTCATCATCTATTTTTTGCTAATCGGGTGCAAAATTAGTTATTATTTTCCACATTAAGTTTGCTTTCGCTCAAAAAATAGTTAAAATCGCCAAATTTCTTAATTCTCAATTCTCAATTCTCAATTAAAAGTATTACCTTTGCACCCGCTTTTGAGCAAATCGCTCTTTTTTTACACGGACAAGTCCTGTACGGCCAGCTCCCTTTGAATCCCCCAGGGTGGGAACGCAGCAAGGGTATTAGGTTGTAGCGGCGCGATGCAGACCGCTTGTCCACCCGCCTCTTTAGCTCAGTTGGCCAGAGCACGTGATTTGTAATCTCGGGGTCGTTGGTTCGAATCCGACAAGAGGCTC
>JAEEGL013321387.1_pt1 | contig 13879 bp, 12 predicted proteins | sample 9134231 | NCBI WGS metagenome assembly JAEEGL01 (sample SAMN16246548, study PRJNA631951) | gut metagenome | biome: gut microbiome; feature: rumen; material: fiber-attached | host: Bos | place: Iran: Karaj | collected 2018-10
AGATTTCCGGTAACGCGCGCGGGCTGCGCCCGGCGGCGGACCGCTGCAAAAGGAGGTACGACATGCTGCGAACCTGCGCGATTTCCAGCCCGGCCTTCTGCGCCCTTCTGGACGTTTGGCAGCACCGGGGACGTGCTGCCGCTGAGTTCCGCCGGAGGGGCGGGATCGTGGTGGGCTGTCTGGGCGGCGACGTGCCGGAGGAAGACATCCTGGCGGGCGGCATGCTGCCCATCCGCATCCCGCCGGACCCGGAAAGCGATCTGCGGGAGGCGGATCGCTATCTGGAGGCCTGCTTCGACCCTATGGTCCGGAGTCAATTCGACCGGATCGTACGGGGTGAGACCGCCGGTCTGTGTAATTATCTTGCCGTCTCCAACTCCACGGACGTGCTGGTGCGCGTTTATCTTTATCTTCGCGAGCTGCGGCGGACGGAGCCGGACGCTCCGGTTCCTCCGGCAGCCTTCATTGACTGGCTCTTCACCCCTTCCCGCAAGTGCCAGCTGGCAAACGAGCGCAGCGCCGCTCTCTTCCGGCAAACGGCGGAAGCCTGGGCCGGAAAGCCCATAACGGACGCGGACGTGGCCGGTGCCGTCAGATTACTGAACGCCCAGCGGGCTGCGCTGCGGAGGATCTCCGCGCTGCGTATTGCGTCGGAGACCCGCGTCAGCGGCACGGAGGCTCTGATCATCACGGGCGCGGGCTTTTACATGGATCGCGCGGCGCACACGGAGCTGGTCCTCGCCGCAGCCGAGGAGGCCGCCGCCTGGCCAGTCCTAACCGGACCGCGGGTCTTTCTCAGCGGTACGGAGCAGTACGACACGACGGTCTATGCGCTGCTGGAGGGTGCCGGCGCGGTCGTCACCGCGGAGGATCACGACTGCGGCATGCGCTGGTACGAGGGGGATACCGACCCCGCGCTGCCGCCGGAGCAGGCTGTGGCCGCCCGCTATACGCAGCGCTCCCCCTCCCCCAAGAAGGCCGCCGTCTCCCGGCGCGTGGACGCGCTGTGCGCCGCGGCGCAGAAGGCGGGCGCCCGGGGCGTGGCCGTCTGTATGAACCAATTTGAAGAAGCCGCCAGTTGGGATTTCCCGGAGGAAGCGAACGCGCTGGCCGCCCGCGGAATTTCGGCGCGGGCGTTCAGCAAGCTGCCGTATCCGGCGGACAAGGATCCCGGACTGGGAGAAAAGGTCGCGGATTTTGTCCGCGGCCTGAAAGGGGGCGCGGGCAATGGCTGAACCGGCAGTTCGCGCCGATCCGCCCCGCGCGGTCAAGCGCCTGAAGGCGGCGGAGGAATCCGGCGCGTATCAGAAAACGTGGTTCCGTTCCCTGCACGACCGGGTTGCAGCGGGAGAGGACTTCGCCTATCTGAACGCGGACGTCCCCATGGAGATCTTCCGGGCGATGGACGTCCCGTTCGTGGTCAACCAGTGGTGGGCGGCCATCTGCTCCGCCAAGCGTATGACGCCCCGTTACACAGAGCTGCTGCGAAAGGCCGGTTACCGGGACGATCTGTGCTCCTACTGCAGCGCGGTGCTGGGCGAGAGCATGGACCCGGAGGATCCCACGCTCGGTCCCTGGGGCGGTCTTCCCCGGCCCACCATCGCCGTCACCCGTCTCACCTGCGACTGTCAGGCGAAGATCTTCGAGCTCTTTGCCAAAAACTACGGGGCGGAGCTGTATGTGATGGAAAACACCTTGCCCCGCACCGTGCCGGAAAACTGGTGGGAGCTGGCCACGGACCGCTGGGAGGAGCTCTACGACTCCGACCGTCTGGATCTGGCGGTGGAGGAACTGAAGGATCTGATCCTCCGGCTGGAGCGGAAGACAGGCCGCAGGTTCGAGCCTGACAGTCTGCTGCGCGTCATGGAGCTGATCAACGAGCAGGAGTCCTGGTACAAAAAAGCGCGGGATCTGATCGCCCGCGCCCCCTTGGCGCCGGTCACGGTGGTGGACACCATTAACGCCACCATGCAGGCCCAGTGGCAGCGGGGCACCGAGTGGGCCGCCGGACACGCAAAGCGGATGTATGAGGAGATCCGGGCACTGGCGGACGCCGGGCACGCGGCGGTCCCGAACGAGAAATACCGCCTCATGTGGCTGGGCCGCGGCCTCTGGCACGACTTCGCCTTTTATCAGAATTTCGAGCAAAAATACGGCGCAGTCTTCGTCTGGAGCATGTATCTCGCCATGGGCGCGGACGCCTATATCCGCAGCGGCTGTGAGAGGGACCCGCTACGGGCTCTGGCCGCCCGATACATCGGCCTGGAGGACTTTCTCCACATGCCTCCGTGGAACAGCGGCTGGTTCGTGCGGGAGGCAAAAAACAACCGCATCGATGGGGTGGTGTATATGGCCCCGGCCAACTGCATGCAGGCGGTCGAGGGTTCCAGCTTCATCGTCAGAGCTCTGGAAAACGCGGGCGTCCCCGTGCTGCTGTTTCGGGGCGACCCGGTGGACGGCCGGAAGTGGAACCGGGAAAACATGACGCTTCTCGTGAGCGAATTCATTGAACAAAGAATCATAGGAGGGAAGAAAGCATGACCGAAAACGCACCGCTCAGCGGATACAAGGTGCTGGATATGACGCAGTTTGAGGCGGGCACCGTCTGCACCGAGACGCTGGCCTGGCTGGGCGCGGAGATATGGAAGGTGGAGCGGCCCGTCACGGGCGAGCAGGGCAGATACAGCCTCGTTTCCCCGGACAAGGACGACATCAGCTTTATACTTCTGAACATGAACAAGGAGTCCATCACCTGCAACGCCAAAAAGCCGGAGGGGCTGGCCCTCCTGAAAAGGCTGGCGGCGGAGGCGGACGTGTTCGTGGAGAACATGAGTCCCGGTTCCGTCGAGCGTCTGGGTCTGGGTTACGACGTGCTGAAGGAGATCAACCCCCGGCTGATCTATACCCAGATGAAGGGCTTCGGTATGGACGGCCCCTATGCGCATTACCCCGCGTTCGCCCCGATCGGCCAGGCCACCGGCGGCGTTCCAGCCATGACCGGCTTTCCCGACGGGATGCCCTGTCAGCCGGGCGTAAACGTCGGCGACTCCGGGCTGGGCTATATGACCGCCCTCAGCGTGGTGGCCGCCCTGCTGCAGAGAGAGCGCACGGGCGAGGGCCAGTATATCGAGGTGGACATGCAGGATACCTGCGTCTGCTTCGGCCGGAGCAACTGGGAACCTTACTATTTCGCCGGCGGGAAAGCGCCGCGGCGCGTGGGCAACGGCATGCCGCTGGAGGACGTGGCGCCGGCGGGCATGTATCCCTGCAAGCCCTTCGGCTACAACGACTATGTACACATCTACTGCTCCCGCCACCCCGGCAGCAAGCAGTTCGATCAGCTTTGCAGGATCATCGGCCGCGAGGACCTGCTGGACGATCCCCGCATGGCCACGCCCCAGTCCCGCTATCTGGTGCGGGAGGAACTGGACGCGATCATTTCCGAGTGGACGAGCCAACACACGAAGCAGGAGGCCATGGACATCCTGTGCCAGGCGGACATTCCCGCCGGCGCGGTGCTGGATATGGACGACCTGACGCATGACGATTATCTGCGCAGCCGCGGCACCATGGTGGAGATCGAGCACCCCGAGCGCGGCAGACTCGTGGTCCCGGGCTTCGCGCCAAAGATGAGCGGCAACGATCTGCGTTACGCATGCTCCCCGGGACTTGGCGAGCACAACAGAAAGGTCTATCAGGGGCTTCTGGGTCTCAGCGACGCGGAGATGGCGGAGCTGAAAGCAAAAGGCGTCATCTGACGCCGTGCGCGCCGGTCTGCCTGCTGCAAGCCGGAGCGCGCGCTGAAATTTATTGTTCAAGAACCGATCCGGAAAAGGAGATCACGCCATGTCCAGCTTTGAGAATCTGCGTATCGTAGACAATTTCTATCAGACCTCGCTCTACTTCCCCATGCCCACGGTCGTCATCAGCACGCTGTGCGAGGACGGCTCGACCTCTCTTGGGCCGTATTCCCTGTGCGCGCCGTACTATGTCGCAGGCAAGGATTACTATGCCATGCTGCTGTGCTGCCGCAACTCCTCGAATACCGCGCAGAATATCCTCGCCCGGGGCAAGTGCGCCATCAATTTCGTGGATGACAGGCCCGCCACATTCAAGGAATGCGTCAGGCTGAGCTGGCCCGGCGACAAGCCCGGGGACAAGATGCCCGGCTGCAGCTTCCGGCGGGAAAAGAGCCTGATCGAGGAGGAGACCGGGGAGCAGCGTCCGGAGGTGCTGACAGACGCCATTCAGGTGATCGAATGTACATGGATGCGGGATCTGGATAACGCGCAGGACGACGCGCCCGGCGTTCTGGACGGCTACAAGCCTCCCTATCACAGCTTCAACGGCATCACGTCCGAGTTCGGCGCGCACTTCATCTTGCGGGTGGACCGCATTCTGATGAAAAAGCGGTACAGCGACGCCATCATCAACGGCGTCCGCGCGCAGGATTTCCCGCCGCTGCCGGTGGATTACGGTTACCGGGACAGCAAGAACTTCTGGTTCCACCGCCATCGCCGGATGAGGGCGGAGCTGCTGCCGATGCGTCAGGCGTCGCTGGAATCGGTCCGCTATGCAGCCGACCGCGCAGACAATAAGGTAAAATTCACCGACGATGCGCTTGAGATGATCCTGAACGTGCCGCGCGTGTTCCTCCCCGCCGTGCTCAGGGGCTGCGTGTCATGGGCGAAGGAAAACAACGTGGAACTGGTCACCGCGGAGCATATGAAGATCATCAACGACAAGCGCGCAAAGGAAAAATCCGGGAAATGAACGATAAGGAGGGGCCTGCATGTTTGACGTCAACCACCCGATCCTGTTTGCGATCGTCGCTTTCATCATCCTTTTAGTGCTCGGACAGTCCGTGTTCTTTCTCGTTAAGGCGTGGAAACGCGGTCTTGCCGTCGGAATGGAGAAGGAAAAACTGAAAAAGACCGCTGTGACCGCGGCGGTCTTCACGATCGCGCCCGCCGTCGCGATCGTCATCAGCGTCATTACGCTGGCAAAAGACCTCGGCATCCCGCTGCCGTGGCTGCGTCTGAGCGTCGTCGGTTCCCTCTCCTATGAGACGATCGCCGCGAGCAACGCGGAGGGCGCGATGGGGCTCGTTTTCGGCCAGGTCAGCAGTCTGACCGCCGGCCAGTATGTGACGATCGCGGCCGTCATGACGGTCAGCATCATGGTCGGGATCTGGATGGTTCCCCTGGTCTGCAAAAAGCTCCGGCGCGGGATCATCCGCCTGGAGAACAGAGATAAAAAGTGGAGCGAGATCCTCACCGCGTCGATGTTCATCGGCATGATCTCCGCGTTTCTCGGCTATGTCTTCTGCGATGTGTCGACGATGTTTCACGGAGATATGTCCGGCCTGATCCCGGTGGCGGTCATGCTGCTTTCCGCGATCGTTATGGCGCTGGCCGGCATCCTTTTCAAGATTCTGAAGTGGCGATGGATCTCGGACTATGCGCTTCCGATCAGCCTGATCGCCGGCATGGCCGGCGCGATCCCGATCACCGCGTGGCTGTCCTGAGGAGGTGCGCCATGAAAGAGAATTCCGAATACTTTGACAGCATCTACAAGGCAGGCGCCGTATGGAACCTCGGCATGATGGTGCTTCTGCTCCTGTTCCCCATCTGTGTCAGTCTCATTTTCCACGCGGGACTGGACTGGCACGGTTTCCTGCTCGGTCTGCTTGCCACGGCGCCGATGTACTGGGCCGTCGCCGTCATTGAGGTGTTCACCTATGTTCCGATGCTCGGTGCGGGCGGGTCTTATCTCTCCTTCGTTACCGGCAATATTTCCAATCTCAAGCTTCCTGTGGCGCTGAACGCGCTCGACCAGGCCGGGGTCAGCATCAATTCCGAGGAAGGTGAAGTCGTCTCCACCGTCGCGATCGCGGTTTCCAGCATCGTGACGACGCTCATCATCATCCTCGGCGTGATCCTGATCGTCCCGCTGCGGCCGATCCTCTCCGCGCCCGTGCTGGAGCCGGCGTTCGCGCAGATCCTTCCCGCGCTTTTCGGCGGGCTTGCGGTCGTCTTTATCTCGAAAAACTGGAAGATCTCCATCGCGCCCCTGATCCTGATGCTGGTGCTGTTCATCACAGTGCCCGCGCTCAACGCCGGCACGGTCGGGATCATGGTACCGGTGGGCGTACTCTTCACGATCGGCGTTTCCCGGATCCTTTACAAAAAGCATTTGCTCGACGATTGAGGTGACGTGCCATGTGGATCCTGTACTGCATCCTGACTCTGATTGTCCTCTTCCTTCTGGTGATCGTCCTGCGGGCGCTCGCGTTCAAGCCGAAGCCGGAAGCCTCCCCCGACGCGGAAGAACTCTCCTTTGACCGGGACGGCGCTGTTCAGGCGCTTGCCGCTCTCATCCGCTGCAGAACCGTCTCCTACGATGACCGTGCGAAGGAAGACGACGCGGAATTCGACAAACTGACGGATCTGCTGCCGGCGCTCTATCCTCATGTTGCGGGCGCCTGTACGCTGCAGCGCTTTCCCGACCGCGCGCTGCTCTTCCGCTGGCCGGGCAGGCAGCAGGGGGCGCCCGCCGTCCTGATGGCGCATTACGACGTTGTCCCCGTCGAGGAAGAAAACTGGGATCACCCGCCGTTTGACGCGTTGATCGAGGACGGCGTGATGTGGGGCCGCGGAACGCTTGACACCAAGGTGACCTTCAACGGCATCCTCTTCGCCGCAGACCATCTGATCCGTCAGGGATTCCAGCCGGAGCATGACATTTACCTCGCCTTTTCCGGCGGCGAAGAGATCAACGCCCCCGGTGCGCTGCATATCGTCGAGTACTTCCAGCAAAACGGCATTATTCCGTCCATGGTTGTCGATGAGGGCGGCGCGGTCGTCGACAACGTGTTCCCCGGCGTCGTCAGACCTTGTGCCATGATCGGCATCGCCGAAAAAGGCATGATCAATCTGGAATACGCCGTGCGCTCCGGCGGCGGCCACGCTTCCGCGCCCGCTCCGCACACCCCGGTCGGACAGCTGTCCTCCGCCTGCGCCGCGGTCGAGTCGCACCCCTTCCCGATGCATCTCACGAAGCCGGTGGAGGCGATGTTCGATACGCTCGGGCGGCACTCCTCGTTCGTCTACCGGCTGATTTTCGCAAATCTCTGGTGCTTCCGCGGCGTGCTGGACGGGATCTGCAAAAAAAGCGGCGGCGAGCTGAACGCGCTGGTGCGCACCACCGTGGCCTTCACACAGATGTCCGGCAGCGCGGCGCCGAACGTAATCCCGCCGAGCGCCTCCATGGTCTCCAACATCCGTCTCAATCCCGCGGATTCCGTCGCCTCCGCGCAGGAGTACATCCGAAGCGTGATCAAGGACGGGAACGTCTCTCTCAGACCGCTGAAGGCGATGGAACCCAGTCCGATCTCCGATATCACGTGCGACGGATGGCGCAAGGTCTGTTCGGCCGTCTCCGCGACCTGGAAGGGCTGCATCGTGACGCCTTATCTCATGGTTCAGTGTTCCGACAGCCGCCATTACCGCGATCTCTCCGACCGCGTATACCGCTTCTCCGCCATGGATCTGACGGACGAGGAGCGGCGCAGCATTCACGGGAACAACGAACACATTCGCCTCGAAACGGTCGGGCGGGCGACGGAATTTTTCATCCGTCTGATGAAGCAGTGCTGACCGCTTTTTAAGATATATGAAAGAGAAAGAAAGGAAGTCATTCTGCTATGCTGGAAACATTTCTTGAATCGATCCTGGCATGGGTCGTACCGATCTGCGAGATCATCGCCATCATCGTGATCCTCATCGCTGTCAGTATCGCCTTCTTCTTCTACGTGCGGAACCTGTTCACGCCGGCGTCCCGGGATATCAAGATCGATCTGATGAGCGGCATGAGCCTGGGCATCGAGTTCGCGATGGCGGCGGAGATCCTGAAGACGCTGCAGAAGCAGGATCTGGAGACGCTGCTCCTGCTGTCCGGCGTCATCCTGATCCGTGTCGTTCTGGCGCTCATGATCCACTTTGAGCTGAAGGGCCACAACCCGAAAGAAAAGAAAGACGAGTAACGCCGCCCGCCTCCTGACCGAAGCCGGCAGTTGCCGGGCGGGATTCGAAGATATGGAAAAGCGAGGATCAAAGTCATGTCTATCATTGCTGCCTATATGGTGCCGCATCCGCCGCTGATCGTTCCCGAAGTGGGGCGCGGCGGCGAGCGGCAGGTCGAGACGACAATCGCGGCTTATACGAGCGTTGCAAAAGAGATCGCTGCGCTGAAGCCGGAAACCATCCTTGTATCCAGTCCCCATGCCACGATGTACGCGGACTACTTTCATATCTCTCCCGAACAGGAGGCGCAGGGGGACTTTGCGCAGTTTCAGGCGCCGCAGGTGCGCTTCCGCGAGCAATATGATACAGAGCTGGTCAGAACCATCGAACGCATGGCGATCGCGGAGGGCTTCCCGGCGGGGACGCAGGGACAGAGATCAAAAGAACTGGATCACGGGACCATGGTCCCGCTGTATTTCGTGCGGCAGTTTTTCTCAGATTTTGCGCTCGTCCGGATCGGGCTGTCCGGTCTGCCGCTGGAGGACCATTACCGGCTGGGCCAGATCATCCAGCGGGCAGTCGGAGAGACGGGGCGCAGCGCGGTCTTTATCGCCAGCGGCGACCTCTCCCACAAGCTGCAGCGCTATGGTCCCTACGGTTATGCGCCGGAGGGACCGCAATACGACGCACGCATCATGGACGTGTGCTCGCGGGCGGCTTTCGGAGAACTCTTTGACTTTGACGAGTCGTTTTGTGAACGCGCAGCCGAGTGCGGTCACCGATCCTTCGTTATGATGGCCGGCGCGCTGGACGGTCTGCGCGTGGAGGCAAAACAGCTGTCGCACGAGGACGTCACCGGCGTCGGTTACGGCATCTGCACCTTCCGGCCGGCGGGGGCGGATGACAGCCGCCGCTTTCTGGACATCCGGCAATCGGCGCAGGAACAGAAGCTCACGGAAAACCGGGAAGCATGCGATCCGTGGGTCCGTCTGGCATGGCAGTCTGTGGAAAGCTATGTGCGCCGCCGGAAGGTGCTCTCCGTTCCGGACGATCTGCCGGATGAGCTGACAAATACCAGGGCCGGCGCTTTCGTGTCGATCCACAAGCAGGGCCGCCTGCGCGGCTGCATCGGCACCATCTCCCCGACGCGGGACAGTCTGGCGGAGGAAATCATTCAAAACGCCGTCAGCGCGTCGACCCGCGATCCGCGCTTTGAGCCGATCCGGCCGGAGGAGCTGAAATGGCTGGAGATCAACGTGGATGTGCTGGGCGCGCCGGAGGACATTGCTTCGGAAGCGGAGCTTGACGTGAAGCGTTACGGCGTAATCGTGACGCGCGGCCACCGCCGCGGACTCTTGCTTCCGGATCTGGAGGGCGTGGATACCGTGCGGCAGCAGGTGGACATCGCCCGTGAAAAAGCCGGCATCGGACCGGACGAGCGGGTCGAACTGCAGCGCTTTGAAGTGGTCCGCCACACCTGACGCGGAGGTGAACGCGATGGCCCGATGCGGCGTATGCTTTCGTCACTGTGACATCCCCGAAGGAGGCCGGGGCTTCTGCGGAGCGCGGAAGTGCGAGCACGGCGTGGTGGTCGCGGACAACTACGGACGGATCACCTCGCTGGCGCTGGACCCGATCGAAAAAAAGCCGCTGGCGCGGTTTCGCCCAGGCAGTATGATCCTTTCGGTTGGCAGCTATGGCTGCAATCTGCGCTGCCCGTTCTGCCAGAACCACCGCATTTCCTGGTCGGCCGAGGCGCTGCACCTGGCTGATACGGCTGAAACCGTTTCGCCGGCGTCGCTGGTCGAGGCGGCGGTCAGAATGAAAGCGCGGGGCAATATCGGGCTGGCGTTTACCTACAATGAGCCGCTGATCGGCTGGGAGTTCGTCCGGGACACGGCAGCCATGGCGCATGAGGCTGGCCTTGTGAACGTGATGGTCACCAACGGAACGGCGGCGCTTTCCGTTCTGGACGCGCTCCGGCCGCACATCGATGCCATGAATATCGACCTGAAGGGATTTACGGCACGCTACTATGCCGATGTGCTGCACGGCGATCTGGACATGGTGAAGGCGTTTGTCGCCAGCGCGGCCCGGACGTGCCACGTGGAGCTGACCACGCTGATCGTGCCCGGCGAGAATGATTCCGAGGATGAAATGCGAACACTGAGCGGCTGGGTCGCCGGTCTGAAGGACGAAGACGGGCGGATCATCGGTCCGGAGATCCCGCTGCACGTCTCCCGCTTTTTCCCGCGCTTTCGTATGACGGACCGCGCGGCAACAGACGTCGGCAGCGTCTATCGTCTGGCCGACGTTGCCCGGGAACTGCTGAAGCATGTATACACCGGGAACTGCTGAAGAAGCCGCGGCGCTGCAGACCGTGGAGCAGCCCGGACTCACTCTTGTGATCCCCCGGCAGGACGACAGCATATGAGAGTTGAAATCTTATTGTAAAGGAGATATTCGCTATGATCGAATCCATGCAGAACGCCTTTTGTCTGAAGGACAGGGTCGCCATCATCACCGGAGGCGACACCGGCATCGGCTTCGGCATCGCCTCCGCTTTTGCCGAGCAGGGTGCCAACATCGCCATTTTCTGCCGACGTCAGGACCGGGCGGAAGATGCGCTGCAGAAGCTCGCCCCGCTGGGCGGCGTCTACAAGTGGTACAGAACCGATATCACCGACTACGAAAACTGCAAGAGCAGTGTTGACGCGGTGATGGCCGACTTCGGCACGGTAGATATTCTGGTCAACAACGGCGGCGTAGCCGCCAGGGGCAACGTTCTGGAGTATTCCGAGGATCTGGACCAGTGGTTCCACTGCATCGACGTGGATCTCAACGGCGCGTTCCGCATGTGCTACCTGGTCGGCAGGATCATGCGGGAAAAAGGCAAAGGCAAGGTCATCAACATCACGTCCAATTCCGGCGAGATGTGCAACATTCCCTCCTTCACCCCCTACAATGTGGCCAAGGCCGGTTTGAACCGTCTCACCAAATGCCTCGCCTGGGAGTGGGGGCCTTATCACATCAACGTCAACGCCATCGCCCCCGGCTACACCCATTCCAATCTCTCAGCCGGGGCCCCAAAGGAGGTCGAGGAGGAATTCAGCAAACGGATCCCCTATGGCCGCTATGGCGAGCCCATCGAGATCGGCGCGCTGGCGGTCTATCTGGCTTCCGACGCCAGCGACATCATGACCGGCGCCGTGCTCACCATCGACGGCGGCTATTCTCTGGCGAGATAATCCTTCCGCGCGCCGTCCCGAACGCAGGCGAAGCGCAAAGGCACTGTCGTTTTCTCATTTGATGAATAAACATGATATGAACGAACCGGCCTGATATTATGAGGGCTATGATCTCTTTTCTGCCCGCTCGGACCTCAGAAAAAGGAATGGAAAAAGCTGACCGGTTATAGTATAATGCACGAGACGCAGATGAATGGAGGTGCAGCGCGACGGACGACAGAAAGCAAATGATCTTTGAGCAGGCCCCGATCCCCAAGGCGGTCTCGATCCTGGTGGTTCCGTCAATCGTCAGCCAGCTTATTACGATCCTATACAACATGGCCGACATTTTCTTTGTCGGAAAGCTCAATGACCCGGAGCAGGTGGCCGCGGTCAGCATGGCGGCTCCGGCGATGCTGATGTTCCCCGTTATGGCCAACCTTCTGGGCATCGGCGGCTCCGGAACGGCTTCCCGCGCGCTGGGGGTGCACGACCAGGATCGCGCAAGCAGCACCTCCTGCTTCTGCATATACGCCGCGCTGCTGACCGCGCTGGTGTTCGCCGCGGCCGGCATCCTGTTCCGAAATCCGATCCTCCGCCTGCTGGGCACGTCGAAGGTGCCCAACGCCTACCTCGGGGACTACTTTTTCTGGGTCTTCACGCTGGGGGCGATCCCGTCGCTGCTGAGTCTGGTCCTGTCCCATCTTGTCCGGGCTGACGGCGCGGCGCGGCTGGCGGGTTACGTCCTGTCCGCCGGCGGGATCCTGAATCTGCTGCTGGATCCTCTGTTCATCTTCGCGCTGCACATGGGGGTGAAGGGCGCGGCGGTGGCCACCTTCCTCTCCAACGTCTTCACCTTCATCGTCTTCGCGCTTTATCTGGTCCGGCGGCGGGACTCCTTCCTGTCATTGGATCCGGCACGTCTGCGGTTTTGGAAGAGCATATGCCCGGAGGTGGTGCGCTCCGGCCTTCCCAGCATGCTGCAGACGCTGCTTGCGGCGATCTCCAACGCCGTGCTGAACAGGCTCTCCGGCGCTTACGGCAGCGAGGCGGTGGCAGCCTTCGGGATCGTAAAGAAGCTGGATCAGATCCCGGCCAATATCACGATCGGCATCTCTCAGGGGATCGTCCCCCTGACGGCCTATAACTACTCCGCACGCAAGTACGGACGCATGAAGGCGGCCCTGCGCTGGGCGCTCCTGCTCTCCGTCGGTTTTTCTCTGATCTGCACCCTGTGCTATGAGCTGTTCCCCTCCTTCTTTGTGGGCCTCTTCATCCGGGAGCCCGTCACCGTGGCCAACGGCAGCCGGATCCTGCGCATCATGTGTCTGGCGACGCCGCTGCTGGGCGTCGGCTTCGTGATGATCACCGCGTTCCAGGCCATGGGCTTCTTCTGGCAGGGGACGCTGCTGTCCCTGCTGCGGCGCGGGATCCTGGAGATCCCCATCATGCTGCTGGCGGACCGGTTCCTGCCCTTGTCCGGCCTTGCCATTGCGCAGCCCATTACGGAGGGCGTCACGATGGCGCTGTCTCTGCTGTTCCTGTTCCGCTATCTGATCTCCGGGCTGAAGGCGGAGGACGGAGACCGTCTGCAAACCTAGTGCCGGAGGACGGCAAGTTAATCAACGCATTAAAAAGCCCCGCGGATTTTTGAAAATCCGCGGGGTTTTAAGCACATTTTTATTAAAGACCGGAACAATAAACAAGCCTGTTCATAACCCGGAAATCACCATCTGCGCGCGTTGTTATACTGATCGCCGGTGAAGACGCCCTCGGCAATCAGTTTTTCTGCAAGCGTCCGCCCGTCCGTGCAGCGTGACTCCAGCGCGCGGAAGGAGGCCACGACCATGTCACAGCGCCAGAAGTTGAAATCGCAGAGTTCAAAGGGGTCGTTCTCCTTACTTGTGAGGCCGGCCTCACCAGCGCGCTGGAAGGCCTCCGGCCAGACGTCGTCGCCCGTCTGGCCGAGCGCGCGCAGCAGGAAGGTGAGATACATCTGCATGGAGGCTTCGTTGTCCGAGCCGAAAAGCGTTGTGGAGACGCCGTTTGTGAGGCCCATCTCATAGGCGTAGCCGACGTACTTGTCCGCCCATGGGGGCACGTCCGTGAAGGGGTGGCTCCAGCTGCCGGACAGGGCCTCGTCCTTCTTGCCGAGCAGACGGACGAGCATAACGAGCGCCTCCACGCGCTTGCCCTTGCGGTAGAGCTCGAATTCGGTGCTGCCGTCCTCCTTCGTTCCCGTACCCTCAAAAAGGCCGAGTTCCTTCAGCTTCACCGCCATCCGCTCGGCGGTGTCCCTGTCGCGATCGGAGTGGTAGACCGTGCTGCCCATCATATAGTCCTGCATCTCCGCCGACAGGCACCAGCCGTTCACCTGTGTGTTCCACCTGAACGCGGGGCACCAGCCGTCCCAGTCCCAGGTGTCCATCGCCGCGATGGTCGCCCAGCCGCCCGGGATCTCTTTTACGAAGCCGTCGTCGCGGGAAACGTAGTAGAGCGGGATGCCGGAGATCGAGGAGCCCCGGCCCTTCATGGAGAAGTTGAACTGCCCGACGGTCTCGCCGTCGGAGATCAGCGCCGCGCCCGGCTCCACGGTGAGCGCGCCGGTGATCTCGAAGCCGGAGTCAC
>JAEEGL013456380.1_pt1 | contig 13879 bp, 11 predicted proteins | sample 9134231 | NCBI WGS metagenome assembly JAEEGL01 (sample SAMN16246548, study PRJNA631951) | gut metagenome | biome: gut microbiome; feature: rumen; material: fiber-attached | host: Bos | place: Iran: Karaj | collected 2018-10
ACTTTTACATAGCGAGAGGGTTCTTTCATAACGGCCTGGAGCCGTTCATCCGTTGCAAACCGGAGCACCAGGGTGCCGATCGCTTCATTGGCCGCGCTGAAGCCGCCCACCGGCGTTCCCGGCTCGATCCACAGATCCCGCTCGATAACCGCATCCGCGATAGAATCATCGATCCACAGCGAATCAAACACGCCGGGCTTATCACTGTGCAGAATGACTTCTGCCCAGCATCCGTCATAGGGTCTTTGTTCAACGCCCGCCGCCGGCATTCCCAATGCGGCTCGCACTGCGTTCTCAACCAACTTTACTCCGGTTGCGTATTCCAGACACTCCGCAAGACGGTTTCCGCCGCCGCGGGGCGAGCATTCCATGATATAGGCTTTGCCGTCCGTGCCTTCTCTGGTCTCAATGTTGTAGATGGAGGTACCCAGACCAAGAAGCCGGATCAGACGCTGAAGCTCGGAAGCCAATTCATCCTGATGCTCCTGCGTCATTGAAGAAGGCCAGCTGTAAGCAGCGGGGGTATAGGGGTTTTCCGCATTCGGATCAAAGCGCTGAGAATTAAACGAAACGAATTTCAGCTCTCCGTCCACGGAAAAGCTGTCCGTATCGGAGGAAAACCCGTGCTGCGTGATGAAATCCTCAATGATGAATTCTTTCCCCCGCGAGAAGGATAATGCGTATTCAATAGCTTTCCGCAGCTCGGCGGGATCATCCACACGGTTGACGCCCTTGCTGCCGGCGGAGTCCGTGGGCTTTACGATGACGGGCCAATGGAACCGGTCAACGTCTTTCAGCGCTTCTTCGACGTCTTTGTATCCCTTCGCGGTCGGTACGTTGAAGCCATGCTCCGCCAGGAAAGCGCGAAACCGCCTCTTGTTCTGCAGAATCGATACTGCCTCGAAAGACCCCACGGAGGGCAGGCCCATCTTCTCCGCGACATAGGCCGCAGTCACTACGCCGGGGTCGCAGGCGAAGGAAATCACTCCGTCGATCTTTCTTTCCTGCGCGGCAGCAAGCGTCGCCTCCATGTCCGTGATGCTCACATTGCAGTATTCATCCGAATATTTATGGGCGATGTTGTCCGGCAGATAGTCTGCGGTTATCACATACGCGCCAAGTTCATGAGCCGCTTTTATCACCGGCAGCGCGTAACGCGAGCCGCCAAGGATCATGAGTTTTTTCATTTTTCTCACTGCCTTTCAAAGGATAATCTCTGTTTTCCTGCTCCGCACGGGCGGTCACCCGTCAAGAGGGATCGCCATCCAAAGAGAATGATAGCTGCGCCCGGTCAATCCTGCTGCCTCCGCCCATGCAGGACGGCATTTCATGTCCGGCAGCCACGGAAAGCTACCGCATGTTGCTTACAGCTTTCATGATCACATTGTAGAGACCCGGCATCGTGCAGTGGATCCGGTCTTTTATGCGGTAAATCCATTTTTTGCGTTTGTAGAGTTCTTTCAATTCCCCGTTCCGAATGGCTTTGAAATCATGCGTCGTGAGCGCCAGCTCATACTTTTCATTGCGGATCTTCTTCTGGATCAATTCGTCATAACGATAGTCCGTATCCCGGTTCATCTTTTCCAGCGCCTGAACGAACGTAAGATAATACTTGCTGCGCGTTTCATCATTATACGCCCGCGCGGTCCATGAGCCTTCCGAAAACCAGCGGTAAACGCACATCTCATCCGCCAGCATATGCACTTTCCCCTTCATAGCGGCATAATATGTCAGCGGCAGATCACCCACCGGAAACCCCCAGGACGGTCTGGATTTATAGACGTCGGCACGGAAGAAAAACGATGCGGTCTGAAACGGTCTCCCGTTTTTCGGAAGCAACAGCTCAGACAGCGTGAAATCACGGTCGATTCCAGAGGAGCCTCGGTTCTGTATCTTCCCCGTCAAATCGTTCAGCCACTTGGTGCTGCACCCGCAAAGCGTATACTCCGGATGGCTCTCCATGAAATCATACTGTTTCTGCAGTTTTTTGGGGTCGGTCCAGTAATCGTCACCCTCGCACAGCGCGATATACTTTCCCTTGGCTCTTGCGTTCTGAAGGCGAAATATCGTTCCGTCACGCTTGGAATACTGGTTTTCCGTTTCATAAATCGGCTTGATGAGCTCCGGATACTTCCGCTCATACTCACGGATGATCTGTGCCGTATCGTCTGTAGATGCGTCATCATGCACCAGCACCTCAAACGGAAAGTCCGTCTCCTGCATCACAAAGCCTTCAAGCGCATCTCGAATATAACGCGCATGGTTATAGGTATTGCAGATCACACTGACCTTTGCATCCGTTCCGCTAAAACACATCTGACAGCCCTCACTCCTTTACAGGATTATCGTGTTTCTTCTTAAGAAAGGCTTTGATCGCTTTCAGGATGTATTCAAAGCTCTCGATATGAAACACCATGCTGCCAAAAACGTAGATCGCGACGCCAAGCGGGATTTGGATCGCCAGGGTCGCCCAGGGAGAAATCGGGATCAGCGATACCAGATAAACCAGAAGTCCCATCAGGCAGCTCAGACCTATCTGCGGCAGCATGTCCTTCAGTTGTTCTCCATAACCGTAGTTGAGAAGTGCGCGGTTGGGAAAAGAGTTCAGCAGCTGGGCCAGAATGCTGGTGGCGACCAGGCTGTATGCCATTGCCATCACACTGATCCGCATGGTGCTCAGGATCGCCGCGACGCCGATGATCTTTTTGACGATCTCAAGCTTCAGGAATATATCACTGCGCCCCATGGCCTTGATCGCGCTCAGATTTGCCGTATGCAGGGGATAGAAAGCATAAGTAAAGCAGAAGATGCGGATATAAGGGACGGCGGGCAGCCATTTATCCGTCAGAAGAATACGGACGACCGGCTCCGCGCACACTGCGATGCCCATCATGATGGGCATCAGCAGATAAGTGCTGATGGTAATCGTACGGCGCGTCATTGCCTTCACACGGCTGACCTTATCCTGTTCGTTGGACAGGACCGGAAACAAGACGCTTTCTATGGATGTGTTGATATTCGTAACGAAGACGCTCGGGAACTGCTTGCCGCGGTTGTAGAATGCGAGGTCGCTTGCACTGTATATTCTCCCGATAACCAAAGACCGGAATTCCGTATAAACGGTATCAAGCAGCTTTGAAACCAGCAGCTTCCAGCCATAGGACAGCAAGCTCTTCAGGCGTTCCCATGAAAACATTCTCTTGGGACGCCATTTGACTGTGAGCCAAAGGATAATGGTGTCGATCGTTTGATTGAACAGATCCTGCGCAATCAGCGCCCAAACGCCGTATCCCTTCCGCGCCAGATAAATCCCGATCACCGCGGCGCCGATGGTTCCTCCCAGCGTTGCGAAGAAAAAGCGGCGGAAAAGCATATTTCTGGCTACATAGGCATGCTGCACATTCTTTACGCCGGAAATGATAAGGATCAGGCTGACGACCCGAATAAGCGGAACCAAAGTGTCGTTCTTATAAAACCATGCAATCAGCGGCGCGGCAAAAAACACGAGGACATAGAGCACTACGCACAGGACGATATTGAAATAGAAGACGCTGGAAAAATCCAATTCGTCGGCGTCTTTTTTCTGGATCAGGGCATTTCCGAGGCCGCTGTCAACAAACACCTGCAAGATGATCGTGAACACCGTGATCAGCGCCACTGTGCCGTATACCTCAGGATCAAGGATCCTGGCGAGAACGATGGATACGATCAGTGTGACGCCCTGTGCGCCGATACGCTCAAAAAAACGCCAGAAAAAACTTTTGACAAAGATTCCTTTTTGGTTTTTTTTGTTCATTCTCTTCTCCCGTCAAATACCCAGGATATAGGGCATCGTTTCACTCCCGTTTTTGAAATAATAGAAATAGAGCCAGTACAGAAAAGCCATCCCGATAATCGCGGCAGATACGATCAGCTTGTTCGTTTTTTTATGAAACGCATGGATGGTCGCGCCGAGCGTAATGATATTCGCAAAAGAAAAGTAGGCGGCTACGCGCTTCCCGTAAAAGATATACGGAGCGATCATGTATAGTGCAAGGAAGACGATACTGCAGAACAGGAAATAATCGATACGCGCATTGTTTGCCCTGATTATCCTCCAACACAAGACCAGCAAAAGGAATTCCGCCATCAGCATAATAATCACGCTGCCGGGATTGGCTGATCTGTCCTGTTCCACATAGCTATGAAAATGCGATCCGAGAATCCCGCTGCGGAGCAGCAATCGTACCATCGGGACAAAGCACGCCGAAAATGCAACGATCAGCAGACACAGGAGCAGCCGCCGGTAGAACGGGACCTGCGCCAGCCTCTTTCTGGGATACATGACCAAATACAATGCCAGATGAACGAAACCCAAAAGCCCCGAAGTATGGAAAAGAACCGCGATCACGGTCATTATGAGATACCGGCCAAATCTTCTCTGTTCCACATCTGCCAATGCCGCAAAAAGAATCGCCATCGCGACATACTGCCGCGAGATATTCAGCGAATGGTTATAGTACAGCAGATAGAACAGAAGCAGCGTAACAGCCGGGTTCGCATGCTTTTTCAAGCGAAACGCGCCGATATACACGCATGTGATGATAATAAGATGAACGACAAAAAGGTATACCTGAAAACTTCCGGTAGTCTTCGCGACGATTCCGGCAAGCAGGACAAACAGTAACTCAGCGCGCCCTCCGGATCTTGTGAGATAGGAACTCAAATAGCTGTGGAGCGACGGACTGCGCATCGCCCATGCCCAATAACCGTTATAATAGTTTTTTGTATCGATGCCGATTGAAACATCCCGCAGTCCGGCCAGCAGCACCGTAGAGAGAATACTTATAAGGGAGAAAAATATGAATGCGCTGCGTTTCCTCGCTTTTTCCGCCCGATATGCAAAAAAGACAGATATGCAGAAAAACACAAAGTATATCATTAGTGCAGTTTCTCCCTATCCTGGCAAACATCGAACACTTAGTCATCCCTCCGGCAGACTGATCATGGCGCACGCTCCGGGGCTGCAGCAGTCCTTTATACGGGCGGACATCATATCAAGTGTGCCGGGAGAAAAACAAAGACAGCCCATGAGAAGTCCCAAAAAACGGCGAGTGACCAAACAAACCAAAACAAGGGGGAAATCCCATGAGTTGCTTTCATCAGCTTACCACCAAAGAGTGAGAACTTCTATAGGGTTTTGCGCAGAGAGGCCCGGATTTACGGGCATCAGCGGGAAAGCTTTCCTGCACTCCGTCTGCTGTCAGCTGAGAATGAAAACAGAATCCGAAGGCTCTTCCCTCTCGTGAACAGGATTATCTTACGAAATACGCAATAAGTGTGTTCGAAAGCGTCTCCTGTCAGATTTCAGTCTGATTCCCGGCGTTCGTTTCCTTCTCGGCCGCTTCTTCCGGCCTCCTGAAGGAGATTGCGTATCGCCCGGAGGCGGAAGGCAATCTGACCGCTCCCAAACCCAATGCTTCGGAAATGCCTTGATCAGTCTCTCCCCACGAAGCCCGCGCAATTAATGAACTTCACTTGACGGTCCACCCGGTCAAAGAATTGCATACCGCCATCGGATTCGCAAAAACACCTTTTCCATCAATGGCCCGCACTTTTGCCGTCAATTCTCTGAGAAGCGTTTCGTCCGCTCTGCCCTCGGTGCAGGTTATGAGTTTTTGATACAAATCTTCCCTTGTCAATGGGTTTTCCGGGTCTCCTTTTGGCATAAGCACGGTCTCCCGCAGGATTTCCCCGTTTTTCTTGATAAGCTCAACCCTTGTCCCGCGCACGCCTTTTGCCCTGTCCTCCAGAGTTTCATCCGGAATCAGGACCGTTTTATTTATTATATCCAATACAGCTTCTGTAAGTCTCGGCGGCTCCATGTCCCCAAAACCATATTTCCCATTCAGCAGAGCACATGCGAACGTGTAGAAAATCGAAAACTTGGTGTCATTCTGATCCTTTGGGATCCTGATTCCAGCCAGTCTTATAGCACTTGGGTAAATGTAAATATTCACCCTTTCCACATCCTCCGCCGCCACTTGTTTATGCAGGGCAATAGCAGCGTCAATCCCGGAATGTGTATGACGGCAGGAGGGATAGAGCTTAAGATAGCAGTCGTGGAGCAGCAGGTGGTCCGATCCCTTCAGGAAGCTTTCGTCGATTTCATCTGTCACCGCATGGAACCATCCATTTTGTCCTTCCAGAGATTCCGAAGGTCCCTGGATGCCCATATGGGCCAGCATGGCTGCAAAAACTCCGTTTTCTGCAGCTTTACCGGGATTGAGCGGTTTGATTTCGGGGCGGGAATCGCCATATGAGAGCAAGCCGCCGGACATCGTCGTCGCCAATGCAATCGCGTTTTCAATCCCCTGCGCATCCAGATGGTAAAGCCTCGCGCAGGCGGCGGCGCAGCCAAGCGTTCCAGCCATACCGGTTGAGTGAAAACCTCTTTTGACAAGCCCGGGCTGCGCCGCAGAGGAGATCCTTATATACGTTTCGTATCCCGTAGCAAGCGCAATCAGTACATCATCGTTTCTGCTTCCGAGCTTTTCCGCCAGGGCAAATACGGCAGGAATCAAATGCACGCCGCCATGTCCGGCGGCTTTTTTGTTCCCATCGTCCAATTCCGCGCCATGGCCGTAAACAGAATTCATAAAGGCGGCGATCCTCACCGGATATTTTCTGTTTTGAAAAAAAACCGTGCTCTCTTCTGCTCCGCCCTGGGGGTATACAACGGCTTCAACCGCCTTGTTGAACGCATGGTTTTGCTGATAGCCAGCAAAAGCCGCCGCAAAAAAGTCGATAATCAGTGTGTGGAGCTGGTCAATATCCTTCTCTGATAGCGTCTTGATCCCAAATAAATCAGCTGCCAAAGTAGAAGTTATACCCATTTCTCTGAACCCTCGAAATACGAATTTAATATACGGTCGTGCCGGTTATCATACGCAGCTCGTGAATCAAATCCGGCTCACTTAATCAAAGAATTCCCATTTTCATCCATAACGCGGAGCATCGATCTGACAGTTTCGGTATTCCGGTCGTATTCGTCCCGGTTCCGTCCCTTTATCCAGAAGGAAGCCACTGTTTGCGCGGTGGTTCCGTCCTTGCCCACGGTTTGGCCGGGGCGAAGCTCCTCGCAGACCTCCAGCACATAGGGCAGCGACCCAATCGCATCCAGACCTTCCATAGAGGCGATCTGCTTTCCCGGGATGCCCGGAACATGGATCATGCCGCAATAATCCGGAAAATCCGGATTCTCCCGGCTGGGATCGTAGCTGTCCGTTCTGCCGGTCACGGCAAACTCGATCAGGAGCGCCAGCCCGTCGACTCCCGACTGATCCTTGATAAAGGTGTAATGATGTCCGCCGCTGGGCCGGTAGGTCATTTCACACCAGTAAAAGCCCTTGTCATCCACATAACCCATGACGCCCACCATGCCGTCGGCAAAACCGTTTTCCCGGAACAGACGCTTCATGTTCGCGTCCTCTTCGGCCTGATACCGGGCCAGATAGGGAGAGGGATAACGGGCCTCCGAGGTATAGGCCGAGCCGGTCTCCTCAGATTTATAGATATCCCGGTCGCAGAAGGCGGAGAGGTACGCCTTCCCATTGGACAGCTGATAAGAGCTGACTACGGAATCGCAGTCCATATATTTCTCAACGATGATATTCTTTGCTTTGGAGTAGGACATGGCATACTCATAACAATCGCGCAGCCGGCTGCTTGTCTCACATTTGGTAACGCCTCTCGACCCGCTGTTGTCAGTGGGCTTGAGCATCAGCGGAAATCCGTTCTCTTCCGCAAAGCGAACCACCGTCTCATAATCATAAGCATTTGTCCCGGGAATCACGCCGACGCCGCTTTCAATACACGCACGCTTGAACAGCATTTTATCTGTAGCAATTCCAAATGCCTTCTCCGTCCCATAGCACGGAAGTCCGGCCGTCTGGCATATTTCGCAGTACTGCATGAGATAGGAATCCGTATACCCGGTCAGGACGCCATCTATGTGGTTTTCCCTGATATATGCAACGACTTCTTCCGTATCAAATATGCTGATATCACTATAGTGGTCCGCCGCCAGCTTTGCCGGAGAGCGCAGCGTATCGTAATAATCCAAAACAAATACGATACACCCCATCGATCGCGCCAGCTTTGTCACGCTGATCATATCCGGCCCGCCGCCGAGTATCAGCAGCTTTTTATTTTCAAGATACCGATTATTCTCTGCCATCGTCCCAACTCCGCTCCTCACAATCAACGCCGCATGAATAACAGGAAGCTCTATTCGATATTAGAATACCGGCGGATGGCCTCTTTCCGTTTGAGTTTCCCATTTGGCGCTTTTGGTATTTCATCAATTGCCTCGATGTATTTGGGAAGCTTATATGCTTCCAGTTCTTTTGACAGGAAACGGAGGATTTCCTCCGAATCGAGCGTATATCCGTCATTCAGTTTAACCAGCAGCTTGGTTACTCTTCCCATGGCAGGATCATCAAACGGAATGCATATGCATTCGAACACAGCTGCGTGCTTCTGGGCGCAGTTCTCCACCTCGGTCGGAGCGATCTTAAAGCCCTTCACATTAATCACATCATCTCCGCGGCCTGCGAAGTGAAGGTTTCCCCGATCATCGAAAAACATGAGATCACTGCTGTAAATAAACCCATTCCTGAGGATTTCAGCCGTCAATTCCGGTTCTTTATAATACCCGAGCATATTCATTTTGCTCCTGGTACGGATAAAGCCGGCTTGATTGGCGCCGTGGATCAGATTGCCCTCCTCATCCTGCAGGAACACTTCGACACAGGGATATGGTTTTCCGAGACTATCCGGTGTCTCCCCGGGAGCATTATAGCAGCAATTGCATATGCTGCCCGTCTCACTGCTGCCGTATCCCTGATGCAGATGGGTATGGGGCAGAAGCTTCATCAGTGTTTCGATATCCGCGACAGGGAATGGAGCAGAAGCCGTGTAGATGAATTTCAGCTTTCCGTCAAGTTTTTCCAGCTCCTTCTTTGCCAGGGTCAGCAGAAGTTTGACGGAGGCGGGGGGGAGATACGTATGCGTCACACCATACGCATAGATTGCCGCAAAGAATGCTTTCAAATCCCGGTTTCCGTCCATCAGGATGATCGTGCATCCAGCCGCCATGCACTGATGGATCCTGTGGACCCCTCCGACATGATTCAATGGAGTCGTCAGCAGAAAGACGCTGTCCGCAGTCAGGCCAAAGGAAGGATTCATGACCGACAAATAGGTTTCCAGGCAAGCGGATGAAAGCATGACGCCTTTTGATTTGCCCGTCGTTCCCGTAGTGAAAATGATTTCGGAGCATTCGTCCGTCACCTCAACAGGCGTCCAGGGCACGCAAGGCCGGCCAAATTCGAGCGCTTCGGGAGCGACCCACAAGCCGCAGCCCGGGTCTTCCGGGGAAATAACGAGGTCGGCATCCACTGCTTTGGCGATTTCCGCAAGCCGGGCGGAAGGGATCCGGTTCTCCACCGGGATATGAACTGCCCCGAGACCCAAAACCGCGTACATACAGATCACATAGGTGAAGTCCGGCTTTGCGATCGAAACCACATGGCTGCCATTTTTCACGCCTCGTTCACGGAGATATGCCGCCGCAGAATTGATTCTGGCATACAGCTCCTGATAGCTTAAGCGTTCGCTTCCTATAATAACCGCCGTTTTCTCCGGCACTGTCTCCGCATAATGCTTGATTCTTCCGGTTACAGTCAATTCTCCCATACCGCGCCTCCCGATATTAAGTGGCCGTCATTCCTTAGGGCCTTTCGGAGCATGCTTGCGTTCAAACACTTCCCACTGCTTTTCCGCCATCTCATCAGGCAGCTCTTGATTCTTGAAATCCACCGCCCGGTTTTTGCCCATTCGCCGCAAAGCCATATACATATCAAAACGGCCAATCGCTGCAGCAGGATTGCCGGCCACGACAGTGTTTTCCGGCACATCGCTGGTAACCACGCTGCCCGCGGTGACAATGGCGTTTGGCCCGATCCGAACATCCGGCATGATGGTGGCATTCATGCTGATGTAGACGTTATCCATCAGCTCCACACAGCCGATTCGCTCTTCCGGGCCGAAATCGAAGTCAGGCCTGGCCTCTTTGAGAAAACCGTTGATCACGTCATGGGTTATGATTTTGGCAGTCTTATGAACGCGGACATTATTGTGGAGCTTTATGAGCTTGGGGTACAGGGGGACCAGCCACGGCCCCCAGACACAGTTTTCTCCCATCGCCCCGAGCAGTCCTTTTTCCTTAACGTAAAGCGTCCTTTTCCGTATGCTTCTGGTCAGCAGCAAATGCAGACTGTGTTTCAATCTATCCTTTCGCATGCCGTTCCTCCGCTCATGCTTTGGCCCGCTCCACCAAAGCTGCAATCGCATCCGCCGAATTGAAGTTCTCCGGGGTAATCCAATCAATATCCATCTCAAATCCAAAGGCATCCGTCAGAGCCACGATCAGAGACATAAGCTCCATGGAATCCAGATAAGCGCCGTCCACGATATCGTTGACGTTTTCCAGATCCATGGTCGGCTTGATCTCCTTCAAAATCCCCAAAACCGATTCCTTTACAGACATAGTTTTTCTCCTTTTCCCAAATCAACAGTCACTTGCTATCCGGCATGCCGTTCGCATGATAACCGCCCATTTTGCATTGCCTTTTATCCTTCGGTTTTCCTCATCCCCGATAAACCGGGAAATAGTCCGTATTGGCAATCGGGCCCTTCGCCTCGCGCAAAGTCACGGCCTGCCGGTAAACTGCCTCATTCCAGATCTTCTTGCCGATGTAAAAATCGAATTCTGTATTCTTTCCGAATTTCTGCTTGTAAAGGTACAGCGGATCATCCTCTGCGGAAGTCCGTCCGCCGCCATGATGAATAAATCCATATCCGTGCTCTTTTCCCCACCGGGCCGCTGTCGCTTCCAGAATGGCCCCGCAGCCGATCTCCAGCATCTTGCTTTTGCTGCCGAGAAGGTGTGCATGCAGGATGCCGGCGGAAGCAAAATACAGTTCGCTGGCGATCGTTTCCCCTTCCAGGATCGCCTGCACCTCTATGACCCAGTCGCTCAATTCCGTGGTAAGCATCTGGTAGTAAGCGTCGGGAAAGTAATACATCGCGCCGGCCCGGTTTCGGTCCATCGTCTCCTCATACAGGACTCTGAACACACTCAGGTCGCCCGGGTGCTCATTGATCACGCAGGTTACCCCTGCTTTCTCGCCTTTTCGCACTTCTCTTCTGGCGCTCTTGCTGAATTCACTCTGAACCGGATCTTCATAATCCCTCAGATTCGTTCCGACTGTGTGGCGCGAATAGGAGTTATCATATACGGATGAAAAATCCCGATAGTTTTGCAGAATGGGATGATACCTGATGAACTCACAGATGATATTGTTGCTTGAACAATAATCCGCAAATCGGGTTTTATACTCCTCGATCAGCTTCTCCCGATCAGATGATTCGACGACAACCGGTCCGCCGTAACCGTAGGGCGTAACGATGTCGAAGTATTGAACGCCATGGATCAAAAAGGGGACCGGCCTTCTGATAAACTGATTCACGATCTGACCGGCTTCCGAATTCAAAACATATCTGCAGCACGTACCGTCGTCGACTAATTCGCACAGTTTCCCATATGCCGGGGTAAAATAGATATCAAGCATAGGGTTTCTCCTTAACTATGGGTCCGTAGATAATCCTTAACCAGTCCGGTAATCCTTTTCATTTCCCTCGGCCCATATCTTTGGTCACAAACGATGCTCAGTTCCTGTTCATACAGGCGCTTTTGCAGGCCGGTCAATCGGTGCAGGTCCGTGATCTCCCAGTGAACCGGGCAGTAAACACGATTCTCGATCAGAAAGCGCCGCAATCCGTTCCTGCGTTCGTTATTCAGAATAACGGGAACAAACAGAGGGCAATCATCTTCTGATAATTCCCCGAAAAGCGCATATTCCCTCAACTCAGCAAGGAGGCATTCCGCATTCTGCCTTCTTCTTGCTTTGACAGCAGCGAGATCAAAATGCCGGGCGGCGATGACATCGCGAGCGCTTCCGCCCATGATGCTGCAGCGATCCAGGTATTCTTCCGCCTCTTCAAATGTTCTCAGATAATCCTTGTTCTCACATTTCCCCCGCAAATAGCGCAGCTTGCTTTCCATGGCCCCTTTTCTGAGCCTGATGTAATCCGGATCGACCGCAGGCAGTTCCTTATCGTCAGCCCATTCACCGCACTTCCAGGCATATCCTCCCGTCCAGAAACCGGCCCATTTTCTCATGCTCCCGAAGTAATATGCCCCATCCCCATTGTTCTCACACAATAACGAGTGGGTCGAATCCCTTATGACGACGCCGCCGGGGGTCCCAACGGTTTTCTGATCCAGGTATCCAAAATAAGAAATGCACAGCGTGATATCGCACGGAGGCACGGTCGTATAGTCCTTTGTGAGCGTTCCGGCTTCATCGACATATACGGAATAAAAGAAAACTCTGATGCCCCGGCGGATAAAGGGCTCGATCATACAGCTGCAGCACCAGGAGGGGATCGCCGCGCACGCGATCTTGTGCGAATGCATGGCATCCTGAATAATATACTGCAGCGCGCTTGTTCCGGATATAAACCACTTTGTGCGTTCCGGAAAGCTGATTTGCTCTCTCTCCGCTGTCGGGACATCCCAGAATTCGCTTCCTATTTCATCCCTTATGATCGTATCGTCCATGCATCATTTCCCCGGCCGCTGCGCTTCCGCAGCAACGCTGCTTCCGGCTTTGTTTTTCCGTTCGACGCTCAGGCTGGTCGGCGCGTCGTCGCCTTGCCCGATCCCTTCTTTTTTGATCACTTTCCAGACCGTCTCCAGCAAAATGCCTGCGTCCTTTTTGAAGGAAATGTGGTCGATATAGTCCAGATCGAATTGGAATTTTTCCTCCCAGCTCAGTCCGTTTCTCCCTCTCACCTGTGCCAATCCCGTTAATCCCGGGCGAACATCATGTCTGTGATGCTCCTCTTCCGTATAATAATCGAGATAAGACACTGCCAGGGGCCTGGGACCGACGATGCTCATATCCCCCTTGAAAATATTAAAAACCTCCGGCAATTCGTCGAGCGAAGTCGCTCTCAGGGCACGGCCGAATTTCGTCAGTCTCTGCGTATCCGGAAGGAGTTTTCCGTTCTCATCCGTCTCATTCGTCATTGAGCGAAACTTGTAGAGTTCGAAAACCCGTTCCTTTCCCGTTTTCGGATCGATTCTGCCGGGACGTTTCGCTTTATAGATAACCGGGCTCCCCAGTTTCACCAAAACAAGCAAAGCTATGATCGCATACAGCCAGCAAAACAGGACCATCCCGATTCCGGAGCACAGAATATCCAGGAATCGCTTTATGTATCTGGCGTAAACGCCGTTCTTCGCATCTACGGTCATGTCCTTCCTGCCACCTTACTCAAAGCACCGTTTCACGATCCCGATCACCCGGTCCTGCTGTTCCGGCGTCATCTTGTTGTCGCTGGGGAGACACAGGCCGCGGCGGAAGATGTCCGCGCCCACGTCCGCGCCGCTGCCCGCGATATAGGCGTTGCTGCGTCCCCGGCCGTTCCCCTCCGCCGTCACGAAGGCGTGCGTCCGGTAGATGGGCTGCAGATGCATGGGCTTCCAGATGGGGCGTCCCTCCGCGTTGAAGGCGGCCAGGGCGTCCAGGATCTCCTGGGGAGAGCTCTTGCCGGGCTCGGTCTTATACAGATAATCCCGCTCGCCCCTGACCATGGGGGCCATGGCGTCCTCGTCGATGATCAGGCAGCTCAGCCAGAAATTCGGGATGCTCTTTTCCCGGTCCCAGGGGTTCATCTTCACCGGCAGACCGGCGAAGCCCTTTTCGTA
>JAEEGL013862548.1_pt1 | contig 13879 bp, 12 predicted proteins | sample 9134231 | NCBI WGS metagenome assembly JAEEGL01 (sample SAMN16246548, study PRJNA631951) | gut metagenome | biome: gut microbiome; feature: rumen; material: fiber-attached | host: Bos | place: Iran: Karaj | collected 2018-10
CAATCTATATGTAGATTATGGTATACATACTACAATAGGTGATAATTTCTATGCTAATAATGGATTAACAATATTAGATGTATGCCCAGTTGAAATTGGTGATAATTGTTTCTTTGGTCCTAATGTAAGCTTATATACTCCATTACATCCATTAATGTATCAGGAAAGAAATCAATATTATGACGAAAATATAAAAAGATTTACTGATAAGGAATATGGTGCCCCAATAAAAATAGGTAATAACTGCTGGTTTGGTGGAAATGTTATAGTATGCCCAGGGGTAATAATAGGTAATGGATGTGTAATTGGAGCAGGTTCCGTTGTTACACATGATATACCAGATAATTATCTTGCATATGGTAATCCATGTAGAGCAATAAGGGAAATAACAGAAGAAGATTCTATATATAAGAAAAAAAATTTATGGTAATTTTGCATTAAATAAAATGCATAAAATTACATTAAAAAATGTATAAAATATCAAACAAAAAATAATACTTAAAATTTTTAGTAAGTATAGACTAACTAAGCTGAATTTTATATGTAGTATTAGTACATAGATGTACTAAGGACCCTCATTTTTGTAAGCGTATTCACATATTATTTTTATCTTTTTATTGGTAGAATAATGACTGGAGGGTATCAACATGTTCAATTATAAAAACAAAGTAGTAGCAATTACTGGTGCATCTTCTGGCTTAGGAAAGCAGATGGCAGAAGGCTATGCACAATGTGGAGCTGATCTAGTTTTATTAGCTAGAAGAGTTGAAAGACTAGAAGCTTCAGCAAAGGAATGGGAAGCAAAGTATGGTGTAAAGGTTCTTCCTGTTAAATGTGATGTAACTGATGCTGAATCAATTAAGGCAGCAGTTGCTAAAGTAGAAGAGGTATTCGGTCACTGTGAGGTTATCGTTAACGATGCTGGTGGTGAAAGAGGTACTGGTACACCACTTCTAGATTACAAGAGAGAGGATTGGGATTTTACATTAAATCTTGATTTAACTTCAGTATTCGCTGTAACTCAAGCTTTTGCTAACTTCATGAAGAAGGCAATCGCAGCAAAGAAGCAAACTTATGGTAGAGTAATCAATATTGCTTCAATCTATGGTATCGTAGGTAACACAGCACTTCCTACAATCGCATACCATACTACAAAGGGTGCAGTAGTTAACTTTACAAGAGGTGCAGCTGCAGAGCTTGCAACTCAAGGAATCACTGTAAATGCAATTTGTCCAGGTTATTTCTATACAGAATTAACTACAGATACATTAAATACAGAGTATTTCCAAAACTTTGCTAATCAATCAGTTCCTATGAAGAGATATGGTAATGTAGGTGAATTAAATTCAGCAGCTATTTTCTTAGGTGCAGAAGAGTCATCTTATGTTACAGGTCAAATTCTAGCTGTTGATGGCGGCTATACTTGTGTATAATAGTTTACTATAATAAAACTACAAAAGAGCTCGTAATTGAGCTCTTTTCGTTTTCTATTTATTATTAATTATTCTATTATAGCCTTCATCCTTTTGATTTTGATGCTTATTATATCTTTCTGTAGTATGCTTTATTGCAATTTGTCTATGTTTTTTATCTATTTTTCTAGCTTCCTTCATAGATTTAAATCCAACAATAAATCCAACAACAATAGGAACAAATGATAATATACTCATTACTATTATATTAAATACGAGACCTAATACTAATAGAAGAACAAATCCTAGGAATCCCAATAAATTAGATGTATGATAGAATCTTTTAGGCTTTCTTAATTCTTCCCTTCTTGCCTGAGCAAGCTTTCTTGATTCTGTGAAGAATTCATCTAAATCATCATCGTTAGGAAATTCACCAACAATCTTCATATTAAATTCACCATTAGTATTAGCGTAGAAGTAGACTTCCTTATCCCTAATTTTAATTTCCATTACATAAATACTAATAATGATAACGAATGTATCTAAAAGTCTAACAGTTCCTGAATGTTCCTCATTTTTAACATGATGACCAGGATAAGTAATGTTATTAGCAAATACATTCTCTAATATGTTATTTTTTAAATAAGAAATGATATGCGGTTTTATTTCTATTTTATCAAGCTCATCTCTTGTTAGCTCTGTAATCTTCTTTTCCTTATCATCTAATGAAAGATATTCAGCAAATGGTGAGTATTGTTCATCATAGCATTGTGAGAATGCATCACCCTCAAGTAAACCAGAATCATAATTCCATTCTGTTCTAGTTTTTGTATGAGGAGTAGATGTTACCTTTCTAGTACCATCACTATATTTAATAGTTTTAGTTTCAACCCAGCTTTCAGTATAATCAACACCAATTTGTCTTGAATACTCTACAGCTGCGTGTCCTTTTGCCCTATAAATAGGAATATTAATTTTACTTACCTCACCGAATACACCCTCATCAAAAATATATGCTGGTGAAGATACATCATCCTTTAAAAATAATAATACCTTACTTTTAAACTCATCAGCTGATGTAGAATCATTATATCTAAAGCCTGATGTTATATATTTTTCTGGATCATTTTTATATTCCATAAATCTCACCCTTTTTCTACACTAACATATTAATTTTATCACGCAAAAAAATAAATAACAAATTAAACATGAAACATAAATCTTGCAAATTTGATTTTAAGATATATAATATACCTAAAGCGATGATAAGAAGAAAGCTTAAATGATTATTCAGAGAGTCTATGGTTGGTGCGAATAGATTATAGTTTAGGTGGACAACATCTTTGAGTGGTAGAAGAATTAAGTAGAACTACCCGTAAATTAGGCGTTAACTATAATGAGGTGCTATGATTATTCATAGAACTAAGGTGGTACCGCGGATTTTTCGTCCTTAGAAGATTTTTATCTTTTAAGGATTTTTTTATTTTAGGAGGATTAAAATATGAGAAGAGACAAGATTAAAAAAATATTTGAGGAGAAGCAAGCTAAGGAAGTTGTAGTTTATGGTTGGGTTAGAACAAATAGAGCACAATCTCAATTTGGATTCTTAAATATCAATGATGGTTCAACTATTTTAAACCTACAGGTAGTTTATGAGCCTGCAAATATTAAAAATTTTGAGGAAGTATCTAAATATAGAGTTGGTATGAGTGTTAAGGTTGTTGGTGATATTGTATTAACACCAGATGCTAAGCAACCACTTGAAATGAAGGCAAAGGAAGTAGTAATGCTTGGAGATTGTCCAGAGGATTACCCTATCCAACCAAAGAGACATACATTAGAATTCCTAAGAGATAATGCACATTTACGTGCTAGAACAAATATGTTCAATGCTGTATTTAGAATTAGAAGTGTTGCAGCTATGGCAGTACATTCATATTTCCAATCAAATGGCTATTTATATGTACATACACCACTTATTACATGCGCTGACTGTGAAGGCTCAGACCAAATGTTTAAGGTAACTACATTTGATATGAACAATCTACCTTTAGGTGAGGATAAGAAGGTTGACTTCAGTAAGGATTTATTCGGTAAGCAATCATTCATCACTGGTTCTGGTCAATTACAGGGTGAAACGTTCGCTATGGCATTTAGTGATATTTATACATTTGGTCCTACATTTAGAACAGAAAACTCAAACACAAAGACTCACGCAAACGAGTTCTGGATGATTGAGCCTGAAATGGCATTCTGTGATTTAAATGGCTTAATGGATATCGAAGAGGAAATGCTAAAGTATGTAGTTAAGTACGTATTAGATAATGCATCAGATGAAATTAACTTCTGTAGTCAATTCATCGAGAAGGGCTTAAGAGAAAGATTAGAAAAGCTATTAACTTCTAAATTTACAAGAATATCTCATCATGACGTTGTTGATTTATTATTAAAATCAGGACAAAAGTGGGAATTCAAGCCATCTTATGAGGATGATATTGCTAAGGAGCATGAGAAGTATTTAACAGAGCATTTCAATGGACCTGTATTTGTTACAGATTGGCCAAAGGATATTAAGGCTTGGTATATGAAGGTTAACCCTGATAACGAGACAGTTGCTGCTGTAGATTTATTAGTACCTGGCTCTGGTGAGCTAATGGGTGGATCTCAAAGAGAGGAAAACCTTGATGTTCTATTAAATAGAATGAAGGAATTAAATGTAGATCCTGAACCTATTAAGTGGTATCTAGATACTAGAAAATTTGGTGGAAACATTCATTCAGGCTTCGGTATGGGCTTTGAAAGATTAATTATGTATCTAACAGGTGTAGAAAACATAAGAGATGTTATCCCTTATCCTAGAACACCAAAGAACTGTGAATATTAAAATTATTTGGAGCTAATTCATTTTGAATTGGCTCTTTTAATTTTAAATATTAAGAAAATAGTATATAATTGTATTAATAATTATGTTTATGGTGATTATATGGCAATTACAGAAAATGAAAGATTAAGTCTTCCTATTTGGAAAAGACTATTATTACAATTAATTACATTAATAATATTAGCTGCTCAAATTGCTATAATATATTTCATGGTATTAGGCGTTATTGAAAGCAATAAGGGCCTTAACTTTATTTATTTTATAGTAGAGGGTGTTGCTTTATTACAGGTTATCTATGTATTATATAAGCCTATGAATATTAATTATAAGCTTACCTGGTGTGTTTGTATCTTGATATTACCATTACCATCTATGCTTTTATATTATTTCAATTCTACATCAAGAAGATTATCTAAAAGAAAAAGAAAAAAGATACATGATAATGTAATCAAAATGGCAGATAATACTGAAATCGAAAAGATTGATGATGTTACTGCAATAAACCTAGTAAATGTAGTTGCTAAACAAACCTACGCTCCAGTATATGGTAATTCTAAATTTACATTCTTTAGTGATTGCTATGATAAATTTCTAGATATGCTTGAAGAAATGAAAAAAGCAGAAAAGTGTATTTATATGGAATATTTTATTTTATCCCCAGGATATTTAATGGATAAGGTATATGATGTGTTACTAGATAGAGGATACCGAGGAGTAGAAATAAAAATAATATATGATGATGTTGGTAGTAAGGGAAGACTACATAGAAGATTAATAAAGAGGCTTGCTAAAATACCTAATTGTAAAATATATAATTTCGAACCACTTGGTATGAACTTTAATATGTTAGTCAATTATCGTGATCATAGAAAGATATTAGTAATTGATAATAAAATAGCATATTGTGGTGGAGATAATATGGCCGATGAATATATCCATAAGAAGGAACGCTTTGGATATTGGCGAGATAATTGTGGAAAATATGAAGGAGAAATAGTTAATTCATTCTCAGTAATATTCTCTGAAATGTGGTATACATCAACAAAAGAAAGACTAGAAATACCAAAGGTTGAATATGAAAGATTTGAAAATCAGGGCTTTATAATGGCCTTTGGTGATGGACCACTTTATGATAATAATCCATCATATGATTTATTTAAATCCTTAATATTATCAGCAAAAAATAAGATATATATATCTACACCTTATTTTATTATTGATGATTCAATGATAGAGCTTATTGCCTTAAAGGCTAAATCAGGTGTAGAGGTAAATATATTAATGCCACATATACCTGATAAAAAGGCACCATTCTATATGGGTAGAGCAAACTATAGAGATATTCTTAAGGCCGGTGGTAACATATATGAAATGACTAGAGGCTTTAATCATGCTAAGAACATTATTATAGATGATAAATATGCATTTATTGGAACAGTAAATATGGATTATAGAAGCTTATTTTTACATTATGAATGTGGAGCTTTAATTATTAATTCGACTGAAATATTAAAAATGAGTGAGGATTATGAAAAGGAAATAGGTAATTCATTGAAAATTACCTATGAAATGTGGAAAAAGAGATCTTTATTCCAAAAGATTACCTCCATAGTATTAAATATATTTTCTCCATTATTTTAAAGAGGTGAAGGTTATGAGTGTAGCTGCAGATGTAGCATTAAGCTGGTTAATTGAAGGTAATAATGATTATATTATTGCCGAAAAAAATCATCATGGTGATATATCACCCAAAAGAAGAGTACATACCCATAAGCATGGACAAAATCCATTTGCTGTAATTATTACCTGCTCTGATTCAAGAGTAATACCTGAAAATATATTTATGAAGGGTATTGGTGATTTATTTGTCATTAGACTTGCAGGTAATGTAATAGGAGATTTTGCATTGGGCAGTATTGAATATGCTGTAGAGCATTTAGATTGTAAGCTAGTAGTTGTTATGGGACATACAATGTGTGGAGCTATTAGTGCTGCAATCGATAAGGATCATCATGGATATATAGGAACAATAACTAAAGAAATAAAAAAAGCTATTGGTACTGAAATGAATCCTACACTTGCAAGTAAAAAGAATGTAAGAAACACAATTGATAAGATACTTGAAAGTGATGTTATTAAAGCAAAATTAAATATGGGTGTTGAGGTAATTGGTAGTATCTACCACACCCATTCTGGTCATGTTGAATTTTTGATATAAAAATGTTATAATCAACTATATGATACGATGTTAGGTGGTGAATCTATGTATAAACTAGAGGATTTAACTAAATATGAATATTTTAAGGACGTAGATATTGCATATGCCCTTGACTCACTAACTGGTGTTGTTTCAAGAGGATATATACTAGGCTTTGCAAAGCATCTAGTAGATAATAATGTACCATTTATGATGGGTATTATGGATATTGATAATTTCAAGCTAGTTAATGATAATTATGGTCACAAATTTGGTGATGAATGCTTAAAATCATTAGGATCTAATCTAGCTAACTATGTTGGTGATAATGGACTTGTTGGTAGATTCGGTGGAGACGAATTCATTATCATTTATTTTGGTGCAACAGATTATGATAATGTATATAATTATATAGCATCTATATATAATTGTGGAAAAATAGTAAGAAGAAGATTAAATTTCAATAATGTTCATTTCTATGTTACAGCAACAACAGGCTGTGCATCATTCCCTAAGGATGCAAGTAATTATGATGAGCTTTTCTTAACAATTGATAAGGCATTATATAGAGGAAAAACTAAGGGTAGAAACTGTTTTATTATTTATGTTGAATCTAAGCATAAAAACATTGATGTTCATAAGAAGGAAGCTTCACTTTTATCTGTGATATATAAGAATTTGTATAATATGGTTAATACAAGAGATGCAGGGGCTAATCCTGATGAGATTATTAAGAATATGCTTGATTATGTTAATAATATACTTCAGGTTTCACAGGCAGTATATGTTAAGCCAGATAAAACAGTAATATCTAGTTCTGCTAGTATGCATCAGGTTGAAGATGATTGTCTTGAAATATTGGCTGATCTTGTTCAAAATGATGAAGTATTCGCACCTAGTAACATAAGAGAAGTAAAGAAAAATAATAAGAAACTTGCTAAATTTGTTGATGATAGAAATTTATTAACATTTATTATTTCTAAGATTTGTTCTTTGAAGCATTTCTATGGTTATATCCTATTGTTTGAATCTAAAATTGAAAGAATTTGGCAAGATAAAGATGTTGAATTATTAATGTATATGGATAGATTAATCTATATATTATTAAGTGAGTGTAATGACAAGATGGAGTAATCCATCTTTTCTTTTTTATGAAAGAAAAATGAAACAAGAAAATAGCATTGAAAGAGTTTTCTTTTTATTTTATAATTTTATTGATTTGGTTGGTGAGAAAAGATGGAAGAAAATTCTAATATTACCTATTATTTTAATGATAGTACAATACTAAAATATTTAAGAAAGGTTCTAAATGAAATTAATCACAATTATATGGATGCTGGTATGAGAAGTGCATTCATATTAAAGAGATATATCGAAAGATATGAAATAGTAGAACCAGAGGTAGGAAGAAAGCTTGTTTTATTATGCTTATTAAAGGATATTGGTGTATTTTACCACGATGGTGAGGTACCTGAGGCTGATAATGCATTAAGAGCTGCATCAAGCTATGCATTCCTAAAGAATTGCTCACCACTTGGGGATGCTGCAAAGCCTTTATTATTCTATAAAAGTAAATACCTTCCTGATGCAAGTAATATAAATCAGGAATGTGGCCTATTAATGTCTTTAGTTAATCAGGTAGTTATTTATAATTATCAGGAATATACATTTGATGAAATGAAGGATTTAATAACTAATGATAAAAGAGGAATATTCCATCCAGATCATGTAAAAAAGCTATTTAGATTATTAAAGGAACAGTCTGATATATTAGAAAAGCTTAATGATAAAGCAAATCTATTTGCTTATGAAACAAGTAAATATATGTCTTTAGCAAATTATTCTGTTGAAGAGCTATTAGGATTTATAGATATGGCAACATTCTCTTTTGAGTTCCATAATCATGAAACACTTGCCCATACTGTAACAACAGCAGTAATAGCAGAGGAGCTAGCAAAGCTATCTAGAATTCCTGGTGGTATGATTTCGGAAATAAAGCTTGCTGCATTAGTGCATGATATTGGTAAGATAAGGGTACCAATTAATGTATTATGCTATCCTGGAAGGCTTGAGGGTGAATATCTACAGGAAATGCAAAATCATGCTAAATATACTAAGGAAATAATAGATGGTTGCTTCTCATATAAGATTGTTAATATAGCTGCACATCATCACGAGAAGCTAGATGGATCTGGATATCCGCTAGGACTTAAGGATATTGATTTATCACTTGGTGATAAGATATTAGCTGTTGCAGATATAACAAGTGCCTTATATTGTAAGAGAAGCTACAAGGCATCATTTGATGATGAGAAGATTATTGAAATAGTAGAAAGTAATGCAGAAGCAGGAAAGATAGATAGAAGAATAGTTAGACATTTAATTGAAAACTTTGAAGCTATTATGGCTAAGGCTAAAGCAAAGGAAAATGAGGTATTAGATAAATACAATGCTATGAAGGCAGAATATGAGCTATTATCTAAGACTGAAAGTATTTATGCATTATTTGATTATGAGGATGATCAGGTAGATATATTTAAAGACTAGTTTTTAAGAGCTTGTATATAAAATACAGGCTCTTTTTTTGTTTTTGTAAGTGACAAAGATACAAATTCTAAAAAATTGAAAAACGTTTACTAATTTACTTTTATTATGTTATAATAAACAATAGGTAATTATTTTGAAGGAGATTAATTATGAACAATAAAAAATTACGTGATTTTGACAATGAAGTATTTGAGGCTATGGAGGCTGAGTTAAAAAGACAAAGAACTCATATTGAACTTATTGCTTCAGAAAATTTTGTTTCTAAGGCTGTCTTAGAAGCTCAGGGCTCTTGCTTAACTAATAAATATGCTGAGGGCTATAGTGGTAAAAGATATTATGGTGGATGTGAGAACGTTGATGTTGTTGAAACATTAGCAATCGAAAGAGCATGTAAGCTATTTGGTGCTAATTTCGCAAATGTTCAACCTCATTCAGGTGCATCTGCTAATCTAGCTGCTTACAATGCAATATTAATGCCTGGTGATAAGATATTAGGTATGTCACTTGATGCTGGTGGACATTTAACACACGGCTATTCAGTTAACTTCTCTGGTAAAATGTATCAAGCAGTTAATTATGGATTAAAGGACAATGGCTATATCGATTATGACAAGGTGCTTGAAATTGCTCTAGCAGAATTACCTAACGTTATCGTTGCTGGTGCATCAGCTTACCCAAGAATTATCGATTTTAAGAAATTCAGAGAAATTGCAGATAAGGTAACAGAAAAAGCAGGACGTAAGTGCTACTTCATGGTTGATATGGCACACATCGCTGGATTGGTTGCTGCAGGTGTACATCCAAATCCAATTGAGTATGCTGATATTGTTACTACAACAACTCACAAGACTTTAAGAGGTCCAAGAGGCGGTATGATTCTTACTAATGATGAAGCATTAGCTAAGAAGATTAATTCAAGTGTATTCCCAGGCTGCCAGGGTGGACCATTAATGCACGTAATTGCTGGTAAGGCAGTAGCATTCAAGGAAGCCTTACAGCCAGAGTTCACAGATTATGCTAAGCAGGTTGTTAAAAACTGCAAGGCATTAGCTGACGAGCTTTCAAAGCTTGGATATAGCTTAGTATCTGGTGGTACTGACAACCATTTAATCCTAGTTGATATATTTGGTAGTGTTGGTATTACTGGTAAGAAAGCAGAAAATATCCTTCATTCAGTAAATATAACAGCAAACAAGAATGCAATTCCTAATGATACACAAAAGCCTACAATTACATCAGGCTTAAGATTAGGTACTGCAGCATGTACAACTCGTGGCTTTAATGAGGATGAAATGAGAATGGTTGCTAATTTCATCGATAGAGCATTAAAGAATAAGGACGATGAGGAAGCGTTAGCTAAGATTAGAGAAGAGGTAATCAAGCTAATGGAAAAGCATCCTTATTTAGAGGACTAATTTAAGTAATTACACAATGGGGTGTATTTATGAAAAAGATATATGTATTATCGAATGATCAAACGTTTATAAGAAGCATTGATAGATGCTTAGACAAAATTAAGTATAATATCAAGGTGCTCGATATAAAGGTTACAGAATTATATAAATATATATGCTCACATCCAGTAGATTTTATAATCGTACATAGTAGCTACATAGATAACTATTACAATATATTTGATATGCTGCTAGGTGCTAAAAGATGTGGGATTATATATGTCAGTCGTAATTTGGAATATGGTAATTTATTCAATGCTACAAATAATCCAAGGTTTTATATGATAGAGCCTGGTAAGGAGGAAGCATTAAACGATATTATAACTATTATGTATCGCAGTATAAATGCTATTGATCAGGTTACGAATGAACTAAATAAATATAAAGAGAAAGTGGAAGAAAATAAACTTGTAAACAAGGCCAAGGTATATTTGATGAATAATAAAGGCTTATCTGAGGAGGAAGCATATAAGCTTATATTAAAATATGCAATGGACAAGAGATTATCTAAATTAGAGATATCAAAGAGTATATTAAGGGGTGATTTAATTTGATAGCTAAAACTAGACAGATTGCCAACATTAGGGGTCTGACTAACAGCTTACCAACTGTAAGATACGTTAACCCAGAATATGTATACATCGCAATTACAAATGCAAGATGTGGACAGGGTGAATGCTATGTTAAGGTTGGAGACAAGGTTAAGGTTGGCCAGGAGATTGGATTAAGAAAGGGACCATTCTTCGAGCAACCATTTCATTCAACTGTTTCAGGTGAGGTAGTTGGATTTGTTAAGAAGTTCCACAGAAGTGGTAAATTAACAGAATTCGTTCAAATCAAAAATGATAAGCTAGATACAGTCGACGAATCTATTAAGGAAAGATCAGATGAGGAGATTGCAAAGCTTACAAGAGAGGATTTCGTTGAGATTACAAAGAAATGCTCATTAGTTGGATTGGGAGGTTCATCATTCCCAACATACATTAAATTTCAAACAACTGATCCAATTGATACAATTTGTATTAATGGTGTAGAATGTGAACCATATCTTTCTGCAGACCACAGAATGATTATGGAGCATCCAAGAAGAATTATTCAAGGATCATTATATGCATTACAGGCTTTCAAGGCTAAGCAGGTTGTTATTTGTGTAAAGAAGAAGTATCAGGATTTATATGATACATTAACTGCAGAATTAACTAGATTCCCAGATAATACACCAGTATATATTAAGCGTGTTGGTAATTATTATCCACAGGGCTGGGAAATTGAAATGATAAAGACAGGCTTAGGAATTAAGGTTCCATCTGGTGTACTTCCAGCAAAGCTTGGAGTTATGGTATTCAACGTTTCAACAGTAACAGGTCTATGGAGAGCAATTAAATGGAACCAGCCAGTTATTAAAAGAAACTTTACTTTAACTGGTGATGGTATTAAAATTCCTACAAACTACCGTTTAAGAATTGGTACTTCACTACAGGAAATCATTGCTGACTGTGGTGGATATATTAATCCAGATAAGAATAAGGTATTAATTCTAGGTGGACCAATGATGGGTGCTAACCTAGTAAGAGATGATGCAGTTATTACAAAGACATGTACATCTTGTATTATTCTTGATGAAAAGCCAGAGGTTGAAGAGCCTTGTGTAAGATGTGGATCTTGTGTATATTCATGTCCAGTTGGATTACAGCCAGTACAAATAATGCAGGCTGTAAAGAATAATGATAAGGATGCACTTAAAACAAAGCTTAATATTAAATCATGTATTTTATGTGGTATGTGTTCATATACATGTACATCAAAGATTCATTTAACAGACTATTGCCGTAAGGCAAAGAAGCTTGCGATGTAGGGAGGAGGATAAAATGAAATTAGTTCCACAATCATCTCCATACATCCGTAAGAATGTCTCAGTAGCAAGAATGATGACAGATGTTATTATTGCATTAATGCCTGTCACAATATTCGCTATGATTCAAAATGGATGGAATGGAATATATGTATTCTTAATAAGTATAGCTACAATGGTATTCTTTGAATTACTAATTCATATGTTTATCCATTGGCCTAAGGGAATGAAGTTTAAGGAGTTATTCTCTAAGGAAGGCTTTATAAAGGTAAAGTCAGCTTATACAGTAAATAATATTCTTGCTCCTATTATTTCTGCATTAATATTTGCATTAATAATGCCAGCAGGATGTAATCCTTATGTTATATTTACTGGTGCAGCATTCGGTATTATCATCGGTAAGATGGTATTTGGTGGATTAGGTAGTAATATATTTAACCCAGCAGCATCAGGTAGAATATTCGCAACTATTTGCTTCGGTACAAAAATTGGTGAAGCAAATGTAATATCAGGTGGCTCAGTAGTAGCAGGTGCAACTCCACTTGCTCCTGTTAAGGGTAACCTTGGTAATATGACTTATAACTTATTAGATCTATTCTTAGGAAATGTTCCTGGTGCAATGGGTGAAGTAAGTGCATTATTAATTTTAATAGGTGGTATTTATCTATTTGTTAGAAGAAGCGCAGATTTAAGATCTTTCTTAAGTTATTTATGTTCATTTGCAATAGTAATGCTAATTGCAGCTGTAAGCTTCTTAAAGATAGATTCAACAGTTAATGTATTTGAGGTATGGATGTATCAAATCCTATCAGGTGGTATGTTATTTGCAGCAGTATTCATGATAACAGACCCAGTTACATCACCTACTTCAAAATACGGAAGAATTTTATTTGGTACAATCGCTGGTACAATTACAGCATTAATTAGAATTGTTGGTGCATACCCTGAGGGTGCAGCATTCTCAATTTTAATTGCAAATATGCTAGTACCTACAATTGATCACTTTATGCGTGGTAAGCCAAATACATATACATGGAAGCAATGCTTAATCGTAGCAGGCTATATGGTAATTATTTGCTGTATTGCTTCAGCTACAGTGATGGGAGGTTGGTTCTAATGAAGGGATATTTAAAGATTTCAGCAGTACTAGCCGTTATTGCACTTGTATGTGCAGCAATATTAGCTGGCTTAAATATGGTAACATCTCCTATTATTGCTAAAAATAATGAGGCAAAGGAAACTCAAACAATTAAAGCTATATATGAAGATTATGATAGCACAAAATCAACTTCAACTACATCTGAGGGTGCAATTACTAAAAAGATAATTGCTAAGGATTCAGATGGTGCAATGCTAGGAACAGTATATATCGTTACAGGTAAGAATGCTTATGGTACTATTACATTAATGGTTGCTATAGCACCAAACAATACAGTTCATCAGGTAGAATTCCTAGAAAATGGTCAATCATTTGCTGGAACAGTTAAAACACATGTAAAGTCAAACTATAACTCAAGCAAGGAAGAGGTTTATGAA
>JAEEGL017450759.1_pt1 | contig 13879 bp, 8 predicted proteins | sample 9134231 | NCBI WGS metagenome assembly JAEEGL01 (sample SAMN16246548, study PRJNA631951) | gut metagenome | biome: gut microbiome; feature: rumen; material: fiber-attached | host: Bos | place: Iran: Karaj | collected 2018-10
GGGCGGGGTAACGCTGCTGGCGCGGCTCATCGCTCCGGTCATGACCGAGGCGGCTGTCGCCAACCTCTCCCTGGTGGGCGCCGTGCTGATCTTCTGCGTGGGGGTAAACCTGGTGTGGGGAAAGACCCTGCGCGTGGCGAACATGCTCCCCGCGGTGCTCTTCGCCGTCCTGGCAGCCTATCTGCCGTGGGGGCTGTAAAACAGTATAGATCATCTCCCGGAGCACAATAAAAAACGGAATATAAGGAGAAGAACGGCATGTCTTTGAATAATGACGACGGACAGATCCTCGGGTTTCAGATGGGCCATCACGACCCGGAGACCGGAGAATGGAAACGGGATCTGTTTTGGGAGCGGGCGGGAGCAGAGTCCGGAGATCCAGAGGCCATGGTCAAGCTGGGCTATGCCTATATGACCGGCGACGGCGTGGAGCGTGATCCGGTGAAAGCCTGCGAGTATTATCTGCGCGCGGCCGAGATGGACGAACCGACCGCTCAGTACAACATGGGCATCCAGTGCGCCAGGGGTGAGGGCGTCAAACGTGATTTCGCGGCGGCGATCGACTGGATGACACGATCCGCGGAAAATGGAGACGAAGACGCTCCCGGCGTTCTGAAGACCCTGAAAAACGCTCCCGAGATCGAGAGGCAAGCCTATGCAGGCGACGGGGAAGCACAGGCGCGTTTCTCGACCCTGCTCGCCAACTTCCCAAGTGAGGCCAACGTAAAGGAATCCGCAGAGATGGCCGAACGCTCCGTCGCGCAGGGCTGTCCGCGGGGCTATCACTGCCTGGGCACCCGCTACGACCATGGTATGGGCGTGCCGAAGGATCCCGTGAAAGCGGCGGAGCTCTACAAAAAAGGCGCGGAGCTCGGCAGCCCCGAATGTCAGTACTGCTACGCGGTCTGCTTCAAAACCGGCTCCGGTGTACCGCAGGATGACGACGCCGCGATAGAGTGGGCGGTGAAGGCCGCCGAGCAGGGCCATGCGGCCGCCGCGGCCAGTATTTCTTTGGAAAGCGGAAATCATCCACGGCCGATCATGCCGGTGGAGACCATTATCGGTTATCTCCTGAAAGCCGAAGAGACAGATCCGGGAGACGTACGCGTTGCGGCGCAGCTCGCGGTGCAGTATATCAACCTGGAGCCCAGCGACTTTGAAAAGTCTATCTACTGGTATGAGCGCGCATCGGAGCTGGGTGACGCAAACGCGGGACACATGGCGCATTTCTATCATTACCGCCAAAAACTGATCGATGATGGTATTCTGCCCGAGGATATCGACGTGATGTCCTATGCCGGATATCTGCAGTCAAATGATCTGATGGCGGAAGCGTTCGGACAGGAGCCCGCGAAAAGAGAGCCGCAATACGACATGGACCAACTGCTCGACGACGTGGACGAAGGCATTCCCGGCGCGATCAAGGCCTATGCCATGGCCTGCTTCCTGGAGGGCGAGGAGGTCTACGATCACGGTGTGGACAAAGAGCGCGCCATGTCCCTGATGGTGGAGCTGAGCGAGACAGATCCCGAAGCCGCGGGGCTCATCGGTCTGCTGTATATGCAGGGAGCCGGTGTGGAGCAAAACGACGAGCTCGCCGAAAAATGGCTCAGCAAGGCTGTGGAAGACGGACAGACGGACCTGGAAGACTCACTGGAGCGGGTTCGCTCTCAGACAGGTCCCATGCCGGAGTATGAGTGCAAGCTCACCAACACAAAAAAGGGCGACCGCAAGGAGCGCAGCGAACTTGTCCGTGTGGGAGATAAAGTTACGCTTGCCCTAAGCCCGGACGGCAGCCGGATCGATTTCCGTACTGCCGCGGGAGACGTGGGCGATGTTTCAGCGGACTGCTGGCTGAAGGATCTTCTGAGTGAAAGGATCCCCTACAGTGCGGAGGTCATTACCTCGGTCCCGTATTCCAAACTGGAAAGCAAGCGCATGAATCCCGTGATCGAAGTCCGTCTGCATATTGACGCCACAAAGCCCGAAATGAAAAAACGCCTCGGCTGGGACTATATCCCCGACGGGATATACGGGAACGGGAAGTATTTCTGAACGACGCCCGACCCACACTCAGCTGTTGCGAAAACAGGACATTTCGAGGCGGGCAGCCTGTTGCAAAACAAGAACAGCATTGGTATAATTGAATCATCATAAACACGAAAGGGACGTTGGAACAGCATAGGCCGATTCCGACGTCCCTTTGCGCGCAAAGGAGGGCTTCTCATGGAGAGCGAAGGAAGATTCCGCATGCTTCGGATCCTGGAACTGCTGACAAAAGAGACCGACGCGGAGCACCCTCTGACCACCCCGCAGATCGTGGCGATGCTGAAGGATCGCTGGGGCGTGGAGACCTACCGCATCACGGTGCAGAAGGACATCTCCGCCCTGGTCGACGCGGGCTACGAGATCGAGACCGTCCGCTCCCGGCAGAACCGATACTACATGACGGCGAGGCCGTTCGAGCTGCCGGAGCTGAAGCTGCTGATCGACGCGGTGGAGTCGTCGAAATTCATCACCGCCAAAAAGAGTCGCGCCCTGACGGAGAAGATCACCGCTCTGGGCAGCAGCTACGAAGCGGGCCGGCTGCGCCGCAACATCAGCATCGCCGGCCGCATCAAGGCGGGCAACGAACAGATCTATTACATCATGGACGCTCTCAACGACGCCATCAACAGCCGGCGCAAAGTGTCCTTCCGCTACTTTGAGTTTGACGGGAACAAGCGCCGCCTGCCGAAAAACGGCGGAGAGCCCTATATCCTCAGCCCCTATACCATGACCTGGAACGGGGATTTCTATTATGTGGTGGGCTTCTCGGACAAGCACGGCCGGATCGCCACATTCCGCGTCGACCGCATTATGGAGGTGCCGGCGGTCCTGCCGGACAAAGCCGTGTCCAAACCAAAGCAATACAGCATAGGCGACTTCGCAGAGAAGGCCTTTCAGCTGTTCGACACCGAGCACGCCCATGTGGAGCTGCTGTGCGAGAACGCGATGATGAACACGGTGATCGACCATTTCGGCGACAAGGTGAAGACCCGGAAAGCGGATGAGGGGCACTTTGTCTTCACCGCCGAGGTCTCCGTAAGCCCGACGTTCTTCGCCTGGGTGTTCGAGTTCGGCGGGAAAATCAGGATCCTCGGCCCCGAGAACGTGAAAGAAGCCTACGCCGAACTGGTGAAAAAAGCAACGGAATAAGGAGAAGGAAAAAATATGATCGAGAATCCGAAACTGACGGTGAAATCCGATTATCTGGCCGGTATCCTGCAGCGCGTGTTTGACTATGACAAGCTCACACCCGCGAAGCAGAAGAAATACTATGAAGACAAAACCATGCAGCAGAACGGAGAGTTCCTGATCGGCACTTTTCTGTGGGACGTGATTCAAAACGGCCATTACGCGGACGTGGAGCCGGACATGACTTACGACACGCTCAACACGCTGCCCACGGCACTTCGCCGCTGCCTGCAGACCTACTGCAGCGAACCGCTCCCGTTTCGGCAGGCCGCGGACGGCACCGCCCGCAGCTTCGCGGCTTATCTGTTCGCACTGGGAATGAACGAACACGGCACGGAACTGAAGGTCGCGCAAAAGGGGTCGGCATTGATAAAGCCCTCGCCCGACGAGGGACCGCTCTGGGGACCGCACCTGCGCATCACGACCGGGTTGCGGCGAGAAAGGGACTTTTTGATCGCCGCACTGGAGGGCAGCAGCGGAAGCTACCGTGACGGAAAGGGCATCATGCTGCTGAACGTCGCCCCGGCGATCCGCGCCTACAAAGCAGCTTTCGGCGTAGATCTCAGCCAATACGGTCTGATCGATATGGCGCTGGAAGCCGACGCGAACGGATAAAGAAAGGAGCGAAACACGGATTACAGGAGGAAAACAATATGTGCGATCCGAAGGATTTTGTCATTGAAAACGGCGTCCTGAAGAAATACAAAGGTCCCGGCGGGGATGTGGTCGTCCCCAAGGGAGTAAAAGAGATCGGCTGGGGTGCCTTTGAGAACTGCAAGAGTATCACAACTGTAACAATACCGGAGGGAGTTACAGAGATAAACACATGTGCGTTCCGAAGGTGCGAAAGGCTGACAGGCGTCAATATCCCGATCAGCACGGTGGAGATTGGGATCGAGGCGTTTTTGGGGACGGCGTTATACAAAGACCCCAGGAATTGGAAAAAAGGGGTTTTGTATATAGATGATTGTCTCATATCGGCCAAATCAGACTGTAAAGGTGATTATTCCATTCGGGAAGGCACACGGCTGATTGCCGACAGGGCCTTCTCCCACAACGGCGGCCTAACAGGCGTTACGATCCCGGAGGGCGTTGAGATTATCGGCGACCACGTGTTTTCCTGCTGCGAAAAACTCAAAACAGTCACGCTCCCGGGCAGTCTGAAATACATCGGGATGGAGGCTTTCGCCAGCTGCGGCATAACGGATGTGACCGTTCCGGGCGGCCTGAAAACAACAAAAAAATGGCTGTTCGAGCATTGCAAGGGTCTGACCGAAGCAGTTTTCTCAGAAGGGTTTGAAGTCCTCGAATTGGAGACGTTTTACGGCTGTGAAAACCTGCGGCGCGTATCTTTCCCAAGCACGATGAGTACGATCAACGCGAACGCGTTTTTCGGCTGCGATGCTCTGACAGAACTCAGCGTAGCGAAAGAAAACAAAACGCTGTCCTCCCGAAATGGTTTTGTATTTCGCAATGGCGGGACAGAGCTGTATCTGGCTCCGCATGGGTTCAAGGGAAAGTATGTCATCCCTGATGGGGTGAAAACCATCGGGGCTTTGGCTTTCAGAAACTGCACCGGTCTGACTGAGATAGTAATTCCCGAGAGTGTGACATGTATCGGAGAAAGTGCATTTTCCGGCTGCGGCGGTCTGACGCAGTTGACTGTCCCGGAAGGCGTGACGAGTATCGGTGAGAATGCGTTTTCCGACTGCCGGGGGCTGACGGATATTACGATTCCCGGAAATGTGAAAAACATAAGCAAAAATGCGTTTTCAGGCTGCCTTGCACTAAAGCGCGCAGTTTTCATGGAAGGCGTAGAGGAGATCGGTAGCAAGGCGTTTTTCCATTGTGAAAAGCTGACAGAACTCTCGATACCGGTCAGCATGAAAAAGATCGACTGGGAGGCTTTTTCCGAGTGCCCCTCACTGGAGCGCATCGTTGTCGCGCCTGACAGCGATAGCTTTACGGTGCGGGACGGCGTCGTATTCAGCCGCGATGGGAGCGAGCTTCTCTTCTGCCTCGGAAAAATGGCAGGACTATATACAATCCCGGAGGGCGTAAAGCACATCGAGCCGGCCGCATTCAGCAATTGTCGGGAACTCACAGAAGTCGTCCTGCCGCGGGGGATGGAGCAGCTTTCGAGCGGAACATTTTCGGGCTGTCACAGCTTGACCTGTGCAACGATATTCAACGATTATCCCGGCAAAAACATCGGCGAGATGTTTGGCTACTATACCAGTTGGTATAGACAGTATTTGCGCGGGAATTGCCTGATTACGGTGCGGGATGCGAAAAGCGGCGTGATCCACTATCAGGTACTCTTGGTAACTGAATCGGAGAAAATCAACCGTTTCCTGCGTGGCGGCTATCCGTGTGTATGGGGGGAGAACGGCTACTGTGATTTCAAGCGATTAGACGAGGCTTTCGACGAATACAAGGATATGAAGAACAAGCTGACGACGGCATATTACCGTCTGCAGTACCCCGTCGACCTGGACGATAAAACAACGGAGGAATACAGAACCCTTATCAAACGAAACGGGTACAAGCTGCTCCCGAATCTGATGAGGGAAGCGAATATAGAGATGATCCGGGAATTTCTCCGTCTCGGGGCGTTGAACAAAGGAAAAACGGATGAGATGATCGAAACAGCCGCAAAGATCAATAATCCGGAGATCACTGCACTGCTCCTGGAGTACAAACAAAAACAATTTGGAGGATCGAAGCCTTCCCTTCGTCTTACGGAAAAGGCCCTTCGCCTTTGGGAGGTCAAAAAGGAAAGCCCCGAACTTGTTTGGCGCTACAACGGCACGGAGACGGAGGTGGTCTTTCCCACAGAAATCAATGGCATACGGATCGTCGGAATCGCCGATACAGGCGCAAGCAAGCTGATGCATTACAGTAAGATCGAGAAGATCGTGATGCCCGAAGGTTATAAGACCATCGGCAAAAACGCTTTCAACGGATGCATAAATCTTAAAGAAGTCATTCTGCCGCGGACTCTGGAGGCAATAGGTGAAAACGCATTCAACGCCTGTATCCGATTGAAGGAGGTCCTTTTGCCGCCGTCGGTTTCATCACTTGGTTTGGGCTGTTTTGCTAACTGTCAAGCCTTGGAGACAATCAAACTGCCGGAAACCCTGAAAAAGATCCCCAATCAAGCCTTTTTCCAGTGCGAAAATCTGAAGAAAATAGCTTTTCCTGAAGACCTGATTTCCATCGGCACGGAGGCATTTCGAGCCTGCCGTGCACTCAGAGAAATCGACCTGGGAGAAAAGGTATCCCTGTTGGGCGACAGATGCTTCTATCTGACTCCGTTGGAGACGGTCATCATACGCGGAAAGAAGTGCTATGCAGGAGACAGCCCGTGTTTTGATTATCCCCGCTATGTATACACCGATGGGGAGATTCAAGCGATCGGACTTCCGTCTGCAAGCCGGATGCCGCTCTCTTATTTGGGCCTAAAGAACAGGGAACTTGTCAAAGCGGCTGGCAGTAAGCTTCTGGAAGGACTGACGATCCTTGGCCTCGGCGCGCTGAAGGCCTTTCCCAAGATCGATGATTATCGTTATAAAAACATGTCATTCGCGGACTTCGTCAGCGGGTTGGGCGGCAGCTCTGCCAAGACCCTGAGCAAGAAGGTCGACCTGGTGGTAACTTATGAGATCGACCCGGAGAATGTCACGATCCAACGTGCTCAAAAACAGGGCACCACGATCATCACGGAGCTGGAGTTTTTGAAGACGATCCAGCGCAAAGAGAAGCCGGATATGGAAGCGCTGCGTGCGAAATCTGCCGGTAACGCACCTGTTCCGGAATCTAATGATCCATTCCGGCCCTCCTTAATGAAAAAGCTGTGGAAGTATACAGAGCTGGAGGATGGAACGATCTGCCTGGACAGCTATTTGGGAAAAGAGACAGACGTCATCGTCCCGCCCAGGATCGGGGACAAGCCTGTACGGATAATCGGTGAAGGCTCCTTTTCTCCGGAAGGGCCGAGAATTGCCAACCGGGCCGGGAAAAGGGCGATCCGTAGCGTTGCAATTCCGGAAAGTGTGTCGATTATCGGCAAAGAGGCGTTCCACGGTTGTACCAGCCTGACAAGCGTTACAATTCCGGAGGGCGTGGCAAGCATAGGATGGTGGGCCTTTTTTGACTGTAAGAGCTTGAAGGACGTGAAGATTCCGTCGAGTGTGACAGAGATAGATAAGGAAGCATTCATCTGGGGGCTGAAGCCGCGATACAATTTGACCATCCACGCTCCGGCGGGATCTTATGCCGAGCAATATGCGAAGGAGAATAATATCCCCTTCATTACGGAATAAAAGGAGGAGCGATCGAAATGACCTGTCCCAGATGCGGAACGGAAATGGAAGGCGGCGTTTGCCCCGAGTGCGGCTTCCCGGTGACCCGGTACAGAAGAAAGACCGGTCGGGGAAAGATTGACTTTTCTCTCCGCCCGAGATAATATACTCGTAAGAAACTTTCTTATGAGATAGTATATTTACATTCATCAAAGGAGGGCGGACATGTTTCTGTGCAGGGAAGATGAGCTTGGAAAACTGGACCGGCGCTATCGCGGAGAAAACATGGAATGCGTGGTCATCTACGGGCGCAGACGTGTCGGGAAGACGGCGCTGATCAACGAATTCGCCAAGGACAAGCCGACGATCTTTTTTCCCGCGCTCAACAGCAATGAACGCGAAAACCTGGAAGCCCTCTCCAAGGCGATCCATAGCTTTTCGCATCCGGGGGCAGTCGAAGCGCCTGTATACGCTTCTTTTGACGCGGCGTTTGCCGAGATCACCCGGATCGCGAAGACCATGCGCGTCGTTTTCGCCATCGATGAATTCCCGTATCTTGCGAAAGCGTGTCCTTCCGTCACTTCCCGCCTGCAGCATCTGCTGGATCGCGAATGGAGGGATACCGGGCTGTTCCTCATCCTGTGCGGGTCCTCCGTGAGCTTTATGGAGAGAGAGGTCCTGAGTGAGAAGAGCCCCCTGTTCGGAAGGAGAACCGCCCAATTCAGGATCCGGCCCCTGACCTATCTGGACACGGCGCGGTTTCATCCCGAACTGAGCCCGGACGAAAACGCCCTGATTTACGGAATCACGGGAGGCATACCGCACTACATCAACAAGCTGGATGTACGCGGGAGCGTGCGGGAGGCGCTGCTGGAGAATTTCTTCGATCCGTCCGCGTATCTGTTCGAGGAGCCGGAAAACCTGCTCAAGCAGGAGCTGCGCGAGCCTGCCGGGTATAACTCGATCATCGCGGCCATTGCGGGCGGCGCGACAAGGCTCAACCAAATTTCCGACAGGACGGGCATCGACACATCCGTCTGCACAAAATACATCGGCACGCTGTCGGAGCTCGGGATCGTCCAAAAAAAGCAGCCGGTCGTTCAGAAAAACGCCAAAAAAACGGCGTACCGGATATCGGACAATTTCTTCCGCTTCTGGTATCGCTTCGTGCCGGGCAACATGTCCGCGATCGTTTCCGGCAGAGCGGAACGGATCTATGACGCTGCCGTCGGGAGTTATCTCCCGTCCTACATGGGGCTCGTCTTCGAGGACATCTGCCGGCAGTATCTGACACATTATGCCGCGGATCTGCCGTTCGAGTTCCGGGAGATAGGGGAATGGTGGGGACCCGATCCTGCGCACGGGAAAGAAGCGCAGCTGGATATCGTGGCTGTCGGCGCGAAGGCGGACAACACGCAGACCGGCAGAAAGCTCCTGATCGGTTCCTGCAAGTATACGAACGACACGGTCGGTACGGACGAACTGGACCTGATAAAAGGATACGCGTCGCTGTTCACAACAGCCCTCGACGAATGCCGGTACTACATTTTTTCAAAGAGCGGCTTCACCCGCGGCCTGGAGGAAAAACACCGGCAGGGAGAGGTCACAGCGGTCACAATGGAAGATATCTATAAGGTCAACGGATGATCATATTATAGGTTTATAGGAGGCAATATGATACTTCTGCATACATCCGACTGGCATCTCGGGGCAGCGGACGGAGAGCGTCCGCTGGTCGAGGACCAAAAGTTTTTCATCGGCGAGATCTGTCGTATTATCCGGCAGTGCGGGGTAGGAGCTGTATTGATCGCGGGCGATGTATACGATCGCGCCCTTTCATCGGCGGAGGCGATAAAGCTCTATGATTCCGCCATGACGAGCATCTGCAAAGAACTGAACGTACCGGTGTGCATCATTGCAGGGAACCACGACAGCGCCGAACGGCTCTCCAGCTGCAGTGAACTGCTGTCGGCGGTGGGACTGCATATTGCGGGAGCGCTGACACGGACCCCGCAGGTCGTGAGTTTTGACGACACGGAAGTCTTCCTGCTGCCATGGATCACCGAAGCAAAAGTCAAAAGCGTGTTTCCGGAGGAGAAGGACAACATCCGAAGTCTGGAAGATGCCTATCGTATAGCGACCGATCGATGCCGCGCAGCCTTTTCTCCCGAGAAAAAGCATGTGCTGATGGCCCACGCGTTCATTACGGATACGGAGACCTCCACGAGCGACCGTGCCGCAGAGATCGGTTTTGCGTCGCAAGTATCCGCGGGCGTGTTTGAAGGCTATGATTATGTGGCGCTCGGTCATCTCCACAAACCACAGGATGTTACGCCCACGATCCGCTACTCGGGCACTCCGATGCCGTATTCCTTCGGCAAGGAGGAGCTGCAGGAAAAGAGCGTGACGCTGATCGACACGGGAACCATGGAGAAGACGATCGTGCCTCTCCCGCTCCTGCACCGGAGAACGACCGTTTCCGGAACGCTGGAGGAAGTACTTCATCCGGATCAACCCGAAGAGGTGATCAACGGTTATGTCCGCGCGATAGTCACGGACAGCTATCTCGGACTCGCGGCGATGTCCGATCTTCGCCGAGTCTACCCTAATCTTGCGGAATGCTCGGGAAAGACCTATGAGAGCGATTCTGCATCCGTAACGCTGACGATCGCTGAACTGGAACAGATGGAACAGGACCCGGTGGAGGTGTTTTCCTACTTCTGCCGGGAGGAGTTGGATGTTCTGCCGGACGAACGGCTGGTCGCGCTGTTTGAAAACGCCATGAGATCCGCGGAGGAGGTACGGGGATGAAACCGCTGAAACTGGAATTGCAAGCCTTCGGCCCATTCGTGGACAAACAGGAGGTCGATTTTGAGGCGCTTTCTCAAAAAGGACTTTTTCTCATCAAGGGCGATACCGGCAGTGGCAAGACAACGATCTTCGACGCTATGACCTTCGCTCTGTACGGCGGAAGCAGCGGCGAAGAGACCAAGGTCAAAATCGGCCGCAACGACCTGGAGGAATGGCGCTGCACACAGGCAGGCTGGGACAAGGCGACATATGTGTCGTTTACCTTTGCCTCACAGGGGAAAAGGTATATCTTTCGAAGAAGTCTGATCCCGAAACGGACAAGTCTATCTCTGCAGCTGGAAGCCGGTGAACTGGACGATTACGGCAACGTGATCCCGTTTTTCGAAAACCCCAAAATCACCGATCTGAACGCAAAGGCGGAAGAGCTGATCGGCCTGTCGAAGGAGCAGTTCCGTCAGGTCGTACTTCTGCCGCAGGGGCAGTTCGAACGATTCCTTACCGCGTCCTCCAATGAAAAACAGGATATTCTGGAAAAGATATTCGACGCCGATCGGTGGAAGCGGTACGCGGCTTCCTTCTATGACGCGGCGAGCGCCCGAAAAAGCGCACTGGACGAAGAGAACCGCGAAGTGCTCAGTGCCCTTCGTGAGGAAGGCGTTGAAGATATCGCCGCGCTGGAGTTGAAGATCGGGGAACTGAAAACGAGCCGGGACCTGCTCGTCGAGGAGCATCGAATCTTTGACGGCGAGGGAAAACGGAAAGCACTCGAGGAAGACCGTCGGCTATCGGATCGCTTCGCGCTGCTGCACGCGCAGGAGAGAGCGGTACGGGAACTGGAGGCGGAAAAGCCTCAGATCGAAGAGCTCAGGATCGACCATGCCGACGCGGAGAGAGCGGAATCCGTGCGCGGTACTATCGACGAGTGCGAAAACGCCCAAACGAATGCGGAGAACAGGGAGAAAGAGCTGAAGGGCCGCAAGGCTGAATTCCCGGCGGCGGAAGAGGCGGAAATAAAGGCGTCCAAAGAGTATGAAACGCATCTTGCCGATTCTCCCGTGGCGGCGCTGACAGCGGCGATAGGCGAAGAAGAAGCAAAGATCCCTCTGTATCGGGATTACGGCCTGATGAAGAAGACTCTATCGGCCGCGGAAGCGGAGTGGAGACTGGCCTCAACGGAAGCCGGCCTCGCGGAAAAAACGCTCGCGGATGCCTCGGAGAAAGCCGCCGGAGCAAAGCGGATATTCGATGAGGCCGATGTCAAGGCACGGAATTATCGCGACCGCTATTTCAGCGGGATCTACGGTGAGATCGCCGACGGGCTGGCCGAAGGGGAACCTTGCCCCGTATGCGGCAGCAAAGACCATCCGGATCCTGCGGAAAAAACCGCGGACAGCATAGACAAAGCCTCTGTTGACGCTGCACAGGAAGACGCGGATCGTAAGCGGACGCTTTGGGAAAAGGCGGAGAATAAGCGCGCGGACGCGGAGAGCAAAAAAAGTAAGGCATCGGAAAAACTGAACCTGGCCCAAACAGAGCTGCAGACAGCGAAAGCCAGGGTAGAGACCGCCGAGCAGAATCTGATCGCGGGCGTCACGGACGAAAAAGCCCTGCGGGAAAAGATCAATGCACAGAAAGAGCAAATCAGGCAATACGAGCTCGAATCCGATCGGCTGAAAACCGCTCAAGTGGAAAGGAAGAACGATCTGACTGCTCTGAAGGAAAGGATCCGCGCGGCGGAGACGGAGGCTCTGCGGGCCGGAGAGAGATACCGGACCGCGAAAACAGCCCTGGATGAAATGCTGAGGGAAAAGGGTTATCCCGACCTCTCCTCGGTGAAAGAAAAGCTGGCTTCCCCGGAAAAAAGGCGGGAAATGCACGAGCGGATCGTAGAGCACGATACAAAACACCGCACGGCGCAGAAAGAACTCGGAGAGCGCCAAAGCGAACTGGACGGCTTGGCCGAACCGGACGCAAAACTTTTTGATGTGCGCGATACGGAGATCCGTGAGGAGGAGACAGCCTACAACAAAAAGATCGGTGAACTGGAGATCACGGTTTCAAGACTGGAGGAGAAGCAGCGGGCGCTGACGGAGAAATGGACGCATTACAAAGAAAACATCGGAGAGGCAGAAAGCGACCTTGCGCTGGCGCGCAAACTGCGAGGCGATACAGGCATCGGACTGCAGAGATATGTACTGGCCGTGATGTTCAACCAGGTCATCGGTGAGGCGAATCGGATGCTTACCCATGTGCACGGCGGCAGATATCATCTGTTCCGCTCCGATGACCGAGGCGCGGGTAATAAGCGCGGTTTGGAGCTGAAGGTCCACGACAACCGCAGCCCCGAGAAGGAAGGACGAAGCGTTGGCATGCTTTCCGGAGGCGAAAAGTTTCTGGTCTCGCTGGCGCTGTCCATCGGGATGTCCGCTGTCGCGCAGCGTTCCGGTGTGCAGATAGAGGCACTGTTCATCGACGAGGGCTTCGGCACTCTGGACAACAGCTCCATCCGGGATGCGATGGACGTACTGGAGAGCGTACGCAAGAGCAGCGGCATGATCGGCATCATCAGCCACGTCGCACTTCTGGAGGAGAACATCACCGCCCAGCTTCATGTGATCAAGCGCGAATCGGGAAGCACGGTCGTAATGGAATGATTCGCCGCAAAGGGAAGACGGCTGAATAGGTAACCATTCTATGGACGAACAGATCGAAAAACGAAATAAACTGGCGGCGGAGGTGGTGCGCCTGAGCCGGAACACCCTGCTGCTGAACCTGCGCTTTCTGGATGCGGCGCTCCACCAGCTCACGCCCTATCCGCTGGAGAACATCACGCTGGCCACGGAAGGGAACTACCTTCTCTTCGACCCGGCGCACGTTCTGCGCTGCTACAAAAGCGGCCGTGAGATCCCGGTGCGGGATTATCTGCACGTGATCTTTCACTGCGTGTTCCGGCACATGTACGTGCACACGCTGGTGGACAGGGAGTGCTGGGACCTGGCCTGCGACATCGCGGCGGAGTACACGATCACCGGCCTGGGGATCAACGCCGCGGCTGCGTTTCGGGAGAAGATGCAGGCGGCGGAATATGACCGGCTCAAAAAAGAAGCGGGACAGCTGACGGCAGAGAAGCTCTATCGGTACTTCCTCGACGGCGGCCTGTCCAAAGCGAGACTGGCGGATCTCCGGGGACTTTTCTACGCGGACGATCACGAGCTCTGGTATCTGACGGACGTGCAGCTGCGGGCTATGGGCGTCCCCGCCGCCGGCTCCGCGTCCGAGGGTGAGGGCGAAGGAGAAGCCGAAAACGGCGAAGGCGAAGCGTCCGCCGCGCTATACGGCGAGGCGCGCTGGGAGGAGCTCTCCAACCGGATGCAGATGGAGATGGAGAACTTCGCCAAGCAGCAGGGAGACCGGGCGGGCAATCTGATGCAGAACCTGCGGGAGGTCAACCGCGAGAAGTATGACTATACGTCCTTCCTCAAGAAGTTTGCCGTACGCGGCGAGGTCATGCGGGTCAATGACGATGA
>JAEEGL010492981.1_pt1 | contig 13878 bp, 8 predicted proteins | sample 9134231 | NCBI WGS metagenome assembly JAEEGL01 (sample SAMN16246548, study PRJNA631951) | gut metagenome | biome: gut microbiome; feature: rumen; material: fiber-attached | host: Bos | place: Iran: Karaj | collected 2018-10
CGGTGCAGGACTGGCGGCCTATGCTGCAGTGTTTTACATACTCTGGGGCGTGACCTATACAATGATGGACATACCCTACTGGTCCATGATCCCGGCTTTTACCGAGGGCGGTAAGGAAAGAGAAGGACTTACGGCTATGGCGCGTTCCTGCGCAGGCGTAGGATCGGCACTTATAACGGTCATAACCATGCTGGTGGTACCTGTACTGGGACAGATGTTTAACCGCATTGATGTGGAGATGTCTGCTATAGAGAGGACCGGCTTTTCGTACTTTGCATTGATAATAGCAGTGATATTTGTGATCTTTATTACGATCACCTGTCTGTCTATAAAGGAAAAGAGCAGTGTCGACATGGAAAGCCCGTCTATCGGGGCAATGTTCAAAGCACTGGTCACTAACGATCAGGCTATGACAGTGGTCATTACTATAGTTCTGGTAAACGCATCCCTTTATATCACTTCAAACCTTCTGATCTATTTCTTTAAATACGATATAGGCGGGGAGAACTGGAACGGCACCTATGTGCTGTTTAATACTTTCGGCGGCGGCATGCAGATCCTTTCAATGATGATCATCTATCCGCTGGTAAGGAAATTCATGAGCGTTACCAGGGTCTGCTATATGAGTTTCTTCTTTGCCATCGGAGGCTATGCTGTGCTGCTGGTCATGATGATGGCGGGAGTAAAGAGCCTTGGGCTTTTGCTGATCCCCGGTTTCTTTGTATTCGTGGCTTTTGGTCTGCTTACTGTCCTGACCACGGTTTTCCTGGCAAATACCGTTGATTACGGCGAGCTTAAGAATAACAGGCGTGATGAATCGGTTATCTTCTCCATGCAGACCTTTGTAGTCAAACTGGCCAGCGGCGTGGCTGTATTCATAACCGGCATTGCCCTGGACATTTTCCATATCAGCCAGGATTCGGAAGGCGTGGCCAGCGCAAGTGAATTATCATCTGCCAATCTTCCGGGACTGCGCCTTACAATGACCGTCCTGCCAATTGCGGGTATGCTGATAGCATTGTTCATCTTCTTTAAGAAATTCATACTGACCGAAGAAAAAATGCAGGAGATCAACGAGGAACTTAAGGGGCGCAAGGCATGATAGATATCAGGGAAAACGACGGCGGGAGAACACTCTTTGTCCTGAATACGGAGAATACCACATATACTTTCCGGCTGCTGGAAAACGGCCAGATCGAGCATCTTTATTACGGACCCCGGATAGATGTGCTTTCTTCCGACGGACTGTTGGAACATCATGCATTCCCTCCGGGAAACAGCAGTATATACAGCAGCGAATGCGGAAGCTTTTCACCGGAAGATATGCGTTATGAATACTCGGCACCCGGTAAGGGTGATATCCGCGAATCTATGATAGAAGCGGTGTATGCCGACGGAAGCCGCAGCCTTGATCTTATTTATGATTCGCATGAAGTAAAAAACGGCAAGCCGGAGCTTAAAGGCATGCCCTCTTCTTACGGTAAAGAGGATGAAGTACAGAGCCTTATCATAAACCTGAAAGATAAGAACGGACCGCTTTTGTGCAGGCTCATCTACAGTGTTTTTGAAAGCAGTGATGTGATCTGCAGAAGGACGGTTCTGGAGAATATAGCCGAAGAGCCGCTGCGTATTGAAAAGGCTATGAGCATGCAGCTGGATATGGATCCGGGATCCTATGTGTTTCATACCTTTACAGGCGCCTGGGCAAGGGAGATGAAGAAGAGCGATATCCCCCTTAAAGCAGGAAAGATATCCGTGAGCTCACGTACCGGCAGCAGTTCCAACAGGGCCAATCCTTTCTTTATGATCTCCGAAAAGGGTACGACAGAAGACTACGGTCTTTGTTATGGATTTAATCTGGTATACAGCGGAAATCATTACGAAGCTGCCGAAAGATCTGCATACGGTAAGATACGTGTGCTAAGCGGTATACAGCCGGAGGGTTTTGAATGGATACTTGATAAGGGTGAATGTTTTGAAACGCCGGAGGCGGTTCTCTGCGTATCGGACGAAGGCTTTGGCAGCTTAAGCCGCAGATTCCACCGTTTTATAAAGGAACACATAGTAAGGGGCAAGTGGCAGCATAAGAACAGGCCGGTGCTTTTAAACAGCTGGGAGGCTGCTTACTTTGATATCAGTGAAAGCAGATTGCTTGGCCTGGCAAAGAAGGCAAAGGCTGCAGGTATAGAGCTCTTTGTCATGGACGACGGCTGGTTCGGGAAGAGGGATGATGATTCCACGTCACTGGGCGACTGGTATGTCAACAAAAAGAAACTGCCCCACGGTATAAAAGGACTGGCTGATAAGATAGGCGAGCTGGGACTTAAATTCGGCATATGGGTAGAGCCCGAGATGGTAAACGAAGAGAGTGAACTGTATAAGGCTCATCCGGAATGGGCGCTCCGCATACCCGGAAAGGATCACAGCACCGGGCGTAATCAGATGTTTCTGGATCTTTCGATAAACGAGGTGCAGGAATATATCATAAACTGCATGAAAGAACTGTTTTCGTCTGCGGATATATCCTATGTCAAATGGGATATGAACAGGAATTTTACGGATGTATATTCCGCAGCACTTCCGGCTGAAAGACAGGGGGAAGTGGCTCACCGGTATATCCTGGGGCTTTACCGTATAATGAAAGAGCTGACCAAGGCCTTTCCCAATATCCTTTTTGAGGGCTGCGCTTCGGGCGGCAACCGTTTTGACCCTGGCATACTTTCTTATTTTCCCCAGATATGGGCAAGCGATGATTCCGACGCCATAGCCCGGGTGCAGATTCAGGAAGGCTACAGTTACGGATATCCGCAGTGCACTTATACGGCGCATGTATCCGATGTGCCTAATCATCAGACTCTCAGAAGAACGCCGCTGGAGACCCGCTTTAATGTGGCGGCATCCGCAGTGCTTGGTTATGAGTGTAATTTATCGGACTTATCTTCAGAGGAACTGGATGTTATAAAGGAGCAGATCAGCCTTTATAAAAAATGGCGGAGCGTTCTGCAGTTTGGCGAATATTACAGATGCAGGAGCTTCAGCGATGCCACAGACAAAAATTCACTGGAGAGCGATGATAATAAAGATGCGGAATGGGTAATAGTATCGCCGGATAAAAAGAAGGCTGTATGTGTGGTGCTGCAGCAGCTGGTGCATCCCAATACACAGTGGCTTATGATAAAGCCCAAAGGCCTGGATCCCGATAAGAAATACAGGATACGTTCACGGGTGTTCAAGACCAATTTAAAGGACTTTGGCGGCCTGGTTAATTACGTGGCTCCCGTACATGTAAAACAGGACGGAGCCATTCACAATATACTTGCTAAATTTGTAAAGATGGAGACAGAGAAGGAAGATCATCTGATGAGCGGCAGCGCATTGATGAAAGCGGGCATGAGGCTTAAATCCGCTTTCTCCGGATGCGGTTACAGCGAAGAGATGAGATTCTATCCGGATCATGCCTCAAGAATGTATTTTATAGAATCACAGGAGGAGAAGGATGAGAGAACAGATAAGCCTGAATGATAAATGGGAGTTTTCCGAAGAGTTCAATGATGCCTTTTTAAAGAAGGGTGCCATAAAGGGCGCTGTGCAGGTACGCATACCCCATACAGTAAAGGAACTGCCTTATCATTATTTTGATGACGCAATGTATCAGATGCTGAGCGGATACAGGCGTATCATTCATGCAGAAAAAACATGGGAAGGAAAGAGAGTATTCGTAAGATTCATGGCTGTAGCCCATGCGGCAACGGTATATCTTAACGGTGAGCAGATCTGCGAGCACCGCGGCGGTTATACTGCTTTTGAAGTGGAGCTTACCGACGGTCTTAAATACGGTGATGATAATATACTGTCCCTTAAAGTGGACAGCAGGGAAAGCTTAAATGTTCCGCCCTTCGGAAACGTTATAGATTATATGACCTATGGCGGTATATACAGGGAAGTATATCTTTATGTCTGCGATAAGATACGCATCTCCGAGTTTACCGTATTGCCTCAGGATCCTGCAGGGGTAGAAGAGGCCGGAGAATTCAAGTCATTTCGCTTTAACGGCCTGGTGGACCTGGATGTGGAACTGGATATGGGAGAGGAAGCGGATGAATCGGAGCTTTCCTTCAGATATGAAGTGAGGGACCATAAAGGCGGAGCTCCTGTTGTAAATAAAGAAGCTGCCTTTGATGAGACCGAAGCACTTGAGATACCGGATGCCAGACTCTGGGATGTTAAGTGTCCCAACCTCTACGACATAAAGATATCCTTATGCAGGAAGGGCGAAGTTATAGATACGGTAGAAGAATGTTTTGGTTTCAGAAAGTCAGAGTTTAAAGAAGACGGCTATTATCTGAACGGCAGGAAGCTTAAGCTGCGCGGACTTAACAGGCACCAGTCCTATGCGTATACCGGTTATGCAATGCCTGCTTCAATGCAGAGACTGGATGCGGAGATACTGCGTTTTGAGTTGGGCCTAAATGCAGTACGTACTTCACACTATCCCCAGTCACAGCATTTCATAAGACGCTGCGATGAGCTGGGACTCCTGGTATTTACGGAGATGCCGGGCTGGCAGTATATAGGTGACCAGGCGTGGAAGGAACAGGCCTTTGTGAACCTGGAGGAGATGATAGTCCAGTACAGGAATCATCCTTCTGTTATCCTTTGGGGCGTGCGCATCAACGAATCCGTTGATGATGATGATTTTTATGAGCAGACCAACGCCATGGCACATGCACTTGATCCAACAAGGCCTACCGGCGGCGTGCGCTATATAGAAAAGAGCCATCTTCTGGAAGATGTTTATACCTTTAATGATTTCTCACATGACGGCAGCACTCCGGGCTGTAAGAAAAAAGCTTCGGTTACGCCGGATGCCTCAAAGCCTTATCTGATAAGCGAATATAACGGGCATATGTTCCCGACAAAGTCATTTGACTGCGAGGAACACAGGCTGGAGCATGCACTGAGACATTGTAATGTCCTTGAGTCGGTAAATGAAAACAGGGATATCGCAGGAGCTTTCGGCTGGTGTATGTTTGATTATAATACCCATAAGGATTTCGGAAGCGGCGACCGTATCTGTTATCACGGCGTTATGGATATGTTCCGTAATCCCAAGATGGCGGCTTACGTATACGCGTCCCAGCAGAAGAGCAGACCTGTACTGGAAGTTTCGTCTTCCATGGATATAGGCGAGCATCCCGGCGGAAATAAGGGAGAAGTATTTATCTTCACTAACGCGGACAGTGTAAAAATGTACCGTAATGATGAGCTGATAAAGGAATATACCCAGGCTGATCCCAGATACCGCCATATGCGCTTCGGCCCCATGCTGATAGATGATTATGTGGGAGACCGCATGAAGGAGGAAGAAGGTTTCGGGGATCATCAGAACGAGATAGTAAAGACAGCACTTAATTATATAGCGCAGTATGGCCTTAACAATCTTCCTGTAGATATCAAGGTACGGCTGGCTGAAGCAATGACCGTATATCATATGAGCTTTGAAACTGCATACGCTCTTTACGGTAAATATGTAGGTAACTGGGGCGGAAAGGCAACAACCTTTAAGTTTGAAGCAATAAAGGATGGAAAAGTAGTGCGTACGATCATCAAATCAGCTGTTGGTAAACTGGCTCTTGATGTGCGTACTGACCATACCCTGCTGACGGAAGGGGATACTTATGATGTGGCTGCCGTCAGGATAAGGGTCTGTGACGAACACGGCAATGTGGTACCTTTCTTTAATGCGCCGCTTAAGCTTACGGCAGAAGGTCCCATAGAGATAATAGGACCGGCGGATGCGCAGATTGCAGGCGGTATGGGCGGTACCTATATAAAGACAACGGGAAAGGCGGGCATGGCAAAACTTACGGTATCACTTCCCGACAGTTATTCCTATAAAGAGGAAAACGCTGTGACAACAGAATTTGAAGTGAGGACAGATCATTGAGCAGGGAAATTTATGCAGTTAAAACCGTAAGCATGGATCCGGACAGGGTGATCAGGGCAGTAGTGCCGGGATCAAAGTCCATTACCAACAGGGCGCTTCTGCTGGCGGCCATGGCGGAGGGAGAGAGCCTTATAAAGAACTGCATGAACAGCGAAGATGCAGCGGTCTTTATACAGGCGCTTAAGGATCTGGGCTTTGAGATAAAAGAAAGTGATCCGCCCGGCAGCAGTATCGTAAAGAATAAGGATATTACGATAAAGGGCTGCGGCGGGGATATACCCGTAAAGAAAGCTGATATATATGTGGGCAGTGCGGGAACTGCGGCGCGTTTCCTGCTGGCGATGCTGGCATTTTCCGATGGAGAGTATTTTATCGATTCATCGGATCAGATGAAAGCCAGACCTATGGAGCCGCTGATAAAAGCGTTGAAAGAATCAGGCGCAGCAGTGGAATGTACAGAGGAAGAAGGGCATTTCCCCATTAAAGTAAAGGGGAATTCCGGAGTATTTCCTGAAAGGATCAATGTAAACATTGAGAAGAGTTCCCAGTTTTTAAGCGCCCTGCTTATAGCAGCGGCTGCATACGGGAAAGGGGCTCTTATATCCGCATCCGGAAGCCACGGCCTTGCTTATGTGGAAATGAGCGCGTCAATGATAAAGGATTTTGGCGTGAATGTAAAAAGCGGATTATTCGGCAGTCAGTATGATCCTTTTCGCGGCTGGCAGTTTGAAGGCGGAGAAAAGCTCAAGGGACGCGAGTATATGGTAGAGCCTGATATGTCCGCGGCAGCATACTTTTATGCGGCGGCAGCATTACTGGGATGTAAGGCGCTTGTTCCGGGAGTGCGGCTTAACATGCTGCAGGGTGATACGGAGTTTTTGAAGCTCCTTGAAAAAATGGGATGTACTCTCAGTGAAGAAGAGGAAGGCGCTGTGCTTACAGGTCCCGCGGGCGGGGAACTTAAGAGTCCCGGGATAGTCGATATGGGAGCATATTCCGATCAGGCTCTTACGCTGGCGGCATTATCGCCTTTTGTTGGCGGCTCCGTAGCCATAAAGGGCATAGCGCATATACGTCTTCAGGAATGTGACCGGATTGCTGCGATAGAAAAAAACTTAAGTGCACTGGGTAAGGAATGTGAAGAGCGTGAAGACGGAGTGATCATCCGGCCCGGAGAGCTGCACGGCGCAGAACTTGAAAGTTTCGGAGATCACAGGGTGGCAATGTCATTTGCTCTCTGCGGTCTGCGCATAGAAGGGGTTATAATAAAAGATCCCGATTGCTGCAGGAAGACCTTTGCGGAGTATTTTGAGGTGTTGGAAGATGCATTAAAAAAATAAAGAAAGGGGTTACGCTTATGTTAAAAGAATGGGAAAAAGCTGAAAAACCGGATGATGAAGAGTTAAATGAGAGACTGAAAAAAGCAAGACTCGAGCTGTCAGGCATGCAGATGGCTATCAAGGAAAAGAAGCTTCCTGTGCTGGTCATCATGGATGGCTGGGGCGGAGCCGGAAAAGGCGGTGTGCTGGGCAAGGTGATCAAAAACCTGGATCCCCGTTTTTATAAGACGGAGACCCTGGCAGCGCCTTCGGAGGATGAACTGCGCAGACCTTTTCTCTACAGGTATTTTGTGCGCATACCCGAAGCCGGCAAGTTTTCTTTCTTTGACGGCAGCTGGATGGATGAAGTTACAAAACACAGACTGAACGGTGATATAGATGAGGATACCTATAAGAGACAGCTTACCAGCATAAAACGTTTTGAGAGAACTTTATCGGACAACGGTTATCTGGTGGTCAAATTCTTCTTCCATATCTCAAAGTCCGAACAGAAAAAGAGGCTTGAGGAACTGGAAGATGACAAGAGCACGGCATGGCGTGTTGAAAAGTGGGACCGCTGGCAGAATAAGCATTATGATAAATGCATGGATGTCTTTGATGAATATCTTGAGGCAACCAACCAGTTTATCGCCCCCTGGTATTTTATCGATTCAAAGAGCCGTAAGTGGGCGGAACTGCAGGTTACGGAACTGCTGGTAAAGAGCATTGATACCGCGCTTCAGAATACCGGAAGAGCAGCAACGATATTACAGAATACCTTCCCCTTAAAGCGCATGCCCAAGCTTTCCGAAGTGGATCTGTCCGTGAGCATTTCCGATGAAGAGTATGCGGAAGAACTTGATAAGCTGCAGGATAAGCTGGCAGATCTGCATAACCGCATCTACCAGAAGAAGATACCCGTGATCATTGCCTATGAAGGCTGGGATGCAGCGGGTAAGGGAGGAAATATAAAGAGGCTTACGGCGGCACTGGATCCCCGCGGATTTGAAGTGCACCCGATCGCATCGCCGGAGCCCCGTGAGAAGAACCGCCATTTCCTGTGGAGATTCTGGAACAGGCTTCCCAAGGACGGGCATATAGCCATCTTTGACCGTACCTGGTACGGCAGGGTTATGGTGGAGAGGCTGGAAGGTTTCTGCTCGGAAAATGACTGGCAGCGCGCCTATAATGAGATGAACGAGTTTGAGAAGGAATTGTACGACTGGGGCGCAGTCATAATCAAATTCTGGGTACAGATAGATAAAGATACCCAGCTGGCACGTTTTAACGACAGACAGAATACGCCGGAGAAACAATGGAAGATAACCGATGAAGACTGGCGTAACCGTGAGAAGTGGGATCTTTATGAGACGGCTATCGACGAAATGATCCAGAAAACCAGCACGGAATATGCACCCTGGTTCATCCTTGAATCAAATGATAAGCATTACGCCAGGATAAAGGCGCTGCGTACGGTAATAGAAGAGATAGAAAAGAGATTATAAGGATATATGGAAGTTAAGATAAAAAGGCGCCCGGGGCCTGCTACCACAGAAGTTCATGAAAAGGACGGCGTGGCCTGGATAAGCTATAAGGCCCTGGACGGCATTCCCTGGATCATGAATGCTTTCTCCACCAGGCTCGGCGGAGTGAGCGACGGCATATATGCACAGATGAATCTGGCGCACACTGTCGGTGATGATCCGGACCGTGTGTTGGAAAACCACCGCATCATCGGAAAAGCCATAGGCGTAGCGGCAGAGGATATGGTGCTTGCCTGGCAGACCCATACCGTTAATGTGATGAAAGTGGATGATACGTTCCGCGGCATGGGCATAGTAAAGGACAGACCTTACCGTGATATAGACGGTATAGTTACCGATACTCCGGGACTCTGCCTGCTTACCTCTTATGCGGACTGTGTTCCTCTTTATTTTGTGGATCCGGAGCATAAAGCCATAGGACTCTCCCACAGCGGCTGGCGCGGGACGGTGGGCAATATCGCAAAGAACACCATAGTGCTTATGAAAGAGAGTTTCGGCAGCGATCCGCAGAAACTCATTGTCTGTATAGGACCTTCGATAGAAGCTTCCTGTTATGAAGTGGGCGAGGATGTGGCAGAGCCTTTCAGGAAAGCCTTCAGCGAAGAAGAGAGTTCGCATATACTTACGCCTGAGGAAGGAAAAGATGGAAAGTATTTCCTTGACCTTACGCAGGCAAATGTCTTTAATTTCTTAAACAGCGGCATAAGGGAAGAAAACATATTCAGGCCGGATCTTTGCACAGCCTGTAATTCTTCATGGCTGCATTCGCACAGAGCCAGCGGCGGTAAGCGCGGCGGGATGTGCGCATTTCTGATGATAAAAAACGGACAGGATCATGAATAGAAGAAGTAAAAAAATTACATTTCTGATCGTGCTTTGTATGCTGGTGACATTGGTTTTTGCGGGCTGTGAGGAAAAAAAGGAACAGCCTGCTGAACCTAAACTGTTACTGGGTTTTTCCCAGCTTGGATCGGAAAGCGCCTGGAGAATAGGTAATACCACGGACATAGAAGAAAAGGCAGAAAGCTATGGGATAGGCCTTATGCTGGAGAATGCCAATCAGAAGCAGGAAAACCAGATCGCGGCTATCAGGCGCTTTATAGCTTATCAGGTGGATGTTATAGCTTTCTCACCCATAGTGGAAGAGGGCTGGGATAATGTGCTGCTGGAAGCAAAGAATGCGGGAATTCCCGTGATACTGGTTGACCGTGACATAAATACCGAAACGGAAGGTTTGACAACCTGTCTTATCGGAGCCGACTTTTATAAAGAAGGCGTGATGGCCGGGGAATATCTGATAAGGAAAGCAGATGATCTTGGGCTTGACCATGTGAATATCGTGGAGATAACAGGTACGGAAGACTCGACTCCCATGCGCCAGCGCCAGCTTGGTTTTATGGATACCATCAGCAGCGACAGCCGCATGGAAGTTATAGAGAGCATAAACGGTGATTTCTTAAAGAGCCGCGGAGCCGAATGCATGCGTGAACTGCTGGATAAGTACGGCCCGGATATAGATGCGGTATACAGCCATAATGATGAGATGACACTGGGTGCCCTTCCGGAGATAGAAAATGCCGGGTATGCACCGGGAAGTGATATGATCATCATTTCCATAGACGGTGGCCAGGAAGCGATTGATGCCCTGAAGGCCGGAAAGATAAACTGCGTTGTGGAATGTACACCTATGCTTGGAAAGACACTGATGGAAACAACGCTTAAGATTATGGCCGGAGGATCGGTCAATAAGGTGATACACCCGGCAGAGACTTATTTCAGCGATGAGATGGATCTGAGCGCGATACCGCCCAGAGGATATTGAGGATCTGATCTTTAAAATGTCCGAGAGAAAAAAGGAAAAAAGCATAATCGGCAAATTTGATGCGGTTACCAGGAGACTGGTCATACTGCTGGTCATTCCTATCATCATAAGTTTTGTGATGATGCTTTTCTTTATGGACAGATATCACAGCAGTATAGTGCGTATCGAGACTATATCCAGTTTGAAGAGCGTGGTGGCTGAGGAGATCCCCGAGCTGGCATGGAACGTGGTGAGCGGGCGTGATTCCTTTGTCGGCAGCGGAGTATATCCCAGGATACGCAGTGTATATGATACCATTGCCGATGTAAGCGTGAAGACTACTGAGGAAAACAGGCTTTCACTTATAGTGGCAGAGCGTACCATGCAGACGCTTGAAGGCTATGTGAAGCAGATACGCGATAATATCGAAGCGCAGGTTCCTGTTGTTGAAAATGAGACGGTGATGGAGGAGATAAGGAGCGTGGCCGATCTGGTGGCCAGTATGCTGAATGAATATATCACCGGTGAGATAGATACTACTGCCAGGATGAGCGTGACGCTTAGGATTATCATAATAATCACAGCCGCAGTCGAGGGCGGGATAGTACTTCTGGCAGGTATACTGCGTATACGGTCAATGAAGAAGACCAGCGTATTCGTACGGCAGCCCATAGAGCGCCTTGAGAACGTGGCGGAGCAGCTGGCGGACGGAACGCTGGATGCCAGGATAACAGAAACAGAAGTTGCGGAACTGCGAAATCTTACCAGACAGGTTAATATCATGGCTGACCGTCTGGAGGATATGATGAAGAAGAGCCTTCAGGATGAGAGAAATTTAAGAAAGGCGGAACTCAGGAATCTTCAGGCGCAGATAAATCCCCATTTCCTGTATAATACGCTGGACGCTATAATCTGGAAAGCGGAAGCGGGAGAGAAGAACGAGGTCATACAGCTTACCAGCGCCCTGAGTGACTTCTTCCGTATCAGCTTATCGTCGGGTGCCGACTGGATCCCGGTAAGCCAGGAAAGGAAGCATATAGAGGGTTATCTGACCATACAGCAGACGCGTTACCGTGACATAATGCATTATGAAATAGATATCCCCGAAGAGTTGGGACGTTTCTATATACTAAAACTCCTGATACAGCCTCTGGTTGAGAACGCCCTGTATCACGGTATCAAGATCAAACGTGGCGGCGGGACCATAAAGGTGACCGGAAGGCTGGAAGATGATATGCTGGTGTTTGCCGTAAAAGATACGGGACTTGGAATGACAGAGGAACAGATGAACACGCTTAAGGAGCGCATGAAGAACGGACAGCCTACTGTCAGCGAAGGCTCCGGCGGATTTGGTCTGGTAAACGTGAATCTGAGGATACGATTATATTACAGTCAGGAGGAAGGTCTAAAGATAAAGAGCGGACCCGAAGGCACGGAAGTATCGTTCCGTGTACCCTGCCGTACTAAAGAGGAGATTTCCGAAAATGAAAGTATTTCTGGTTGATGATGAGATAGTGATACGTGAGGGTATACGTGAATCCTTTCCCTGGGCGGAGACGGATTATACGCTTATAGGTGAAGCGCCTGACGGGGAAATGGCTCTTCCGATGATACGTGATACCAATCCCGATATCGTTATCACTGATATAAGGATGCCTTTTATGGACGGCCTGAGTCTGTGCACCGTGCTTAAAGAGCAGATGCCCTGGATAGGAATAATAATCTTAAGCGGTTATGATGAATTTGAATATGCCAGACAGTGTATCAAACTGGGAGTAAGGGAATATCTGTTAAAGCCTATAAATGCAAAGGATCTGAGACAGTCTCTTGACAAGGTCAGCGCACAGATAGAAGCAGAGCGTGAGACCCGCGCCCATGCAGAAAGTCTGCGGGCGCGTATGGAGAATGGCGGCGCATTCTTAAAGGAAAAACTCATAAGCGTGCTTTTCTCCGAAGAATCAATGGAGGAGGATGCGGATAATGCGCTTCAGCAGCTGAGAAGTATGGGCTGTCCCGTTAATGCGCCTTTTTATGCAGTAGTGGATGCGGCTTTCGAACCTGTATCCGAAGGACAGGCGGAAGCTTCTTCTTTGACGGAGAGCAGTGTCGGAAGTGTATTTTCTTCAGGCAGCCGCACGGGTACGCGTCTTCTGGTCCTGGGGGATACGGCGGCAGATGCGGAAGAGCGGGCTTATGCTTTTGCATCTTCACTGGTTAACAGGCTCGAACAGGCAGGCTGCAAAACCATACATGTGGGTATAGGAGATATAGTAGAGCGCCCGGGGGATATCTTTAAAAGTTTCAAGGCAGCGCGGCACATAAGGCATCTGCTGGCAGAGCGCACGGATGAAAACGCCCTTATCTTCGGCGTAAGGGAAATGGGCGACTCCTCAGGAAAGAGTTCGTCGGTTATCAATGAAGCAAAGATCTACATGGCAAGTCATTTTGCGGATCCGAATCTTATGCTGCAGGATGTTGCCAGGGCGGTAAATATGAGTAACAGCCGTTTTTCTACTGTTTTCTCACAGCAGAATGGCCAGACTTTTACCGAATATCTTATTTCATTGCGTCTTAATAAAGCTAAGGAACTGCTTCGCGAAACCGATATGAAGAGTTCACAGGTTGCCATGGAGAGCGGGTATAACGATTCACATTATTTCAGTTATATCTTTAAGAAAAATCTGGGGATAACACCCTCCGAATACCGGGCACAGTATCAAAACAAACCGGAATAAGATCAAATCTAACCGGTCTGAAAAATTCAAAATGAAATTCAACCAAGACAGGATATTGTTGGATTTACCGGGAATCCTCTTTACGTTATAGTTAATGCGTAAACAATGCAAGATCATACTTGCACATTAAAAAAGGAGGATTCCAATGAAAAAGATCAAAAGGCTCACATCTCTTTTGCTGGCTATCGTTCTGGTATTCGGTATGACAGCCTGCACCGGCGACACAGGCGCATCCAGCACAGGCGGTGGCGATACACCCCCTGCATCAACAGGTGGCGGAGATCTCATCAAGGTCGGCGTTGTTAACAACCCCCCTTCAGAGTCCGGTTACCGTGAGGCAAACGTAAAAGACATGGAAGCTGTTTTCTCAAAGGATAACGGCTACGAACTTAAGACATTCTACAGCATTAAGAATGATGAGCAGCTTCAGGCAGCTCAGGGCTTCATCACTGACGGCGTTGATTATCTTCTGATCTCTGCAGCAGAGACCACCGGTTGGGACGAAGTTCTCAAGAAGGCACAGGAAGCCGGC
>JAEEGL011758680.1_pt1 | contig 13878 bp, 16 predicted proteins | sample 9134231 | NCBI WGS metagenome assembly JAEEGL01 (sample SAMN16246548, study PRJNA631951) | gut metagenome | biome: gut microbiome; feature: rumen; material: fiber-attached | host: Bos | place: Iran: Karaj | collected 2018-10
ACTGGCCGTCACCACGCCGAACTGCAAGTATACGCTCGGTTCCGTGCTGAACCACGTGTGCCTGCACCAGTCCATCATCGGCCTGGAGGCCGAGAAGCAGATGGCGCTGGCCGGCGAGTACCCGGACATCGTCATCGCCTGCTTCGGCGGCGGCTCCAACTTCTCCGGCATCGCCTATCCGTTCATGCGCCACAACATCCAGGAAGGCAAGAAGACCCGCTTCATTGCGGCGGAGCCGTACTCCTGCCCGAAGCTCACCCGCGGCAAGTTCGAATATGACTTCGGCGACGAGGCCGGCATGACCCCGCTCCTCCCGATGTACACACTGGGCCACACCTTCAAGCCCGCATCCATCCACGCCGGCGGTCTCCGTTACCACGGTGCCGGTGTCATCCTTTCCCAGTTGATGAAGGACGGCCTGATGGAGGCGGTCGATATCGAGCAGAAGGATTCCTTTGCAGCCGGCGTCCTCTTCGCCCAGACCGAGGGCATCATCCCCGCTCCGGAGTCCTGTCACGCCATCGCTGCCACCATCCAGGAGGCCCTCAAGTGCAAGGAGACCGGCGAAAAGAAGACCATCCTCTTCAATCTCTCCGGCCACGGTTTCGTGGATATGAGCGCTTATGACCAGTACTTCTCCGGCGAGATGCAGAACTACCATGTCTCCGAGGAAGACCTCGCGAAGTTCATCCAGAGTGCCGATGCCCTGAACCAATAGCGTCCGGAAGGTCTTCGCCTCTGCAAGCCGTCGAATAGAAGTATCTAATTATCAACCACTTAAGAAAAAGTACCCGGGAGAATTCTCCCGGGTACTTTCATGTAACTCTCTCAATGAAAGACGCTTCTATTCGACGCACCGAAAAGGCGCGGTCAACCGGATTCGTAGGCCTCCCTACATCGGCAACGTCTTCTGCCGCAGCCAGGCGGCGATCTCCGAAGGGAGACGCGGGCTCAGGACGCGGTAAACGTGCTCGTTGTAGGCGTTGAGCCAGGCGATTTCATCGGGCGTCATCAGGTCGCGGACCAGGACGGAGGTGTCGTAGTGGCACAGGGTAAGGGTCTCGAAAGCGTACCAGGTTCCGAAATCATTCGTACCGTCTTCGCGCACCAGTACGACGTTCTCGTGCCGCACGCCGTGCATGCCTTCCCGGTACAGGCCCGGCTCGATGGTGTTGATGATGCCCGGTATGAAAGGATAGGCGTTGAAATTCTGGCGGAATTCCTGCGGACCTTCATGGACGTTCAGGAAGAAGCCCACGCCGTGGCCGGTGCCGTGGCCGAAATTGCGCTTAGTCTGCCAGAGCGCGTTGCGGGCGAGGATGTCCAGCTGGCAACCGGCGGTTCCTTTGGGGAACACGGCCATCGACAGGTCGATGTGGCATTTCATCACGAGCGTGTAATCCTCCTTTTCCAAGGCTGTGCAGGGGCCCATCGGCACGGTACGGGTAATGTCCGTCGTACCAAAGAGATACTGGCCTCCGGAATCCACCAGATAGAGTCCGCGCGGCTCCAGGATAGGTGCCCCCACATGCGGAGTCACGTAATGCGGCAGCGCCGCACCGGGCCCGTAGGCCGAAATGGTTTCGAAACTGTCGCCCCGGTAGCCCGGGATCCCGGCCCGGAGGGACTGCAGCTTGCAGGCGGCCTGCCATTCGTCTACCTGTCCGGCCTGTCCTTCCAGCCAGTACAGGAACTTCTCCACGGCCAGTCCGTCTTCCAGGTGCGCTTCCCGCATCCCTTCGATTTCCACGGGATTCTTCACCGACTTGCGGAGCGGAATGGGGGAAAGACCCTCTACGACGCCATAGGAGCCCTCCTGCAGGGACTCGCGGATCTGGAGATTGAGGGTGGAAGGATCCACATAGATCCGGTCCACATCGTTGTGCACGTAGGTGGCCAGGGCCAGGACGGCCTCGTCATAGTCGCAGATGGTCACTTCGTCGGCGGAAAGTTCGTCCAGGCTCGCCCGGGTTTCCTCATCGGGCTCGGAGAAAGCATCCTTCCGGACGAACCAGTATACCTGCTCCATCGTCACCAGCAGGTAAGAGATGACGACCGGGTTGTACTCCACGTCGGATCCGCGCACGTTCAGCAGCCAGGCGATTTCGTCAAGGGCCGTGAGGAAAATCGCGTCCACCCCCTGGATGATCATCCATTTGCGGAGCCAATGGATCTTCGCCTCCCGGCTCTCGCCCGTCAGGTCCTCGCCGAGTGTGATGATCGGAGTGCTGGGAACGGCAGGGCGGTCCTTCCACAGGGAGGAAAGCAGGTCCGGCACCGGGACGATGGTCACGGGAACATCGAAAGCCTTGCGGAGATTCTCCATGGCGGACACGGTCTGGCACAGGCCGTCCACGGCGATGACCGGTTTCCCGAATCCGCGGGATGCCAGCCACTGCGGGATGGGGACCTGCTCCGGCACCCGCATCTTGTGCAGCTCGATTCCGGTACCAGCCAACTGCTTCACGGCCTGGATAAAATACCGGGTATCCGTCCACAGGCCGGCATGGTCCAGGGTGATGCAGAGGTCTCCCGCCTCGCCCGTGAAACCGGACAGCCACTCCACCTGTTTCCAACGCTTCGCCGGATACTCACTGGCGTGGGGATCGCTCCCCGTAAGGATGACGGCGTCCCAGCCCCGCTCCCGCATCTGGGCCCGGAGGGCGTCTACACGCTGCGCAAAGATGTTTTCCATGGTATGATTATTGACATTTTTCACAAATATAGATATATTTGCACATATTTAAAACAGGAATCATTATGACTGAAGACCCCCTCGAGAGAATCGAACGCGAAGAGCGTGAGAAGAAAAACCGCAACGGTGGGCTGAAGACCGCAACCATCATCCTCGCCGTCGCCGCCCTGGCCCTGGCCGGTGCCCTGGCCTGGATCTGGAGCCAGAAAAGCGGCCTCGTGAAAGAACTGGAAGACGAAAAGACCGAACTGACCCAGCAGCTCCTGAGCCTGCAGAGTGACTTCGAAAACCTGAATTCCGATTACGAGAATATCAACAGCCAGCTGGACACCTCCCGCGAGCAGGTGGCCCTTCTCATCGACAAGCTGTCCAAGACCGAGGCCACGAACCGCGCCAAGATCCGCCAGTATGAGAAGGAGCTGGGCACCCTGCGCTCCATCATGCGCGGCTACATCGTCCAGATCGACTCCCTGAACACCCTGAACAAGCAGCTGACGGCCGATGCCGCAGCCGCCCGCCGGGAAGCTGCCGAGAGCCGCCAGGCCAATGAGAACCTGACGCGCCAGGTGGAGAACCTCTCCGGACAGGTGGCCGCGGGTTCCGTCATCAAGGCCCGGGGCCTGAACCTCGTCGCCTACAACGGTTCCGACAGGGTTACCGACCGGTCCAGCCGGGTGACGTACTTTGTCGCCAACCTGTCTCTGGTGGAGAACGAGATCGCCGAGAAAGGTCCCATCCGCGTCTATGTCCGCGTGAAGGATCCGAACGGGCTTATCCTGCTGAACAACAATTCTTCCGACTTCACCGCCGGTGGCGAAACCCTCTCCGCCTCCGCCTCCCGTGAGGTGGATTATGAAGGCCAGGATGTCGAACTGAGCATCTATGTCAAGGATGTGGGCGAACTCACCAAGGGTATCTACACGGTCGAAGCCTACACGACGAAAGGCCTGCTGGGCCGTTCCGAACTGATGCTCCGGTAAGCGATGATCTACGTCCACGTCCCCTTCTGCAAGCGCTTCTGTACCTACTGTGATTTCTATTCGGAGATAACGGAGGAAGGGTGCTTCAAGGCCTGGGCCGATGAAGCCTGTGCGGAAATCCGCCGGCGGGCCCGTGACATCAAGGACGATCCCAAGACCCTTTATTTCGGTGGCGGCACCCCTTCGGTGCTGCCCCTTTCTGTCTTGACCCGCCTGCTCATCACCCTGGACGAGGTCGGGCACGGAGGCCCCTACCGGGAATTCACGATGGAAGTGAATCCGGAAGACATCGTGGAAAAGGGGAAAGGCTACGTGGAAAGCCTCAAGGCCCTCGGGGTGAACCGGGTCAGCATCGGTGTCCAATCCTTTGACGACGCACTCCTCCAGTGGATGAACCGCCGGCACGACGCCGCCCGGGCACGGGAAGCCTTCCGCATCGTCCGGGAAGCGGGCGTCGACAATGTCAGCATCGACCTTATCTTCGGAATCAGCCACCTCTCAGACGAGGTATGGGCCGATACCGTCGACCAGGCCGTCGCCCTCGGACCGGAACACATCTCCTGCTACCAGTTGACGGTGGAGGGGGAAAGCGCCCTGGCCGACCAGGTGGCTGCGGGAGTATACACCGAAGCCGACGACGCCCTCTGCCGGCGCCAATATGACATTCTCTGTCAGAAACTGTCAGCCGCCGGCTACCACCATTACGAAATCTCCAATTTCGCCCGTCCGGGCTTCGAAGCGGTGCACAACGGAGGCTACTGGGACCGGAGACCCTATGTCGGAATCGGCCCTGGAGCCCATTCTTTCCACGGTTCCACCCGGTCCTGGAACAGCAAGGTCCTCCACGGCTGGACCGCCACCACCGAAACCCTTTCACCCGAAGACGCCCGCGTGGAAACCCTGATGCTCTCCCTTCGGACTGACAAGGGGATCGACGCGGCCTTCTTGCACAAAAATTGCAGGAAGGAAGATATCGGACGGCTCGTGGAAAGCGGAGCCCTGGTCCCCGTGGGAAACCGGTACCGGATTCCCGAAGACCGGTTCTTCGTCTCCGACGAAATTGTCCGCGAACTCATTTAACCACACTGTATCATGGCAAGCACAAAATCCTTCTTCTCCCTCCTCGCGGGCCTCGCTGCAGGCGCCGCCATCGGTATCCTGTATGCTCCGGACAAGGGCTGGAAAACCCGTGCCCGCGTAAAGAAAGCCACGGCCAACGGCTATGAGGACCTCAAGGAGAACCTCGGCGAATTCGGCGCCAAGGTCGACGTCAAGACGAAAGAGGCCAAGGAATCCATCAAGAATCTCCGCGAAACCCTCCGCGAGAAGGGCAGCGAAATCAAGGAAAGCACCCGCGACCTGCTCGTCAAGCAACTCGAACGCCTGGAAAACGCCCTGAAGCAGGCCGAAGCGGAGGCTGAAGAGGCCGTCGCCGAAGAGCCCGAAGTGGACGAACAGGCCCCCGAGGCATGAGCAACTTCACCCAACCGGCCGAAGACCTCTCCCACAAGGCACAGGAATACATCGACCTCCGCCTGGACGACATCAAGCTCCATCTGGCGAAGGGCCTTTCCGTTTCCGTGTCCAAGCTTGTCGGGATGATCCTGATCCTGGGCGTAGCGACGAACCTGGTGCTCGTACTCTCCTTCGGCATCATCCTGCTGGTGGGGGAACTGATCGGCAGCTATGCCTGGTCCGCCATCGGCGTGGCCGCGCTGCTGGCGATTGCCGTCTGGATCCTCATCCGGAAGCGCGAAAGCCTGTTCAAGGATACCTTCGTCCCGCTTTTCGTCAACCTCCTGTTCAACGACGATGACGATGAAAAAGAAAAATAACTATCAGGACATCAAGACGATGGAGGACCTCCACGCCGCCATCCGGAGCAACCGCGCCCGGATCGAGGCCAAGGGCGAATCCGTGCAGGGGAGCCTCACCCGGGTCCAGGGGTTCTACACGCCCCAGAACCTGGCGCTGCAGGCCGTGCGGAAATTCGCCCTGGACCATCGGCTGTACACCATCGCCATCAACGCCGTCGTCGGACTCAAAAACCTGCTGAAGAAATGACCTACCTGCGCAGAGCCCTCAAGTATTTCATCCAGATTTCGCTCCTGTTCGCCGTCATCATCGGCATCCTGATGGCGACGGGGATGGTGTCCAAGGACGTGGCCGTCGCTTTCCAGCATGGCTGGACCTCGGTGTGGTGGATACTCGGACTGTTTGCCGTCATGTCCCTCGCCTATCCCTTCTTCGGCTATCAGAAGCGGAAGATCAACGTCGTCGGCGACCCGGCGGACTACAAGGAAGGCCTCGTCCAGGCTCTGGACGCCCGCGGCTATGTCCTGGAAGGCGACCAGGACGGTGTGCTGACCTTCCGTCTCTCCTCCGCCCTGAACCGGGCCGTGCGGATGTGGGAAGACCGCATCACGCTCTCGCCCATCCTGGGCGGTTTCCAGGCCGAGGGCCTTTCCCGGGACCTGGTCCGCGTAATAAGTTCCATCGAACAAACATTCAGGAATCATGGAAACAACTGATACCCAGAAATTCAAGACCGTCGCGAAGTTTTCCGAGCGCCTGCCCGCCGAAATCCTCGCCGGCATGCTGAACGACAACGGCATTCCCGCCGGGGTGTTCGGCGCCGATTCCTCCTACCCCTGCCTCAATTATGCGCTTCCCATCGAAGTGAAGGTGAACGCCGACGACTACGAAAAAGCGGTCGCCCTCATTCCTGAAGAAAACCGCTTGAAAGAAGAATAGCCGACCTTCTATTGCTGCTGACTCCCGCCCGCAAGATCCAGGATTTCCGACGTGATCTTCTGCTGGCGGGATTTGTTGTACTGGAGGGTGAGCTCCTGCAGGAGGTCTTCGCCGTTGTCCGTCGCGGTCTGCATGGCCACGGTACGGGCGGCGTGCTCGGATGCGTTGCTATCCAATAGGGCCGTGTAGAATTTGAGTTTCAGTGATTTGGGAAGAAGGTCCGCCAGGAGTTCGGAAGCGGAGGGCTCGAGGATGTAGTCGAGATCGGATTCCTTCGCCTCACCCGGGATGACATTTCCCATCGGCAGGAGGGTTTCCCGCACGGGAACCTGCTTGCCGGAAGAGACGAAATGATTGTAAACCAGTTCCACCCGGTTCAACTGGTCCTCCCGGAAATCGTCCATGAGCTTTTCCGCCAGTTCCGCGGCGAGGGCATAGGCGGGTTTGTCGGCCAGTTTCGTATAATTCTCCGGAGAGGGAAAACCCACTTTCTTCATCGACTCGGCCATCTTGCGGCCGATGCTGTAAACGGTCACGTCTGCCTGGTCCCCGTACTCCCGCAACACGTCCAATACGAGACGGACGGCGTTGGAATTGAAGGCGCCGCAGAGGGAGGAGTTCGAAGCGAAGGCCACGATGGCGACTTTCTGCCGGATCGGAGCGCCCTCTTCCTCCGAAGATACCCGGGGCATCCAGTCCGAAACGCCCGATCCTCCGGTTTGCACCAGGAGCCGGTCCAGCATCCCCTGAAGCTTGCGCTCATAAGGACGCATTCCTTCGATGGCCTGCTGCGCCTTGCGGAGCTTGGCCGAGGCCACGAGCTTCATCGCGGAAGTAATCTTCAGCGTGCTCTTGACGGAGCCGATGCGGCCCTTTATTTCCTTTAACGAAGGCATGGGACTATTGCATTCCGGCGATGATGGACGTAGCTTCCACCCGGAGGATGTCACCGATTTCGTCGGTCATCTTTCCGGCGGCGAGCGGAGCAAGGATATCGTCTTTGTGGGAGGCACGGAGACGGTCCAGGAAAAGGTCCTGGAACTCCCGGACCCGGGCCACCGGGATATCCCGCATCAAGGCGTTCGTACCGCAGTAGAGGACGGCGATCTGCTCACCCACGGGCATAGGGCTGTACTGGGGCTGGATAAGGAGCTGGTTATTCTTACGCCCCTTGTCCAAGGCCATCGCCGTGACCTTGTCCATGTCGGACGAGAACTTGGAGAAGGCTTCCAGTTCGGCGTACTGGGCCTGGTCGATCTTCAGGGTTCCGGCGACCTTCTTCATCGATTTCACCTGGGCGCTGCCACCCACACGGGAGACGCTGATACCCACGTTGATGGCTGGCCGAATGCCCTGGTTGAACAGGCCGGATTCCAGGTAGATCTGACCGTCGGTGATGGAAATCACGTTCGTGGGAATATAGGCCGAAACGTCGCCGGCCTGCGTCTCGATGATCGGGAGAGCGGTAAGGGAACCGCCGCCGCGGACCTTCCCCTTCAACACCTCGGGAAGGTCGTTCATCTGTTCGGCCACTTCCTGCTGGCCGATGATTTTCGCGGCCCGTTCGAGCAGGCGGGAATGCAGGTAGAAAATGTCGCCCGGATAAGCCTCGCGGCCGGAAGGACGGCGGAGGATCAGGGAAACCTCCCGGTAAGCGACCGCCTGTTTCGAAAGATCGTCATACACCACCAGCGCGTGACGGCCCGTATCGCGGAAGTACTCGCCGATGGCGGCGCCGGCAAAGGGCGCATAATACTGCAGGGCGGCAGGGTCGGCGGCGGTGGCGGCCACGACGACCGTGTAATCCATGGCCCCGTGGTCGCGAAGGGTCTTGACGATGCTGGCCACCGTGGATCCCTTCTGTCCCACGGCCACATAGATGCAGTAGACCGGATCTCCCGCCAGGAAATTGTTCCGCTGGTTGATGATGGTGTCGATGGCGATGGCGGTCTTGCCCGTCTGGCGGTCGCCGATGATGAGCTCGCGCTGTCCTCGGCCGATCGGAATCATCGCGTCGATGGCCTTGAGGCCGGTCTGCAACGGCTCATTCACGGGCTGGCGGAAAATGACGCCCGGCGCCTTGCGCTCCAGCGGCATGTCCACCCGTTCTCCGCCAATCTCGCCCAGTCCGTCCAGCGGATTGCCAAGCGGATCCACGACGCGCCCCACAAGCTGCTCGCCCACAGGGATGGAGGCGATGCGGTGGGTCCTCCGGACGACGGCCCCTTCCTTCAAAAGGTCGGTCGGGCCCATCAGGACGGCGCCCACGTTGTCGGGTTCCAGATTCATCACGACGGCCATCACGCCGTCGCCGCAGTCCAGCAGTTCACCGGCCTCGGCATGGTCCAGGCCGTAGATGCGGACGACGCCGTCACTGACCTGGAGGACCTTGCCGATTTCCTCGAACTGGAGGTCGCTCTTCATTTCCCGGAGCTGCCGCAGGAGCACTTCGGATATTTCGCTGGGTTTGATGGAACTGGCCATAACTACACGATTCTTCTGTTTTTCTCAATGTATTGGAGCCGGATGAGTTCCAGCTCCCGGGCGACGCTCTTGTCAATCATCGCGTCGCCGATGTCAAAGACGAATCCGCCGATCAGGGACGGATCCACCTCCACCTCGATGAGGGCTTCTTCGCCGGAATGGTCCTTGACCAGCGCCCGGAGCCGTTCCAGAAGGCCTTCCGGAGGCTGGATGGCGACCCGCAGGATCGCTTTCCGGATGCCGAGACTCTTCCGGTACCGGTCCGCGAAATCCCGGAGCGCCAAAGGCAGAAGGGTGATCCTCCCATTCTCCATCAGCAGGCCGATGAAACGCTCCAACTCCGGCGCCATCGGTTCTTCCAGGGCCGTCCGGAGCAGTTTCAGTTTCTCCGCATCCTTCACCACATCTTTCGCCGCCACCATCCGGGACAGGTCGGGGACGTCGGCGAGGATACGGGAAAGCCTTTCCGCCTGCGCGCAGACGGAATCGCCGTTCCCGGTCTCATGGACATACTTCACCAAGGCGTCGGCGTAGCGGATCCGGATGATGCTGTCGTTCACGAATGAAGTTCGGATTGGACGGTCTCGTCGACCATCTTGTCAATGAATTCGCGCTGTTCCTTGTCGTCGGAGAGGTCTTTCCTGAGGATTTTCTCGGCGATGGAGACGGACAGCAAGGCAACCTCCCTGCGGACGTCCCGGAGCGCGGCTTCCTTTTCGGCCGCAATCTCGGTACGGGCTTCGGCGAGGATCTTGTCGGCCTCTTCCCGCGCCTGCTGCTTCGCATCCGCAATCATCTTGTTGCGAGTGTCGGCGGCATCCTTCAGGATGTCGGTCTGCTCCTTGCGGGCATCCTCCAGCATCTGCGCGTGCTCCGCCATCATCCCGGCCAGACGAGACTCGATCTCGTGGGCATCCTTCAGCGACTTCTCAATGGTGGAGTTCCGCTTGTCGACCATCTCCGTGATGATCGGAAAACCGAACTTCCACAGCAGGAAGAAGACGAGGCCGAAGATAACGACCATCCAGAACAGGAGGCCGGTGTCGGGCGTAACGAGATTCATACGCTAGAGGACCAGGGCCAGGAGGCAGACGATGATGGCGAAGAGGGCCGCACCCTCGATCATACCGGCGGCGATGATCATCGCGGTCCGGAGGTTTCCGGCACTCTCGGGCTGACGCGCGATGGATTCCATCGTGGACTTGCCGATCTTGCCGATACCGAACGCGGCGGCGATCGCGGCGACGGCGGCGCCGATGGCGACACCCGCCTTTCCGAGGGCGGCACCCGCCGCAGCCTGGAGAATCATAGTAACAAGCAACATAACGTTATAAGTTTAAATGTTCGTATTTCTTTTCCGTCATTCTCCATGGGCCCTTGCGAGCCCGATATAGATGGACGACAACATCGTGAAGACATAGGCCTGGATGAAGGCCACCAGGCATTCCAGGGCATCCAGGAAGACGCCGAACAGGACCGAAACCACGGTCATGGACCCGGTCAGGACGGCCCCGTACTTGGCCATAATGAAGATAATGCACACCATGCACAGGATCATGATGTGGCCGGCGAGCATGTTCGCGAAAAGCCGGATGGTGAGGGACACCGGCTTCATCAGGGCGCTGAAGACCTCGATGACGGGCATGATGGGCTTCAGGAACACCGGGACGTCCGGATTGAAGATGTCCTTGTAATAGTGCTTCGTGCCCGTGAGGTTTACGGTGAAGAACGTACACAGGGCCAGCACCAGGGTGATGGCGATGTTGCCGGTGAGGTTCGCCCCGCCCGGAAAGAACGGGACGATGCCCAGGAAATTGTTCAGCAGGATGAACAGGAATGCCATGCACAGGTAGGGCGAATACTTCCGGTAATCCTCCTCGCCGATGTTCTCGCGAGCCATGTTATGAACCATCATTACCAGCGGCTCCATCAGGGCGGCAATGCCCGTCGGAGGCTCGTTCAGCACATCGTGCTTCTTATACCAGCGGGCCGTGCAGAGGATGACGATGAGCAGGAGCAGGCTGGACATCATCAGCGACAGGACGTTCTTCGTGATGGATATGTCGAACGGGCGCTCCCCGCTGTCCACCTCCACGATCTTTCCCTTGTGCGGATCCTCCTGCGCAATTTTCAAGCCCTCATAGGAGGCACCGTGCGCCAGCTTCCTGGAAGAAAAGACGTGCCAGCCGGTAGAACTGTGCACGATGACCGGTAGGTGCAGGGCGGCATGCCTGTCCCCCCAGGACCAGAGATGCCACTCATAATCGTCGCCGATGTGCTCGAAGATGATGCCGGCCACGTCGACCGGTTCCTCCGCCTGAGGCGCAGGGGACGGCGAAGCAAAAAGCAACATCGATATGAGCAGCGCTACGATCATACTTCCACGCACACATCAACCTGGTTGTCACAAACTTCCACAAAACCGGATGAGATGGCGAGCCGGGATTCCCTGCCTTCGGACACATACACGATATCTCCCTTTTCCAGGGAGGAAATGAGGGCACCGTGGTCCTTCAGGACCTCGAACGGACCTGCCGTCCCCGGCAGTGTCACGGCCGACACCGTCTGGTCCACGAGCGTTCCCTCGGGCGAAACGATATGCAACTGAATCACGTCCATTTATTCCTTGGCTGCCTCCAGCAGCTTCTCGCCCTTCGCAATGGCGTCTTCGATCGTACCCACGTTCAGGAAGGCCTGTTCCGGCAGGTAGTCCACCTCGCCGTCCAGGATCATGTTGAAACCCCGGATGGTGTCCTCGATGGAAACCATCACGCCCGGAACGCCGGTGAACTGGCCGGCCACGTGGAACGGCTGCGACAGGAAACGCTGGACGCGGCGGGCCCGGTTCACCGTAGTCTTGTCCTCGTCCGAGAGTTCGTCCATGCCCAGGATGGCGATGATGTCCTGGAGTTCCTGGTTGCGCTGGAGGATCTGCTTCACACGCTGGGCCGTGTTGTAATGGGCTTCGCCCACGATATTCGGGTCCAGGATGCGGGAGGTGGATTCCAGCGGGTCCACGGCCGGGTAAATGCCGAGGGCAGTGATCTTACGGCTCAGGACCGTCGTTGCGTCCAGGTGCGAGAAGGTCGTCGCCGGGGCCGGGTCCGTAAGGTCGTCGGCCGGAACGTAAACGGCCTGGACAGAAGTGATGGAACCGTTCTTGGTGGAGGTGATCCGCTCCTGCATCTGGCCCATCTCCGTGGCGAGGGTAGGCTGGTAACCCACGGCGGAAGGCATCCGGCCGAGCAGGGCCGACACCTCCGATCCCGCCTGGGTGAAACGGAAGATGTTGTCGATGAAGAAGAGGATGTCCCGCGGGCCCTCGCCCGTATCGCTGTCGCGGAAAGATTCCGCCAGTGTCAGGCCGCTCAGGGCCACGCTGGAACGGGCGCCCGGAGGTTCGTTCATCTGGCCGAAGACCATGGACACCTGGGATTTCTTCAGTTCCTCCTTATCCACCAGGGAAAGGTCCCACTTCCCTTCTTCCATTGCCTTCTCGAAGGCCTCGCCGTAGCGGATGACGTGGGACTCGATCATTTCCCGGAGAAGGTCGTTGCCCTCACGGGTACGTTCGCCCACGCCGGCGAAGATGGAGAAACCGTTATGGGCCTTCGCGATATTGTTGATCAGTTCCTTGATGAGGACGGTCTTGCCCACGCCGGCGCCGCCGAACAGGCCGATCTTGCCGCCCTTGAGGTAGGGCTCCAGCAGGTCGATGACCTTGATGCCGGTGAAAAGGACCTCCTGCGAGGTCGTCAGATCCTCGAACTTCGGCGGCTCGCGGTGGATCGGGAGCGCCTCCTCCCGGGAGAGCGGTCCCATACCGTCGATGGTTTCGCCTACCACGTTCATCACACGTCCGCGGATCTGCGCGCCGACCGGCATCGCGATGGGTTTTCCAGTCGGACGGGCCTCGATTCCCCGGCTGATTCCGTCGGTGGAATCCATCGCCACGCAGCGGACCGTGTCCTCGCCGATGTGCTGCTGCACCTCCACGACGAGCGTCCGCCCGCCGGGACGCGTCACCTCCAGGGCCTCGTGGATGCGGGGAAGGTCCCCGCCCTCTTCCAGGTCGAAATGCACGTCCACGACCGGTCCGACAACCTGGGTGATGTATCCTGCCAAACTGCTTGCCATAGGATTCTCGTTTTGTGTATCTACAAAGATAAAAAATATCCTCCGTTTTCCCAATACTACAGCATCGCTTCGATGAGCGAACCCAGTACGGTGCGGATGGAAGCGGTGGTGGCGGTAGCGCTGTTGACCATCAGGGAAAAGGCATACTTGGGTGCACCGTTCCCGTCCAGGATATAGCCGCTGTAACACAGGACCCCCGTCATCGACCCGCTTTTGATGCGGATGCGGGACTTCTGGGCCGGCGTCAGCTTGGGCAGAAGCAACGTAAGGGTCCCCTCGCCGGGTTGCGGAAGACTGGCGAGAAAGGCGTCGAAAGCCTTGGAGCGGGTCATCGAACGGAGATAGGCCGCCATGAACGAAGGAGAGACCAGATTCTGCCGGGAAAGACCGCTCCCGTCCTCCATCCACAGGCCGGAAAGGTCGGCCTTGGCCCCGTCCGGACCGGCCATCAGGCCTTCCAGGACTTCCTTCACCGCTACCTGGCAGCTGTCATAGACCGCGATGCCGCTCGCCCGCTCGCCCATCTGCCGGAAGAGGGCCTCCGCATAGAAATTGTCGCTGCGGACATTGGTCTCCCGGACGATCTTCGACAGGACCGGAGCGTACGAAACGCCGACGGACACCGGTTCACCGGCCTTTTCGGCCGGAACGAAATCAGCCCCGCGGATGTAGCCGCCCCGGTCGATATCGGCATAGCCGCCGGTCACTTCCCAACCCGTCGAGCGCAGGTTCTGCCAGAAATAATAGGCACAGGTAAGCGCCCCGTACTTGTTGGCGAAATGCTCCACTTTGGGGGCGCGTCCTACGGCGAAAGTGCCCCGGAGCTCC
>JAEEGL012312007.1_pt1 | contig 13878 bp, 9 predicted proteins | sample 9134231 | NCBI WGS metagenome assembly JAEEGL01 (sample SAMN16246548, study PRJNA631951) | gut metagenome | biome: gut microbiome; feature: rumen; material: fiber-attached | host: Bos | place: Iran: Karaj | collected 2018-10
CCACGCAAATAACGGCGTATTATTTTTTAGACAATTTACGACTCAGCCGAGGGTTACAACTTTTCAATTTCTTCGGGCGACAGCCCTGTAACCTCCGCAATCATATCGATGGAATTGCCTTTCATTTTCAGTTTGTAAGCGATTTGACATTTGGCTTTTTGCTCGCCACGAGCTTCACCTTCATTTTCTTTCAAATTCATCACGTCATTATAAACAACGTAATCATCATACTCTTTCAGATACCGCTCTTGGTCGGCGTATGAAAGAGAATGGTATTGGGCGAGTTCGTTAAGCCGAAACAAACCCGCGCTCTTTTCTGTAAATGGCATTGTCGTTTTCATTTTGTCCATATTTGCTAAATTGAACAACCAATAGTCAAGGCTCGTCTTGCAGTTTTTTTCTTTGAACTTGCCTTTCTTGTAATACGGCAACTGAATCTTCCAAAATTCAAGGAGGTCATTGCTTACTTCCTTGCTTTTCATATTGACTATGCAGTGCCTTGATACTTTGTATTTCTCTTCGCCAGGGATTGTGAAGTTGAGGAGGAACACGCCGATGACCTTGTTAATGTTGTAGTCCCAGCCTCTTTTTTCTATTTCTTTTTTCTTCTTCCTTTTGCGCCCTTCTACGACACCTTGCTGAGATATGCCACGTGCCATATAGTACATCATTCGTCTGTCTATGAATGACTGCCGCTCGTTTTGCATCTCTACGATAAACTCATCGCCGGAGTCAAGTTTGCACTTAATGTCGTAAATTATTCTGTGCCGGTCTTGCTTGTCTCCGTCTGATTCGTTGTTCAAGTACGTAATGTTTTCTATTTTGAGTTCGATGCCCACAGACTCAAACAACGCAACGAGGAAGCCTTTCATCACCACCTCATCTCTGAAACACTTCTTGAACCCGAAATCAGTTATAGGGCTTATATAAAATATGTCCTTTTTGTCCATTGTTGAAAATGTTTTGCCACAAAGGAAATATTTTTTTTCGATTTGTGCAAATAAATGTTAGTGTTTTCAATAAAAAAAACTATCTTTGCACATATCTTTCGCACCAAGTGCGGTGAGGAGAGGCAATTATTATATACAAGGCGTTTATTACGCTATACTACTGATGCAATAAAAAAATAAGTGTCATTCAAACACAATCAAACAGCAATGGTTCGTTGGCAACTTGCCTTATATTTTTCTGTAATAGTGATTTTGTAATCAGTTCGCGGAGATTGGTTCACTCCAACGCATATACCCTTACCAGAGTTGCAAGTTCGCTTATTGAGTATGGACATTTATAGTCCGCCTTAATTTTTGCTATAAGCAAATATGCTATAACAGACACCCAAAGATGTGTCCTTACTGCATTTTTTGAATATCCCCACAACGTCTTCACGACTAAGTTCTGTTTAATCCATTTGAAGAAAACTTCAATATCCCACCTATGCCTATACAGGCAAGCAACTTCGGGTGCGCTTATTTCTGTGTTGTTCGTGATGAAAACAATTTCTTCCCTCATATTCTCCTTCGGACGGCTAACCCAATAGGCACCGGCTATGTGGAAACGAAACAGCGCATCAAAGTCAACATACGCCTTGTCCATAATATAGAATGCATAGGGTTCTGGAATCAGGATATCCAATTCGTTGCTGTCATGCAACCTGCCGTTTGTGATATGGATGTTGGACGGGATGCTCCCCCTGAGGTCGAGAAGAGTGTGCATTTTTACCGCGCCCCTGCTGTATTTCCCTAACGCCCACGATGCCAACCTGATGCTTGTGGAGATGGTAGTGGAATCCAAGGCGTAAAGGACATTGTCCACGGTTATCTCAGGGATTGCCGTTTGGGCATACAAGGGTCTGACAATGCCAATGATATATATGCCGAACTCCTCATAAATGAGATAGTTACGGTTCTCATTGGCTCGGGGAAGGGACGATGAATTTAATGTGCTCCCAAAACCAAGGTGATGGAGGCTTGGCTTATGGGCTTCAAGGCACATGCATATTTCTCGTAAGGAGTCGCAGCCGGTAATTTGCCCGAACAGCAAATGAAGCAACTGGTTGTAGCATGACAACTAAAAATTAAAGCCGCTCTGGAATATAGAAAATTCCAAAGCGGCTTTAACTATTTTACAGGTTCACCTGAGCGGGATTACTTTGTAAGTTGCATGCTTTCCACAGTAACATTTGCCCAGTTGGCACCCTTGATTGCGTGGAGATGCGCATAACCCTTGTCTTCAACAATCTTTGCGAGATCAATGGTATATGTTTTTGTGCCGTCGCCGTTGTCAACTACTGTCTCGTATGCGGCGGTCTGGTCGGCATCGTTGGGGATGGCAATCAAGTGGTCGGGAGCCTGACCTTCATCAACGTCGCGGTTGAGCATGAATCGAGGTTCACCATCGGAGACTACCAACACCAGTGACTTGTAAGCAGAAATATCAATGTAGTTAATTACGCTACCATCACCGTATGGCAGTCCAGTGGACTCTCCAATGACATATTCGCAATTTGCTGCTTCTTTGATTTCGCCATCTACCCAAGCCGTCCAGGAACTGAATCCTTCGGTGGGAAGATCGATTACGCTCTTCTCCCATACGGCGTAGAGCGTAGTGGCTGCGTCTGCTGTGAACGAGGCAACAACTGCGCCGTCTTTCTCTGTTGACCATCCCGACAAGATGTAGTTAGGTCTGGTGGGAGCCACAGCCGTCAGGTCAACAGCCTTGCCCTTCTCAACAGAGATGGTTGTCTTCACACCTTCTTCCACTCTGCCGCCATTGAGGTCAAATGTGATTTTCACCTTCTCAACGGCTACTGGGGTTGAGCCAACATCCTTTGTGATTTTCATGCTTTCCACGGTAACATTTGCCCAGTTGGCACCCTTGATTGCGTGGAGATGGGCATAGCCCCAGTCTGCAACAATCTTGGCGAGATCAACGGTATATGTTTTTGTGCCGTTGCCATTGTCAACTACTGTCTCGTATGCGGCAGTCTGGTCTGCATCGTTAGGAATGGCAATCAAGTGGTCAGGAGCCTGTCCTTCGTCAACGTCGCGGTTGAGCATGAAACGAGGTTCGCCATCGGACACAACCAATACCAAAGTACTGTACTCAGTAAGGTCAATGTAGTTGATTACGCTGCCATCACCGTAAGGCAGTCCGGTAGATTCTCCAAGAACGAGTTCGCAACCGGCTGCTTCCTTGATTTCGCCATCTACCCAAGCCGTCCATGAGCTGAATCCTTCGGTGGTGAGATCCCATACGTTTTGCTCCCATACAGCGTAGAGTGTTGCAACGGCGTCTGCTGTGAATTCGGAAATCACTTCGCCGCCTTTTGCCTCTGCCCAGCCCTTGTAGGCAAAACCGTCTTTGGTGGGTACTATTGCCGTGAGGTCAACGTCTTCGCCCTTCTCTACTTCGATAGCGGTCTTTACACCGTCTGCTACTCTGCCGCCGTCGAGGTCGAATGTGATTTGTATATTGGTGTTATCGGCCGCCAAGTCCTTCCAAATGGCGTAAAGGGTTTGATTGCCTGTGATGTTCAATTCGTTGTATTCCATCTTGTCCTTGGAGGTTGACCAGCCTTCGAACACTTTGCCTGCGGGAGCGGTGAGTTGCTTGCCGTCTGCCAGCAAAATCCTCTCGCCAACCCTGAAGTAAGTGGGTTCTACCGAACCAGAGCCGCCATTGAGGTCATAAGTGATGGTAAACTGCTCCGTCAGCACTTTCTTGGAGCCTTCTTCTTCGTCGTCATCGTCGCCGCAGGAGGTCGCTACACATGAGAACGACAACATGCCTGCAACAAATAGCAAAGACGACACTCTGAAAAATCTTCTTTTCATAATGTGTGATTTGTTTTCTTTTTGTTAGTAATTTCAGTGTTATCTTTATTGTAAATTCTTGCCAAATTTAGAACGACTTTTTTAAATCACCAAATAAAAAACGCAACTTTTTTTTAAAAAATTCTTTATGTTTTTTTAACATACTGATTATAAACATATTACAAGTCGCTATATACCAGCGTAGTTGCTTGCCTGTACTACGTTGACTATGTAATCGCCCAAATGCTCGCACTCGTTGATGAAATCCATGTAGATGACGCCAAGTTCGTAGTTGTATTTGTTGTTGTTGATGTCGCGGATGCTGTGCTCTTTGAGCATGCGGCGGTAGCCGTTGATGTCTTGTTCTATCTCTACGGTCTTGGTGAGGTCAAATTTCTTGTCGGTGTTTTGGAGCATGTATATCATGTTGTCGATGGCCTTGTCGAGATACGAGAACATCTTGATGATGTTGCTGTACTGCTCCGGGGTGTATTCGAGTTTCTTCTCGCGCTTGTGGTTGAGGGTGCGGCCGAGGTTGTAGCACGAGTCGCCGATGCTTTCGAGTTCCGATACGAGTTTCATCATCTTAAACATCTTGCGCTTCGACTCCTTGGTGAGTCCGCCCGCATCCATCACCTTATTAATATAGTTGGCAATCTCCAATTCCATCTTGTCGGTGATGCCTTCGTATTTGGTAACGCGCTCGTACTCCTTGGAGAAGTCGCTTTCCTTGTCGATTACCATCATGTTTTTTACCATGCCAAACATCTTCTTGCAACGCTCTGCAAAGGTGATGATTTCGTTCTGCACCTCCGAGAGCGCGAGTTCTGACGTGGCACTTATCGCGCCCGACGGGATGTATTTGAGGCGGAAGTCGCCCTCCTCGTCCGTCAAAGGTATCAGGCGATACACTATCTTCTCCATCTGCGGTACAAACCACACCAGCAACAGCGTATTGAAAGCGTTGAAGGCGGTATGGAACGCCGACAACTTGAATTTGGCATTGCCCTCCGAATGTAGCACGTCGCTCAGGAACCATTCCACGGCGTCGCACGCCCAATATATTATGGGCAGTATTATCACCACGCCGATTACATTGAACATCATGTGTGCCAACGCCGCACGGCGCGACATCCTGTTGCCGGTCATGGAGCCGAGTAGGGCGGTCGCCGTGGTGCCGATGTTCTGACCCATCGCCAACGCCGCCGCCTGATAGAATTCAAATCCGGGTATCTGCATGTTGAACAGCATTAGCGTAATAGCCATTGTAGCCGCCGACGACTGCACCACAGCCGTTACCACCGCGCCCACCAGCACGAAGATGAGTATGGCATAATAGCGGTCGCAGTCGATGACGCTGAGCATGTGGGCCACGTGCTCGCCGAGATTAAGTTTTTCGGATGTGGTCTGCAAGAAGTCAAGACCCAAAAACAACAGGCAGAATCCGAAGATGGTCTGCGACATTATCTTGACTTTGCTGCGCTTGGAGAAGAATGCCGGGAAACAGAATGCCAGCAAGGGCAAGGCAAATTTGGATATTTCCATCTCGCCCACCAACGAGATTATCCATACCGTGGCGGTGGTGCCGATATTAGCACCCATGATAACGCCGATGCTCTGCCTCAGCGTCATCACTCCTGACGTTACAAGACCAACTACTATCACCGTAGTGGCCGAACTCGACTGCAATATCATCGTTACCACGATGCCGGTAAGGATGCCCATAACGCGGTGTTTGGTCATGGCGGAAAGTATCTTGCCGAGTTTGTCGCCGGCAAATTTTTCCAGTCCGTTGCTCATCTGCGTCATTCCGTAGAGGAACATGGATATTGCTCCAACTAAGGTCAGCAGGCTTTTGATTGTTTCCATTTAAGAGAAATATCGTTATTTTGCTGCAAAATTATCACATAAAAGCGACATTATCAAATTTTACTGTTAAAAATTAATTTTTTACTACAAAATAAGGAATTGTTCCAATAATAAAGTTTAATTTTGCAGCGAAATAACTAAAACAACTCAAATGATGAGATATTTATTTGTTTTTGTAACCGCGTTATTGATTACCATGGGTGCGGCACAGGCGCAGACCAAGGTGCGCGGCACTGTTACTGACGGGGAAACGGGAGAGCCGCTGCCCTTTGTCAACATAGTTTTCGTCGGCACCACCACCGGCACCATCACCGACATCGACGGCAATTTTTTTCTTCAGGCGCACGTCAACAGCGACTCCCTCGAATTTTCGATGATGGGATACACGCCTTATTTCTATAAGGTGCAGAAAGGCGCATATCAGGAGATAACCGTTGTACTCGACCCCGACAACTACGAACTCGGCGAAATAGTGGTGCTCCCCGGCGAAAACCCTGCCTGGCGCATCATGCGCAATGTGGCTGCCAACCGCAAAAGCAACGACCCCGACCGCCTGAACGCCTACAAATACGAGGTCTATAACAAGATGGAGATAGACATCAACAACATCCGCGATGATTTTACCGACCGGCCATTCCTGCGCGATTTCCATTTTGTAATGAACTACGCCGACACCTCCGCCGAGACGGGCAAGGTGTATCTGCCGGTGATGATTTCGGAGTCGCTGTCGGAAGTGTCGCGCAGCAAAAACCCTTCGCGCAAAAAAGAGGTCATCAAGGCGTCCAAAATTTCCGGCGTGGAAAACGAGAGCGTGTCGCAATACACGGGGCAGATGTACTTGGATGCGAATATTTACAAAAACTACATCCCCGCCTTCGGGCACGAGTTTGTGTCGCCGGTGTCGGATTTCTGGAAGGCCAACTACAAATATTATCTCCTCGACAGCGCGTATCAGGAGGGGCATTACCTGTACCACATATCCTTCCGCCCCAAGCACAAGCAGACTTTCACTTTTAGCGGCGACATGTGGATAGCCGACACCACATGGGCGGTCAAGAAGGTGCAGGCCAAGATGGCTACGGATGTCAACATCAATTACATCAACAATTACATCATCACCCAAGAATACGACATGGTGGATTCCGCGTGGTTTTTGACCAAGGAGGAGATGTTTATGGACATCAACTTCACCGACTCCACGATGGGCTTCTTCGGGCGCAAGACGATGACAAGGCGCAATGTGGAGATCAACCCCACTTTTGAAGAAAACACCTTCTCGCAGGTGGCGGCGGAGGAAACAATTGTGGAGGAGGGTGCGCGTCAGAGGGACGAAGCCTATTGGACGCAATCGCGCCACGAGCAACTCAACGAGAAGGAGCGCAACATCTACCAGATGGTGGATTCCATCAAGGAAGTGCCTGTGTTTAAGACTATTACAAACACCGTGGAGATGTTTGTAAGCGGCTATTACCCTGTTGGCTGGTGGAATATAGGGCCGTATTTCAGTTTCCTGAGCCACAACGAGATAGAAGGCTGGCGCGTAAGGTTTGGCGGACAGACCAACGTCAAGTTCAGCCCAAAAATCCGTCTTTCGGCATACGGCGCATACGGTTTTAAGGACACAAAATTCAAGTACGGCGCGGGGATGCTTTACCTATTCAACAAGAGTCCGCGCCGCCGCATTTCCGTAGAAATCAAGCACGACTACGAAAAACTCGGTCAGAGCATCAACGCCCTGTCAGAAGACAACATTATGTCCACTATCCTCGCCCGCACCAAAAACATCCATCTCCTCCTCGTGGACGAATACAAGACGGAGTACGAACACGAATTTTTTAATGGTCTCAGCAACACTGTTGGCGCGCAATACCGCAATATCAAGCCCACCAAGTACATCCCGTTCCGCAACGCATATTTGGACTACGACTACAAGCAGTTGACTTCATACGAGGCGTTTTACAAGTTGCATTTTTGTTATAACGAGAAGTTTGTAATGGGCGATTTCAGGCGCGTGAGCATGGGCAGCGGCGGTTTCCCGGCGTTTGATTTGGAGATGACCGCCGGCACGTGGGACGACCGTGGCAAGTACAAACAATACTACCGCATTATCGGCATAGTTTCGCAGAAGGTGTCGCTCGGCCCTATCGGCAAGATGCGCTACATCGTAGAGAGTGGCAAGGTGTTTGGCAACGTCCCCTTCCCGCTCCTCAAACTCCACGAGGGCAACGAGACTTACGCTTTCGACAAGTACGCTTTCAACATGATGAACCTCTACGAATTTGCCTCCGACACCTACGCAAGCGCAACGGTGGAGCATCATTTCAACGGTTTTATATTCAACCGTCTGCCGCTGCTCCGCAAGTTAAAATGGCGCGAGATTGTGTATGGCAAGGGTCTAATAGGCGACATCAGCAGCCGCAACTGCCGTCAAAACGCAGTGATGGATTTCCCCTCCTCCCTCGGCGATGTCAATAAGCCTTACTTTGAGGCGGGTGTTGGCATAGAAAACATTTTCCGTTTTTTCCGCGTGGACGGTGTATGGAGGCTCACGCACTTAGACCATCCGGGCGTGTCGAGGTTTGCGGTGTTGGTAAAGTTGCAGGTGATATTGTAGGAGATTTTTTGGGCAATGTTTGACGACCTTTTCAAATTGACACAAGCACTGTCGGTAATATGCCGCGACAATGGTCGATGGTTTACGGTTGCCGATAGGCTCGATGTTGTTGCTCAAAAACTTGCGAGGACTGATTATCAAATTGTTGACAATCGCGGTCTTTATCGACTTTATGGCAAACGCCCGTTAGACGAAATCCATCAGCCGCTCATTGTGGTTTCCTCGCATATCGACTGCGTGGACGAAATCACCAGATGTTTTTCTAAGTTGGAAGGAAACGACTGCATCAAAGGTACTTACGACAATCTAATAACCAACGCTGTTGCGGTTTACCTGATGCAGAAGGGCGGGTTGCCCGACAATGTGCTGTTTGCCTTTACGGGCGACGAGGAGTATGGCAGCAATGGCGCAAACGATTTGTCTAAGGCATTGCGTCCATACCAAGTGGAAGTGATTATTGTAGTGGATGTTACATACCTCGGATGGCAGGATGGCGCGATGTTCACTGTAGAAAACGATTTTATGAGCGACGAACTCAAAAAGACGGTAATCCGCACTGTCAACGAAAGCACCGACACTTGGCGTTACCTGCCCGCGTTCCTCGATTTTATTGCGGAGGATGTCCCCGAAGAAAATATCGTAAGGCAGGACGCATTTGTTGATGAGGCGTGGATGTACGATGATTACGACTACAATTGTTTCAGTTTTTGCCTTCCCGTCCTCGGCGAAATGCATTGCGACGAAGGCGTATTGGTGCGTAAAGAAAGTCTGACTAAATATACTGAGATGCTGAGGAAGATTATCGAGCAGATCTGACGCCAGATACCGTCCCGAACCCCAACGCGGCGTTTTTGCCCAATCCAATATAATCGGGGATGCTGAGGTTGCTCGCAAATTCTACATTGAACGCCATCAGCGCGACGCCCTTGTACCTGACGATTCGTGGCTCCGAAAGTTTTGTGATGGTGCAGCGGAGTTCGTCTTCAAGGAAGATGTTCATCCCTTTGCAAAACGACAAGAGGTTGGCTTTCAGGATGTTTTCGAGAAGCATGCTTTTTTCGGCGACAGATGCCGCCGCCTTGTATTTTTGAAAATTTTCGGAGTTCAGCGGCAGCCATTTGGAGATATGGTAGAGGAAATCTTGTTGCCACAGTTGCACTTTGGTCTTGTGCGCACGGATGGATTCTATCTCCATAGTTTCTGGCCTGTCCCCAATCATAAAATTGAAGTCGCCGTTGGAGAAAAACTCCCCTATGCTCTCCGTGCCAAGCCCCACGCACACGATGGCGGGATTGTTGCCGATTTTTTTGTATTGGATGAGCGGGTACGAATACCTGTAATTGTCGTCTATATGGTTGTGAAACAGCACACTGCCGCCCGACGCCGCTATCACCGCGCCGCGAAACAGCGGTATCTCATGGTTGCCGAGCGTGCCGGCAAAACGTATTATCAATGTCTTGATGTCCATGCTTGGTATTATTGTTTTGCGCAAAAATAAGAAAATATGGCGAAATGGCAAAAAAAATGTGCAGCCTCACAAAATGCTAAAACTACAAAAATTGCCCATAATCCCAATAATCAACGGAATCTACCAAAAAAATATACGATTCCGTTGGCTATCACCTGAAAAACGGCGTTTTTGGCGAGATAGTCAACGGAATCTACCCAAAAAATATGCGATTCCGTTGACTATCTCCGAAAAAATAATTAACTTTGCGCCGTAATCAAAACGAAATCGCTATGCTCATAGGACGAAAAAAAGAACAAAAAGCACTCAAAAACTTGCTCAAAAGCGACAAGTCGGAGTTTGTGGCTATTTACGGACGAAGGCGCGTAGGCAAAACGTACCTCGTAAGGGAAACCTTCAACTACAATTTTGCGTTTCAACACACGGGAACGCAAAATAGCAATAAGGATGTGCAGTTGAAGGAGTTTGCCAAGTCGCTACGAACCGCAGGAATGACCTCTGTACCCACCTTAAACGATTGGTACGACGCATTTTCGGCTTTGGGCGATTGTTTGGCGGCGCAACCCATTGGCAAAAAAGTAATCTTCATAGACGAAATGCCGTGGATGGACACGCCCAAATCTGATTTTGTGCCAGCACTCGAACATTTTTGGAACGGATGGGCTACAATGCGCACTGACATCGTATTGATTGTCTGCGGAAGCGCAACATCCTGGATTGTAAGCAAAATAGTAATGAATTACGGCGGACTTCACAACAGGCTTACAAGGAAAATTCACCTTTATCCATTTACGCTTTACGAATGTGAACTGTTTGTCAACAGCCGCGAAATCAAAATGACACGGCAGCAAATCCTCGAAACCTACATGATTCTCGGCGGAATACCATATTATTGGACATTTATTACGCCGGAACTATCTTGGAGTCAGAATATTGACAAGATGTTTTTTGATAAGGATGCCGAACTAAAAGACGAGTTTACAGCACTATATTCGTCGCTTTTCCGCAACCCCGAACCGTACATAGAAACCGTTACCATCCTCGGCAAAAAGAAGGCGGGAATGACGCGCAGCGAAATAGTAAAAGCGCATGGCTCCGACACCGGCAGTACACTTACCAAAATACTTAACGACTTGGAACTCTGTGGATTCATCACCGCCTACAACTCCATTGGCAAGGCTAAAAAGGACACTGTTTTTCAACTGACCGACAACTATACGCTGTTTTATTTCAAGTTTATCTGCGAAAATACGAGGCACGACCGCAACTTTTGGTCTCATTCTATCACCAAGTCTGTATATGCGGCATGGAGCGGGCTTGCGTTTGAAAGGGTCTGTTTTCTGCACGTCGGGCAGATTACCAAGGCTCTCGGAATTTCGGGGATTGGCAGCAATCAGTTTTCATGGGTTTACCGTCCGCAAAACGAGAAGGAAACGGGCGTACAAATTGACATGCTCCTCGACCGCGACGACGGCGTAATCAACCTTTGCGAAATGAAATTTTCGTCATCAGAATACGAAATCAACAAGAGTTACGATGCCGAACTGCGCCGCAAAGCAAGGATTTTTAGCGACAAAACTGGCACTAAAAAAGCCGTAACTACCGTTATGATAACCACTTACGGTCTTGTGGACAACGCCTACGCCAACAACATCCAAAATCAGGTAACGATGGAGGACTTGTTTGAGAAATAATTTCAAAAAAATGCACATTTTTCATTATGGCTGTCTTGTTCCAATTTCTCTTTTTAGACAGTCCCTTGTATTGGTGTTGTAATTGTCTGTAATAACCCTGTACGTTGGCGGCTTAGCCGTTGATGTACAGGGGTATTTTTATGGAATCGCCGCGTGTTGCCATACTCATCCTAATCTAAATGCCATCACGCCGTAGGGGAGACTGTCTAAAAAGTTGGAGTGCGGACGGCTTGTCCGCTTTACAGGTACTTGCAGGCGAGCCGCCTGCGTTCCAAAATGCCCTTTTTTAGACAACCTCTTGTTCTAATGGAATATGCTCTCTGACCATTGCCAGGTTTGAGGAAATCCTTAATCCCAGGGAGTCTTAATCCTTGTTCTAATGGAATATGCTCTCTGTCGGTATTGGAGATGGATTTGCCATCCGATACGACGGTAGGTCTTAATCCTTGTTCTAATGGAATATGCTCTCTGACAAAAGAGGATTACACGATAAAACAAAGGATAGCGGAGTCTTAATCCTTGTTCTAATGGAATATGCTCTCTGACCTCACAATAATAGCTGCTGGAGTAGCTTACCTAATGTCTTAATCCTTGTTCTAATGGAATATGCTCTCTGACCGCTTTCGACAAAATCTCGGTTATGTGGATTAGGGTCTTAATCCTTGTTCTAATGGAATATGCTCTCTGACTAGGTATTGACCTCAATGATGAGGTGAGCTTCAATCGTCTTAATCCTTGTTCTAATGGAATATGCTCTCTGACAGAAATATTAAAAGCGATGCCGCGTGAAAATGAGGTCTTAATCCTTGTTCTAATGGAATATGCTCTCTGACTTCAAGAGGAGTTCGGAACCACATCAGGTTATCGAATGTCTTAATCCTTGTTCTAATGGAATATGCTCTCTGACTACTATGTCCCCCCGACAGACCCTACAAAGAAAGGGACGTCTTAATCCTTGTTCTAATGGAATATGCTCTCTGACCTCCAAAAATCTTATAAAGACGTACTGGAACTGGAAATGTCTTAATCCTTGTTCTAATGGAATATGCTCTCTGACCACCAGAAGAACCTTGACCAGATTAATATCCTCAGTCTTAATCCTTGTTCTAATGGAATATGCTCTCTGACCCAGGCAACTTTTGCCGGACTTTGTGATGGCCACGGCGTCTTAATCCTTGTTCTAATGGAATATGCTCTCTGACATCTATCCGTAAATTCTTATATAATATTGATGTATCGTCTTAATCCTTGTTCTAATGGAATATGCTCTCTGACTTATATTAATTACGAATTAATAAAAAATCATCACGGTCTTAATCCTTGTTCTAATGGAATATGCTCTCTGACCATCAGTATACATTCCATGGGATGATAGCGATGACTGTCTTAATCCTTGTTCTAATGGAATATGCTCTCTGACAATCAAGCTGATTGGGCTAGGTACGATAAGTCGGCAGTCTTAATCCTTGTTCTAATGGAATATGCTCTCTGACTGAAATAAGTGATGCAATTTACGTTCGTATCAATCCGGAGTCTTAATCCTTGTTCTAATGGAATATGCTCTCTGACCGTACCGTTGATGGATTTCCTATAGATGAATTCAAAGTCTTAATCCTTGTTCTAATGGAATATGCTCTCTGACATTTAGAGGTAAGGTATCTTCAGAAGATGAACTCAAGGTCTTAATCCTTGTTCTAATGGAATATGCTCTCTGACTTTAAATTACCTAAAGTCCAAAGCCAAAAGCTTTGGACGTCTTAATCCTTGTTCTAATGGAATATGCTCTCTGACATAGCATATGAACCGAAGTATTTCACTGAAATAAGTCTTAATCCTTGTTCTAATGGAATATGCTCTCTGACTTGTTAGATTATTGCTCTATTGACCTCACTAGATTTTGTCTTAATCCTTGTTCTAATGGAATATGCTCTCTGACAACAACTTAGCAGGTGAGGATATGGGCTTGGAACGTCTTAATCCTTGTTCTAATGGAATATGCTCTCTGACTACTCTCGACCTCGGTGGAATAACCATAAAAGAGCTCAGTCTTAATCCTTGTTCTAATGGAATATGCTCTCTGACCAAAGCCGATCCCCTCGGTCAAACTCCAATGTCTTCGTCTTAATCCTTGTTCTAATGGAATATGCTCTCTGACAGCAACTTTTGTAATACTGTCAGGGTCAGAGAGTTAGGGTTCTATTTTAACATTTATTTAAGAGATTTTAAGAGAAATTAACCCCTTTTTATGATAGTAAACTTTACTTTTGATGTAAAGTTCAGTTTCCACTTTTTCTAAACAAATGTTAAAAAGCACGCGGAAGTTGTGTTGCCGCCTTTTTCGAACCCATACTTTTATGAGACTTATTTCTGTAAGACTTTTCAAATATCTTTGCGTTGTATGTCCTTGTCATTGTTTATGCA
>JAEEGL016304035.1_pt1 | contig 13878 bp, 11 predicted proteins | sample 9134231 | NCBI WGS metagenome assembly JAEEGL01 (sample SAMN16246548, study PRJNA631951) | gut metagenome | biome: gut microbiome; feature: rumen; material: fiber-attached | host: Bos | place: Iran: Karaj | collected 2018-10
ACGTAATTGGATATGTTAATAAATTGGAGAGTTTCGGGGCTGTAGATGGTCCGGGGGTTCGATTTTTGATTTTTTTGAATGGATGTAGGATGAGGTGCGCCTTTTGTCATAATCCAGAGACCTGGGCTGAGAATCAAGGCGAGGAATATACAGCTGATGAGCTTTTGAAAAAGGCACTTCGCTTCAAACCTTATTGGAAGAACGGCGGCGGTATCACCGTAAGCGGTGGCGAGCCTCTACTTCAAATTGATTTTGTTTTGGAGCTTTTTAAAAAAGCAAAAGAAAAAGGAATTAATACCTGCATCGACACAGCAGGTCAGCCATTCACTCATGATGAACCTTTTTACAGCAAATGGAAAGAGCTTATGTCTCTTACAGACACAGTGCTTTTAGATATTAAAAACATAGATCCAGAGGCTCACAAAGAACTCACTGGCGTAGATAATGCCAACATCCTTCAGATGGCAAAGGAAATCTCTGACATGGGTATCCCAATGTGGATTCGTCATGTACTTGTGCCAGGCGGCAGCGATAACGACGACTATCTTCGTCGCACTCGTCAATTTATTGACACCTTAAAAACAGTCGAAAAGGTTGAGGTTTTACCTTACCACACTCTTGGTGTTCCAAAATACCAAGAACTTGGCATACCTTACCGACTTGATGGTGTTGAATCACCTACCGCCGAGCGCATTTCAAATGCCAAAGAAATACTTGGTGCTGAGTAGTCCGCGTATTCTACGCGGACTTCTTCTATTTTTGAATAGCATTCCATGAATGCATCAACAACTCTAGGAGAAAAATGTCGTCCTCTCTGTTCTACAATTTCTTTTCTTGCCACAAGCGGAATCCAAGCATCCTTATAGCAGCGCTGACTGGTAAGAGCATCATAAACATCGGTGACAGCCACTATCTGAGCGAATATAGAAATCTCATCGCCCTTGAGATGTGATGGATAACCACTTCCATCCCAATGCTCGTGATGTTGAGCGGCAATAACACGTGCCATATTCATGATTGCTCCTTTTGAATTTGCAAGAAGCTCCCATCCGTACTGGGTATGCTTTTTCATAACCTCAAATTCCTCTTGAGTCAGCTTGCCCTGCTTCTCAAGAATCTCCTGTCCAATCATGAGCTTACCAATGTCATGCATCATAGATGCTATGCGAATGTTTTCCACTTTGAAGCTATCCATACCAAGCTCTTTCGCAAGAAGCTTGCTATACTCTGCCACTCTTCGAATATGTTGACCGGTCTCCCCGGATTTTGCTTCGGAAATCTCTGCTAAGGAAATGATAATATCCTCTTGGCTACTTTGTAATCGCTCATAATATGTAAGCTTTTCTTCGTGCTCACGAGATGCGGTAATGCTAATTCGCAAATATCCAATGACAAATGCTGTGTTTAGCAGCGCAAGCACATCAAGCCAAAATATATTCTTTATTCCAAGTGAATTTGCACTCAACTCAGGGAAAATTATATAGGCACCATAAAGCATGTCTAATACAATAAACAAGCCCGACAAATATATGACACTCAGCTTGCAGTTAATAACGCGCTTATCAAACAGATATGGAATATCCTTTCGCTGCAAGATAAAGAATATCATCTGAAGCAAGGCAAATATCACGATGAAGCTCAACGAATCCACTGCAAGAACTGAGCACAATCTCTCAATGCAAACATATTCCATATATATCATCGCGCCAATATAATTTCTGAAATTTGTTATGTGCACGAATAGTATTCCGCCAATCAACACCATAACGGCATCTATTACAGTGCTTAGCGCAACAAATAGGACTGTAAGGCCCTTCTTAATCGAAGCGTTCTCAACTACAATCCAAAACACATTATCTATGCAAAACTGACTTATTATGGATAAAAAGGCACTAGAAACGCAGAACAGCAAAAGGCATCTTTTAATTAAATGCCTTTTGCAGCCTCCGAAAGTAACCATTAAAAAGATATTCATTAATGCAAACCAGCAGCCTGCCACTATCTTAGTCCAATAGCTAGATAGATATACTAAAAATTCCACCCTACTACCCCGTCAATCAAGTTAAAAAGAATAATCGCAGGACACAAAGGAAAAATCCTACAATAAACCAACTCCAATGGACACGACTTTGAATAAATCAAAAGTCAAGTCTAGTACAATTAATCACAACAAACATGATTGTATACTATTGGACAGGCAAAATCTATATCTACATTAAAATATTTTTATGAAATAATTCTCATTAAGCTTTCCGAATGCCTACATTATTGAAGCAACAGCTTTTTCAACTTCTTTCATGCTAATAGTAGGCTCGAAGCGTTCTATCACATTTCCCTGACGATCAATTAAAAACTTAGTAAAGTTCCATTTAATTTCAGCATTATTCTTATAATCCTTATCAATCTTTTTAAGCATTACACTCATAGCAAGTGCTGCTGGTCCTTTGCCAAAGCCTGTAAATCCTTTTTGCGACTTAAGATACTTGAAGAGTTCGATAGCTGTTTCGCCATTTACATCAGCCTTCTTCATCTGCTCAAACTTTGTATTGTAATGAAGCTGGCAGAACTCTGTAATCTCCTTATCATCACCAGGTGTCTGACCTGCAAACTGATTGCAAGGAACGTCGATGATTTCAAGTCCCTTTTCATGGAACTTTTCATAAATAGCTTCAAGATCCTTGTAATGAGGTGTAAAACCACAACCTGTTGCTGTGTTAACTACCAATACAACCTTGCCTTTCATGTCTGCCATTGAAACTTGTTCACCGTTTGCTCTTTCTACTGTTAAATCATAAAATCCCATTTCTATTACCTCCTAATGAAATGTATCTTTTTAAATTCAATTGTGCGCAATTTGTTTTCGTAATTAAATTGTACGCAATTAAATTTCATTTGTCAATACTTTTAACCACTTTTACATATAAATACCCATATTTTTGAATTATATGTATATATATACTGTATTTCTAATATTTCAATTAATACTCACAATCACAAAATAGACACACTTTTTTGTTTAAATATCCTTAGTGCACATATAATTTATATTGAGTAAAATTGGAGAAAAACGCTAATGAAAAAAACAGTATTATTTCTTTTGCCTGTAACAGCAACAATTGCTCTATTTTTCTTTTTACGTATTTGTTGCCATGCCGAAGAATTTGCCACGAATATTGCATCCGACAATTCAATAACTAATATACTTGAATCCGATGATTCTGAAATATCTACTACAGAAGAATCTCCTACTAGCACTATGCTAGATGCCATTGATGATGATACTAAAATATCATCCCCTAATGAAATAGTTGATAACATAGATGATGAAAAAGATTTAAAAACAACATCGGATTTACCTACTGTCTCACTTGATAATCATTATACATATGCAGACAGCTTTTCGAGTTCCGATGAAGTGCATAATTATTCTTTTGAGGTAGATTATTCTAATATTGATAGTGCAACTGTATGCCTAGTACGAACTGAAAAAATAAATGCCTCAATCACTGTAAGTGATGCTTATAACAATGTAATTGCAAAAATAGCCACAGATAATTATACTCCACGAGTTTGGCTAGATTTACCTACGACAACTGATAACACGGAAGAGCAAATATATAATATTTCTGTTCAAGCACGTGATTATAAAAGTAACACTCCATCAGGCTATAGATTCATGATTGGTTCACAATCAGACACTGAGGAAATGATGGCTGGGATAGATAATGCCGTCGAACTAGATACATATTATGAATCAGATAAAAATTTTACAAGTGGAAATTACTTACCAAATCATTTTGAAACTTTTTATAAAATAACAAACAGTACCTCTAGTGTATTAACAATATTACTTAAGAATGACGATATAAGATATAGAGTGTATGATTCAGAAGGTAACTTGCTAAGAGACTCCAATAGCCCAGATGTGGCTTCAAATATACACAGAACGCGGAATGTTGGAAATTCGTGGAGATGCGCTGAAAAAGAGGATTTAGATAATGTATTTAATGGAAACGGCCCATATTATATCGGCCTTTATAATACACGTCCCACAAACAGTAATAAACTGATAAATAGTAATTATTTAATTGCCTTTGGAAATCCTGTAATGGGTCCAGGTTCAGTTAAAATATTTCCTGGAAATAGCATTAACCTTAACTCTAAGCAATATGTCGAATCTTCATTTGTAGCTGATAATAGTTTTATACCATCAACTGCTAAAGTGACCAGCATTTCATATAATGGAGCTATTGGTTCCTCCATACAGTACTGGCGCGTAATGCCTCCTGAAGATAGCTTCTGGTCTACAAGCCGTTCCTATGCATCACAGATAGATTTGCGTTATTCGCACGATTCTTCTTTTAATACGCCTGTTACAGGACAATGGGGTGTTGCCTATTTGGCGTCTTCTTCCTCAAGAATTAACCAAATTACACCTTATTATACTATTGATTATTATTACGAATATGGAGATTAAAAAATGAGCAAAATTGACCCTCTAAACAACAATACATCAATTTTTCAACAAGATAATACTTTTAGCGTTTTGAAAAAAAATATATCCGTTCCAACAACTTATTCCGAGGAAGAACGGAACGCTATTTTTAAAGTTGATATATATAATAATTATAACGATTGGAATGTCGTTGTTTCAAGAGGACCTGCTATTATGGCTAATTCTTTGGGTGACAGAATTTTTGAAGATTCCTCTAAGCTTATGCGCGAGTATTATGCTGGTGACAAAAATTCTGATGATGTTATAGAATACATGGACAAATGCTGCGATTTAATGATTGAATATCAAACTTATGTATCTAAAGACAATATTCTTTCAAACGATGATAAGGAATCTATCATAGGAACACTCCGTAATTTATTCTCTTATTGCAGCACTATTGCGGGTGTTGGTTATTGCAATAAACAAGGTGTCGAGTTAAACAAACAATACGAAAATCAAAGCGAAGATTTTGCGTACTATGATTCTGATGCCTATTATAATTGGAAAGATTTAGGTAAAGTTTTAGAAGATGCTGCATATAAAACTAGTTCAAGAATTATTGGTTACAAAATGAATTTCGAAAAATATCGAAGCATCTACCCAGATAATGGATTCAATTTAGAATGGAGCTATTCCAATGCATTAGGATCCCGCGTCGCATGTATAAAAGATAATAGTCTAGAACCTCCAAAAGGTTTTAAAATGTTTTTCAAAGACAACCCATATTTAAAAAATAATAGCTTAAATGGAATAATAAATAGCCCGCTTATTATATGGAAAAATGGCACTGCTAAAGAATTATCAATACCTTTAGTTATTTCTGGTGCCGGCAAGGCAGACCATTCTGATGGAGTAATGCGTCTTAGTTCAATAAAAGAAATATCTTCATCTTGGAATTCTTGCTCAGCTTTTTTTGATAATTTTCTAATATTTCAAAAAACTTACGGGGTTAAATATTATGATTTACACAAAAAAATATTACACGCTCAAAAGGATTCATGATTTGGCTTAATTGAGTTTTTCACTTTAACGGGGGGCTTATGAAAAACAGAATGGTAATTAGATTTGTTGCTGTACTAGCAACTGTAGCTATGATGCTTATTAGCTTGTTTAATCCTATGATTGTTCAAGCTGCCAACTATGTAGTTGTGCCTGAGAACGGAGTTCTTCTCACCGGAGAAGGTGCAGAGGTCTTCGCAGACGCTGATGCATCTACGTTGATTAGCACTCTTCCTGTGAATACTCCTGTGGAGATTACTGGAAGAACAACCAACGATTTTTGGCAGGTTAATATAAATGGAGCCACCTGCTATATGTCTAAGCAGGCTCTTTCAATTTTTCCAAATACGACTGCCTGCAAACTCACTTCTTTTGATGTTGCGGGAGCGATTGTTGTAGACGGAAGCAATGGACAAGTCCTTTATTCGCAGGATGCTTTTACAACGCTTGAGCCAGCTAGCACCACCAAGATTATGACTATGCTTCTTGTTGTTGAAGCCATCGAATCAGGTCAGATTGCTCTTGATACTCCAGTTGTTGTTTCTGCTACCGCTGTTGCAACAAATCCTGCAGATGCAAGTCACCTTGACCCGAAATTTCAGGCTGGAGAGGTTTTAAATGTGGATCAACTTATGTCTGCAGTAATGCTTAGTTCAGATTGTTTGGCAAGCAATGTTCTCGCCGAGCTTGTCGCTGGTTCCACAGAGAATTTTGTGGCCATGATGAATCAAAAAGCTGCTGCAATAGGTTGCGTAAAAACCAACTTCACAAATCCATCTGGTTACCCAGATCCAAAAATGTACACCAATGCTTACAGCCTATACTTGATTGCTGCAAACGCCATGCAGCATCCACTATTTAATCAGTATTTTGGCAAAAAATCAGCAGTAATTCCACCGACAAATCTCTGCCCAATGACTAGAAATATAACAAATACTGACTGCCTTTTAGATGCAAGCAGTCAGTACTATAATCCTTATGTGATTGGCGGCAAAACCGGAACAACTAATCGAGCTGGTCAGTGTCTTGTGGCCGTTGCAAACAAAGCCGGCAAGACTCTCATCTCTGTAGTGCTTGGTGCCAGAAATCGCACACTGTTTGACGGCTCAACCGTAAGCATGCGCTACCGAGAAACCAACAGATTGATAGATTTTGGTTTTGCAAGTTATTAATTATAAAGACTTATTATAATTCGTCTATAAAATCTTCTATTATATTGCCAGCTTCAACAGGTTTAGTCATAAATAAAAGATGACTCGTTGGGAAATTCACAAGCTGGCAATTTCCTATGCTTTCAACATAAGGAATTGTATATTTCTCTCTAAGCTTTTCAATGGTATCCATGGTAAGCTCATAGACTTTATCTTTATCATTGGCGTCAAGTCCTTCTGTTGATATTCCGTATTCATTCAATAACATTAACGCATAGTTTGTATCAACCTTGTCCTTCTCTAAATCATTTATGGTTTCATACCCCAATACGCAGTTTATATAAATCTTTGGAATATCGTTTGATTTAAGCGCTTTTCCTGTTTCCACTGAATTGTCAACACTCAATCCAGATTCTGCTTCCCCAGCCTTGCTAGCCTCTGTCTTTGCTGACAGATAGCAAGCTGTATCTAATAAATCTTTATCATAGTCTTTTCCCACAATAGATTTATATTCTGCCTTGTATAGATATGGCATAAATCCTAGTTTTTCTATAGCTGTCTTCATGAAGCTGCCAGAAGATGATTCTTGATTTTCTAAATCTTCAGCCAACCCCAAAGCTGTTCCGTCCAAGAGCACAACACCTTCTATTTCATCAGGATACTTGCTTTCCCAATAGGTTGCATAAATTCCAGCAATTGAATGCCCCATCAAAACATATGGAGCTTCTACTCCGGAATTCTTAAGTGCTGTTCTGTAGTCCTCTACTATATCTTCAACTTTCCTACCTTTGTCAGTATCATCACTAAGAGCATATCCTGCACGGTCAATAAAAATCATTTCATTGTCTTTTTCAATATTGCTAGTCATCTCTCTCCAAGATAGCATCATTGATGCATCTCCCAAGCCTGACATTCCAACTATCCTATGTTTTCCGCTCTCATTTCCGCAGCGATATACATTCAAAGAATAGTCTCCAACTGATACCGGATTGTAATATCCCTGTTCGTCTAACTCCTTTACAACTTTGTAAAGCTTTACACGATATACTATTGCGTTAATTGCAAGGATTAGTACAACTACGCCTAATATAGCACCTAAAATTCTACCTATTATCTTTCTTTTCTTCATGATTTTTTCCTTCGTCTATATTATTTTTTCGAGAGAATACTATGTTCAGAAGTATTCTGTTATTTAGTATTTAGTTGCTTTATTCTAGCCCCTCATCAGTCACCTTCGCAAAGTGTAAGCATAGCTTACTAGGGCACAAATGTTGATGAATCAACATTTGACCCGTTTGACAGCTTCCCATTGGGGAGATGCCTCTTTATATATTATATTCATTTTGTAATGCTGCTTATTTTTATTCTACCTCAGTACCTGGCTTGAACTTGCTATCACGGATGAGAAATAATCCAAGGGCAGCTGCTCCTACTGACATAAGAATCGATTTAAGGATAATATTCGAACCAAGCCACTCACCAATAAGCGTGCTCAAATCTGTTCTATTAGCATAAATGTATGGATATATCATTAAGCTTACATCAAATAAGAAATGAAGCAACATGTTTCCCCAAAGATTTCCTGTTCGTAAATAAAGTGCTGCCAAGAAAAATCCAATGCCAATTGCATAGATGATCTGTGCATAGATTGGTGTAGGATCAGTCACATCATCTAAGTTGCTAAGATGCATTAATCCAAAAAAGATTGATGATGATGCCATGGCAAATATATACGATGCCTTGCTATTTCCAAATGCCTTTTGTATGAATTTTAGTAGGAATCCTCGTGCAACTAATTCTTCTCGAACTCCTGCTCCCAAAAAGACATATAAAAAGAATGCTATGATTGCCGTACTGTCTATTGCTGGTGTGCCATAATCTCTGATCGCTTTGTGCATTTCTGTCACAAAGTAAAAAGCTGTTATTACGGTCATTACACCACCTACAATAAAGGTGTTTTTAAAGCTTGAAAACGAAAACTTAAACACATCCTTCTGACCAAAAGCAATAATTAAAACTGTTAATATTAGAATCATGATTCCTAATGACACAATCTTTTCAATAAAAGGATTTTGTATATTTAACATAGACACAACCTGTGCAGGTAATATCATCATTAACAAAACACCAAGTACTGCTCCGCCAAGATATTTTACAATTCTTTGTATACTATTCATTTCTCTGTTCTCCTATAAGTTATTTTTATCCATTCAATTAACGTTTATTCGCCTCGATGACCTCGAAAAAAGCTCACTTTGGGCATAAATATAGTAGGCCTTAGCAAGCGCCAAAGCCTACTATCAAGGAATTATGATTTTTGTTTTCTTGGTTACAATGCAGCCAAGGATAGCTGCATTGTAATCTGCTTCGCAGACAGTATATTTTGAAAGTCTTCAAAATATACTGCTAGTACGAAAATGAATAATCTTGATGATTATTCATTTTCTACCAGTCAACCCCATTGACTGTGACATCACCGAGGTCGCATTTAGCTTTAATCTTGTTGCGGTCTACTTCGCCATCTAATTCAATGTCAATGTCGCCAACCTCTGCTTTAGCATCGATTTCTTCGTAGTCACCTTCGATATCGATATCTCCAATGTCACAAGTAATATTAAGCTTTTTAATATCACTATTTTTAATATTGAAATCGCCTACATCTAAATTGAAATCAGTAGAATTTGCCTCCATTTTTTGAATAGAAACATCACCTACATTTGCCCTGATTTTTATATCGCCGCAATTAACCTCATCTATGTCGAGATCTCCTACATCAAGAGTGATATCCATTGTCTTTACTACGGTATCATCTGGAATAGTTACAATTATTTTATAATCGTCGTTGCTATGAAATCCCAAGTTAAAGATTTCTTTATCTTTATGCTGAGTTACAGAAAGCTTGCCAGATTCATATTTTATCTTTGGCAAAAACTTCTTAGGACAATTGTATTCAACCTTAACCTCATTACCATATTCAATATCTAAATCTGCGATATCACAATCTACTACAAGCTCCTCAATATCTTTGTTACCAAATGCTTCTTCACCGCTAACTGATTTGCCCCAACCGAATGAAAAACCTATAAAACCTGTAAGATGGGCGATTATCGCAACCACAACAACTATTAACGTTATAGACCAAATTATTGTAAGATATTTCTTCTTTGTCATTTTATTCTTCCTCCTCAGCCCAAGCTGTTTTTAACACTTTTCTAAGAATTGCCGCTACTGGGAAAATCAGCCATGAAATATGCCAGCACATTGTGACAAAGCTGATTATCAAATAAATGCAGACTACTGTTGACCAGTAAACGCTCATGATAGCCTCTGCTTTTTTGCTGATGTATTTAACATCTTCTTCCCTAGAATAATAACCGCTTAATGTCTTTTCATCGTTGATTCTAAGAACTGTATCGTAGCTGTTTGCAATTGTGTTTGCATAAACCATCAAGAATACGCCTATGCCTACAAATACGAATAATAAGCTTTCTGTGAAGGCATTATCAAATATTGCTGCTGGTACAAAGCTGATTACGCAAAGAATAACACCTATTGTTATGCACATTGCCTTTGTGTTCTTGAAGCTTCGACGCTGATTTTTAACTGCGTCAGCAGTAGTAAAATCAATTGTACATGGCTCTTTTTGAAGGAAGCTCCAATCTGCTCTACATATACCACTATAGACAAATAAAGCTACTGCTATGCCAATTGATATAAACATGCAAATTATTCCAATTGGCTCGTTGTAATTGTCCCATATGTTTGGATGCGCAACACTTGTGATGCAAAGGAAAACTCCAATTGCTATCAAAAGTGCGCATCTAGACTCACAGTTAATATACTGCTGAATCTCGTCAAATGATACAAATTTGCGTTTTTTAGTATCACGCTCTTTAACTTCTTCAATTTCTTTGGTAAGTCCCAAATCTTCAGCCAATTCATCAAGATTACCAAACTCAGAAATAACTGTTCCGACTGCGGTATTTTCATTGATACCTTCTTCAATCATCTCATTGTACTTGTCTTCCATCATGCTTAACAACTCATCCTTAGCCTTGCGAACCTCAGGAGTATTAGGCATGCTAGCAAACATTGTTTCAAGATAATTTTTAATTGTTTCCATGATTTTCTCCTCTATTCTCTAATTATTAATAAAACGCTCAATTACCTCTTTTGTGAGATCCCATTCCTCACATTTGTCTTCAAAGTATGCCTTGCCGGCAGTTGTGACTCTGTAATAGGTTCTCTTCTTGCCATTTCCCTCTGGGTCTGGGTTTGCAACGAATGATTCTATATATCCGTTTTTCTCCATCCTAGTAAAAGCCGAATAAAGTGTTGTTTCTTTGATGAGATATTTTTCTTCAGAAATCTTTTTGATCTGTTTGGAAATCTCGTATCCATATGATGGCTCTTTGATAAGGATGCTAAGAATCATTGTGTCGTTGTATCCACGGATTACATCGCTACTGATTTCCCCCATGCTTCATCTCTCCTTTCTTTACTATTTGCCAAGCTCTGTTGGCATCCTTTAAATATTTGATTACTCATGTTACTTTCCTACATCAATCGTACTATGTCTGTCATACTATCTCTGTCGTACTACGACTGTCGAAGTACTTCATCTGATGAAGTAAATATACTACGACAGCCGTAGGAAGTCAACACTATTTTTTAAATTTTTTTTGAAATTTATCATCCAATCTCTGGAAGCCTTGATTTTACAGGGTTTTTGATTATACATTTTTTTCCACAATTCACTGAAAATTCATCGGTGGTACATATAATAATTTCGTAAACTGATTTTATTTAAAAGATGGGTAACTTCCCGAGGTGCAGCATGTGGGCTTATAACTATGTCATTCCTAGTAGCTTAATATTGTGGATTCTGCTCCTTTACTACTTTAGTCTCAGAAGATTGCCAATCCGTATCAATCGCTGCTTTGTGGCTTTGCTACTGGTAGAGTTTGTAGTGGTGGCATCTAATATCCTTTCATCATACGCAGATCAAGAATATAAATCTCTACCATATCCTTTGGTAGTCTTTTTGAATTTGGTCTATTTCTTTGCGTTGATTGTCCAAATTAAGCTGTTCTATTCCATCAGTGCAAACATCCTTGGCATAGACCCATACAAGCATCCTGTGCGGGCTTTAATCAAGGATTTACCACTGATTATTTCAGAACTCATAATACTTAGCTCGCCTTGGACCGGCGCAGTTTTTTCTATTACTAAGGATGGATATAAAAATGGTCCGCTCTATAATATCCTCTACTTCTGCTACTTTATCTTTCTAGCTCTGTCTTACTATGACTTGATTGCACACAGAAGTCATCTGCGCAGACGCAGAGATTTCGCCTGCATACTTATTTTTAATAGTTCTATTTTTGTTGGGTTATTACTGAGACTCTTCTTCCCAAAGTTATTAATTTTTGATACCTTCTGCGTGATGGCAGTCTTACTCATAAATCTGGTTTTCATGAATCCAGATTTACACTTGGATAAACGCTCAAATCTATTCACTTCTGAGGCACTAAAAACAATGCTCTCAGAAAAGCACACCCTCAAAGAGCACTACATAATGGCTTTTGTAATCAAAAACTATATGGAAGCTAGAGAAGTTTACGGACCAGGTCAGATGGATGAAGGTATCCAGATGATTGGTTCATATCTGTTAAAGAATTTTAACGACGTTCAGAAATTCTATTTCCGAAATGGACGTTTTATTATGGTAGGAAAGGATCCTGCTCGATTACAGCAAATAAAAGACATACTATTAAAGAGATTTGAACAGCCTTGGGTTTCTAAAAATGCCGAGCTTTACCTGGAATTAGGTGTTGCAACTAGCAACCTCGATTTAGTAAACTACGAAACCGATAGCATTATAGCCGCTATCATCAACTCCCTTATCAGACTAAGCACCGATACCAACAACAACTGTATCGTCATCGACGAAGCTTCTATATTGGAAAACGAAAAGTTAATAGAAGTTAAGCGCTGCCTAGAATCCGCATTAGACCATAACAAGACCGAGGTATTCTTGCAACCGATTATGGATGCGAAGACTCGTAAGATTATTGGCGCAGAGGCTCTATGTCGCATTCGCGACAAGGAAGGCAACCTTATCTCACCAAGTTTGTTTATACCAATTGCTGAGCACAACGGTCACATAACCCTACTTGGTGAGCAGATGTTTGAAAAAACATGCAAGTTCATCAAGGAGCATGACATTGAAGCTATGGGCATACAGTTCATCAACGTAAATGTATCTACCATTCAGTTCATGCAACACAACTTACCGAACCGATTTGAAGAGATATTACGAAAATACGATTTAAGTCCCGACATAATCCACCTAGAGCTTACTGAAGCCGCCATGGTAGACGAGCAATTGATGGAACGCCAAATCCTTAATCTCAAGGATAAGGGCTTCAACCTTGTTGTAGATGATTACGGAACCGGCTACTCTAACATCAGTCGCTTAAAACGATATCCTTTTATCAATATTAAGTTAGACATGTCACTTGTGTGGGAATATGGTAAAACACCAGATGTAATTCTCCCAAGTATGGTTGAAGCTTTCCATGACACTGGATACTCGATTACAGCCGAAGGAATCGAAAACGAAGAGCTTGCAAATGCCATGGAAAGGTGCGGTTGTGACTACCTTCAGGGCTGGTTTTTCAACCCTCCGCTACCAATTGAAAAATTTTTAAAAGAATATGCAAATTTCGCTTGACTTACGACCCTCGCCATAGTAATATATATTTCGTTGCTGATACATTACAGCAACACAAAATATGGCTCGTTGGTCAAGCGGTTAAGACGTCGCCCTCTCACGGCGAAAACAGCGGTTCGATTCCGCTACGAGCTGCGCTCACAGCCCTAGGCATTGTCCTGGGGCTTTTTTCTTGCCCTTTTATAATACCTCGAACTTGCTCCCCTCCAGGCGCCGAGGCTTTGCATCTGCTGTGTTACATCGCATTCAGATTATGATTTCCTAAGCGCCAAGTGTCGCATCCATTATTTCATGTGTCTTTCTAAAGTTTTACAGTTCTCGGTAGAATGTGTAGCTTGTACGGACATTATAAAAGGTTTACTTAATAGATTTACCACCTAGTTTAAGAATAATTGCTAATCGTTGGAATGAGCTTAGTGGAGTTAAAAGTGTTTTTTGATTTGTATAGTCATCAGCCGCCAGGACGGCGGCTGAAAATGCACGCTGAGGCAGGA
>JAEEGL013492108.1_pt1 | contig 13877 bp, 10 predicted proteins | sample 9134231 | NCBI WGS metagenome assembly JAEEGL01 (sample SAMN16246548, study PRJNA631951) | gut metagenome | biome: gut microbiome; feature: rumen; material: fiber-attached | host: Bos | place: Iran: Karaj | collected 2018-10
ATGAGCATCGGTAAGACATACAAGGAAGCTTTCCAGAAGGCTATCAGATCTCTTGAAAAGGACAGATACGGTTTAGGCTTCGTAAAGGATTTCAACAAGCTTTCCAAGGAAGAGCTTATGCTCAAGCTTACACAGCCTTCATCCGAGCGTCAGTTCATCATGTACGAGGCTCTCAGAAAGGGTGCTACAGTTGATGAGCTCTTCGAGCTTACAAAGATCAAGCACTGGTTCATTGAGCAGATGAAGGAGCTCGTTGAGGAGGAAGAGGAACTCATGAAGGGTGCCGGAAGGATCCCCAATGAGGACGTTCTCCGCAAGGCTAAGCTCGACGGTTTCTCCGATAAGTATCTTTCACAGCTCCTCAGCGTTTCAGAGGATCTTATCCGCCGTGCGCGTTATGAATACGGCATCAAGGAAGGATGGGAAGGCGTTCACGTATCCGGCACACAGGATGCTGCTTACTACTATTCTTCATACCACATCGAGGACAAGTCACCTTCTTCCAACAACAAGAAGATCATGATCCTCGGCGGCGGCCCCAACAGGATCGGTCAGGGTATCGAGTTCGACTACTGCTGCGTTCACGCTGCTCTCGCACTCAAGAAGCTCGGCTTTGAGTCCATCATCGTCAACTGCAACCCTGAGACGGTTTCCACAGACTATGACACATCCGACAAGCTCTATTTCGAGCCTCTTACTCTTGAGGACGTTCTCGCTATCTATGAGAAGGAGAAGCCTATCGGCGTAATCGCTCAGTTCGGAGGCCAGACACCTCTGAACCTTGCAGCTTCACTCAAGGCAAACGGCGTAAACATTCTCGGTACAACTCCTGAGACGATCGATCTCGCTGAGGACCGTGACCACTTCCGTGCAATGATGAAGCGCCTCAATATCCCTATGCCTGAGGCAGGCATGGCAGTCAATGCTGATGAGGCGATCGCTATCGCAAACAAGATCGGCTACCCCGTAATGGTACGTCCTTCTTTCGTTCTCGGCGGAAGAGGAATGGAAGTCGTTCACGCGGACTTGGTGATTAGAGGTGACATGAATGGAGCTGTCGTTGTAACTCCTGACAGACCGATCCTCATCGACCGTTTCCTCCATCACGCAACAGAGTGCGAGGCAGACGCTATCTCCGACGGCGAGAACTGCTATGTTCCCGCAGTCATGGAGCACATCGAGCTTGCAGGTATCCACTCCGGCGACTCCGCATGCATCCTGCCTTCTCTCAACCTCACTGACGAGCAGGTTGCTACGATCAAGGAATACACAAGAAAGATCGCTGTTGAGATGCACGTTGTCGGACTCATGAACATGCAGTATGCGATCGAGGACGGCAAGGTCTTCGTTATCGAGGCTAACCCCCGTGCATCACGTACGGTACCGCTCGTTTCAAAGGTTACCGGAACCAACATGGTAAAGGTTGCTACTGACATCATGACAATGCACCTTACAGGACGTCCGTCACCCGTTACGGAACTCCATGACAAGGTAATCCCTCACTATGGTGTCAAGGAAGCTGTCTTCCCGTTCAACATGTTTCAGGAAGTTGACCCGGTACTCGGACCTGAGATGCGTTCCACAGGTGAGGTATTAGGTCTTGCAAGCCACTTCGGCGAGTCTTACTTCAAGGCTCAGGAAGCTACAAAGACTGAGCTTCCTCTCGAAGGAACCGTACTCCTCTCAGTAAGCGATCTCGACAAGATCGACCTCATCGATGTCGCAAAGGCATTCAGCGAGCTCGGATTCAAGATCCTTGCAACAGGCGGAACATACGACATGATCACCGAAGCAGGCATCACAGCTGAGAAGGTCAAGAAGCTCTACGAGGGCAGACCCAACATCGCTGACATGATCCTCAACAGGGACATTGATCTCATCATCAACACTCCTGCAGGAAAGACATCTTCACATGATGACTCCTACATCCGTAAGGATGCTATCCGCCAGCACATTCCGTACATCACGACAATGGCTGCCGCAAAGGCTTCCGCAGAGGGTATCAAGGCAGCGAAGGAAAGATCCTTCGAGGTCAAGGCTCTCCAGGATTTCCACGCTGAGATCAAGTAAGACGGAACAATTCCATCAGGAACAACAAAAGGTTGTCTCTAAAGCAGAGACAACCTTTTTTCATTTCCGTTACGGTTCTGCAACACTAAAGGAAGCGCCGTTCCTTAATGCTATACTTTCAGCAACCTAATAAAATGGGAGGTTTTTATGGGTTTTTGGGAGACACTTGCTTCGATCAATGACAAGGTCAACACGTTCGTCTGGACTCAGACCGGCGTCTGGCTCCTTATAGCGACGGGCATAATCATGACCTGTCTTACAAAATGCTTCCAGGTGACGCATATCGGTCACTGGATGAAGAAGACTGTCGGAAGTCTTTTCGACAAGCGTGTTATCAGACACACAGGAGAAAAGGCTACGATCTCGCAGTTCCAGGCTCTGTGCACAGCGCTTGCCGCAACGGTAGGCGTAGGCAACATCGCAGGTGTTTCCGCGGCCATCATCACAGGCGGACCCGGAGCGGTCTTCTGGATGTGGGTTGCCGCTTTCTTCGGAATGATGACCAACTATTCCGAAAACATCCTCGGAATCTATTTCAGACGCAAGAACTCTGAGGGCGAATGGTCAGGCGGTGCAATGTACTACCTCCAGGACGGCCTTGGCGGATATAAGGGAATGAAGATCGTCGGAAAGATCCTTGCCGTTATCTTCGCGATCTGCGCAGCTCTTGCCGCATTCGGCATCGGCAACATGGGCCAGGTCAACAAGATCGTCTTGAACTTCACTTCGGCATTTGACATCAAGCCTTTGTCCGAAAAGGTCCTTTATACATCTGGTGATTCACAGGTTACTCTTTACATGCTGATCGTAGGCATCATTCTCATGATCCTTGTCGGCATCGTTATCCTCGGAGGTCTTCAGAGGATCGCATCTGTTGCGGAAAAGATCGTTCCTTTCATGGTGGTCTGCTTCATACTCGGTTCAATCATAATCATCATCGTAAACTTCAAGCAGATCATTCCCGCGTTCGGAGCCATCTTCTCAAGAGCTTTCAACAGCCAGGCTGCATGGGGCGGCGCTACAGGTATAGCTTTTAAAACGATCATTACCCAGGGCTGCAAGAGAGGTGTATTCTCAAATGAGGCAGGTCTCGGTTCCTCGGTTATGGTCCACAGCAACTCCAATGTTAAAGAACCCGTTAAGCAGGGTCTCTGGGGAATCTTCGAGGTATTCGCCGATACCATCATCGTATGTTCCATGACAGCTCTCGTTATCCTTACTTCAGGCGTCGTCAATCTTGAGACAGGCGCGCTTGAGACAACCAGTGACGCTACTCTCGTTGCAGATGCTTTTGATACGATCTTCAAAGTAGGCAACTTCTCATTCGGACGTTACTTCGTTGCACTCGCGATTCTCTGCTTCGCATTCACCACGATCCTCGGCTGGTCTCACTACGGAAGCAAGGCTGTTGAATTCTTAAGCGGAAAGCACGCTCCGGTTGCGACGAAGATCTACAAGGTCATCTTCGTTCTCGTCATCAACTGCGGCGCGCTCATGACATCATCCATCGCCTGGGATATCTCAGACACGTTCAACGGTCTCATGATGATCCCCAACCTCATCGGTGTTCTCGCGATGAGTCCGCTCGTAATGAAGCTTACTTCCAACTATGTCGACCGTAAGATCAAGGGTAAGAAAGACGTTGCTCCCATGCTTTCCTACGACCCTGCGGTCCAGGCTGAAAACGCTAAGTCCCTGGCTGAAAATCCCGGTCAGGACTGATGATCTTTCGCTGTCAGAAATCGGTTATTTTTCGCTAAAGTCAGCGTATTTTTGAATTATTGATATGAACCCCTTCTGCGATTTGCAATAATAACAGAAGGGGTTATTTTTTGTTCCCCTAACTTATATGGAATATATAAAGGAGATTTCTATGGATAACTTCAGATTCTGTTCACCCACATATTTTGATTTCGGAAAGGGCACTGAAAACGATGCCGGCGAACTCGTTAAAAAGTTCGGAGGCACGAAGGTGTTGATCGTTTACGGCGGCGGAAGCGTAGTAAGATCCGGTCTCCTCGGACGCGTTGAGAAGTCGCTTTCTGATGCAGGTCTTGAATATACCAGCAAGGGCGGAGTCCAGCCGAATCCGCTCAGCGATTTCGTTTACGAGACACTGGATGATCTTAAGTCAGGCAAGACAGATTTCGATTTCCTCCTTGCGGTAGGCGGCGGAAGCACGATCGATACGGCAAAGGCGATTGCAGCAGGCGCAGTCTATGACGGTGACTTCTGGGATTTCTATGAAGGAAAATGGATAGAGAAAGCCCTTCCCGTGGGCACGGTACTTACTATCGCAGCAGCCGGAAGTGAAGGCAGCGGCGACTCCGTTATCACAAAGGTCGAAGGCATGCTCAAGAGAGGCGCGAGCGGAGACGGCATCAGGCCGAAGTTCTCCATCCTCAATCCCGAGCTGACGCAGACGCTGCCTCCTTATCAGACCGCCTGCGGAATGACTGACATCGTAGCTCACCTGTATGAGCGTTACCTCACCAACACTAAAGACGTTGAAGTTACCGACCGCATGATCGAGGCTCTGATAATGACCATTGTTCATGAGGCTCCGCGCGTCATGGCAGATCCCGATAACTATGAGGCAAGGGCAAACATCATGTGGGCAGGCACCGTTGCACATACCAATGTTGCAGGCGCCGGCAGGTCGCAGGACTGGAACAGTCATAACATCGAGCACGAGCTTTCCGCACTGTACGGATGCGCTCACGGCGCGGGACTTGCAGTCGTAATGCCTGCTGTCTTTACATACTGCATGGAGCATGACGTCATGAGATTCGCGCAGATCGCAGAGAGAGTATGGGGCTGCAAGATGGATTTCTATCATCCTGAAGTAACAGCCAAGCAGGGAATAGAAGCTCTCAGGAATTTTCTTGTTTCCATCGGAATGCCGTCGAAGATAACTGATTTCGGCGGAAAGAAAGAGGATATCCCGGTCCTCGTCGACAAGCTCTGCAACGGAGGCGGAAGGGACGGTTCGATCAGCGGATTCGTCACTCTCGACAGGCAGGCCTGCGGTGAGATCTACGGGCTGATGTTCTGACGAAAAGCTTTAAAATCAGCCACTTTCAGCCGTTCGAATCTGTCAATTACACTTGACGATTCAACGGCTGACTAATATACTACAAATGGTCTTAAGGCCCTTAGGGGCCTGCTTTCATATACGTGAATTCGGCCAAATAGCATGGATGGGGGAATTTTATATGAAGCAGTGTGAAAAGGGACATTTTTACGATGATAACCGTTTTGAGACCTGCCCTTACTGCAAGGACGGAAGCGGTCAGATCCGACAGGCGGCTGTCTCTTTCCAGAGTGCTCCCGTACAGCCTGCGGTAAGCGCGCCCGCACCCGCCCAGCCCGGATTTAAGTTCTGCACAAGATGCGGAAACAGGGCAGAGGCAAGTGCAAAGTTCTGCACTGGCTGCGGAAATGCGTTCCCTGCAGCAGCACCTGTTCCTTCTAATGACATCGGTCAGACCGTTGCTGTTCAGCATGCACCCGTAAACCCCGTTTCCGATATCGGCAAGACAGTTGCAGTAACACCTATGGCTGCTATGCCGGCATCTGAGATCGGCAAGACCGTTGCACTGAATACTGCTGCGGCAGCTCCCGCTCCTTCAAATGACATAGGCAAGACTGTTGCCGTTAAGCCGATCGATCTTGAAGCTCTGACGGGTTCGAAGTCTTTTACAGTACCTGCCGCTCCTGCTGCACCCTCAGCGCCTGTTACTCCTGCGGCTCCGGTCAATCCGGTTACTGAAGCTCCGAAGGTTACAGTTGCTCCACCCGCACCTCCGGCAGCACCCGCAGCTCCCGTTGCTGCTGTTGCACCCGTTACTGAGAAACCGCATGTTACAGTGGCTCCGCAGACAGCCAAGCCGGCAAAGACAAAGCCTGTTGCATTCATGGTATGCATCTCGGGAGCAAATCTCGGAGATTCATTTACAGTAGCTGAAGGCAGAAACTATATCGCGAGCGGTACTGATGCAGACATCAGGCTCGACAAGGATTCTTCCGTATCGGCAGAGTGCCACGCGGTGGTTACATACAATCCTTCAAGCAACAAGTTTACGCTTTCGGCAGGCACCGGACGCGGGATCACATATCTCAATGGCGATCAGGTCGACGTGTCATCTGACCTCAGTGATAATGACAGGATCAAGGTTGGCTCAAGCGAGCTCCTGTTCATCCCTGTCTGCACAGATAAGTTCAAGTGGGATGCCAAGGACTGATGAGTATCGAGATCGCGAACGTTCAGGGCATTGGTAACCGCAGCGAACAGCAGGATGCTTTCGGCGCAAGCCGCATCGGGGATTACGAGACAAACGGAATTCTCCTGACCGTCTGTGACGGCATGGGAGGCATGGCTTCAGGCGGAGTCATCGCACGTGATGTTCTCGCAAAGATCCTCGAGGCATTTCCCTGGAAAGAGGATTTCGATGTTCCCGGCTATCTTTCTGCGATAAGCAACAATGTTTACGATAACTTCTACGGTCAGGGCGGCTCGACTGTCGTCATGATCCATCTTAAGGAAAACAGGCTCAGGTTCTGGAGCATAGGAGACAGCGATATTCTTTTGCTCAGGAACGGAAGCCTCATTCCGCTCAACATCCGTCACGAGTATTCCAACGATCTCATAGTAAAGGCAATAGAATTGGGCTTCCCGGTTACAGATGCCTTTTCTGATCCGCAGGCTGCAGCGCTTTCCGAATATATCGGAAAGCGAAATCCCTTATGCGAGACCAACAGGATCCCGCTGGAGCTCATCTCCGGAGATACGGTCCTGCTTTGCTCTGACGGCATCAGCGATACCCTGAGTTTTGATCAGATAGCGGCGGATCTTAGGCTTCCTATCGATCAGGCTGCAGCGAAGATGGAGCAGGAGATTATTTCGGCAAATCTTGATAATCAGGATAACTATACAGGTATAATATTAAGATATAACTGAAGCCGTTAACCCGGCGGAAAGGAATTGTTATGAAGGGAAAGTTTGGCGCGCTGAAGGTGATCGGTCTCATCCTTATGGTGTTGGGAATCGCAGTAGGAATCCTCGGAGCGGTCTTCGGACTGCAGAAGTACAGGATCAATCCTGCAGACGCTAGAAATTCAGTAGTTTGGATCAAGGAGACTTTGAGTGTGCCTGAGCTGAAGGCTGAAGGCGCATGGGCCGGAACAGGCTGGGCTATAGGAACACCCGGAGATGAAGTCAGATACGTCATCACAAACGGACACGTTGTCGAGCAGGCTTATGCATGGCCCAAGGGACTTGATGATCCGTTTGACTATGAAGCCAAGAACGGCATCAGCTTTGAAAAGGCTCTGAAAGATAAGAAGGGCATGTCTCTCAAAGACCTCAAGATGAAGGCTGAGATCAGAGTCTATTTCTCACAGTCCTCCAATGACTATTCCATTCCTGAAGTTGTATATTTCTCCGGTCCTTCCGAAAAGGATATCGCGATCCTCAAGCTCGAGGAGCCTACAAACAAGAGAATTGCTCTTCTTGTAAAGGACTCCGATAAGGTTAACGTAGGTGATGAAGTTACAGCGCTCGGATTCCCCGGCGTTTCAGATAACGTCCAGGATCCTGAAACGATCAGCCACAGTGTTGATGACGTTACTGTCACCAAGGGTATCGTAAGTAAGAGAGTCAAGCCTACCGGACGTGACTATGATACTTTCCAGATGGACGTTTCCATCAACCACGGCAACTCCGGCGGACCTCTTGTAGACAAGGACGGATATGTTGTCGGAATGAACACCCTGGGCAATGCCAAGGACAGCAACATGAACTATGCGATCGTCTCCAACGAGATCATCAACGTTCTCGATTCAGAGAGGATCAGCTATAAGACATCTGCTCTGAAGAATCCCGCTCTTCTTGCACTCATCGCAGTAGGCGTAGTTATTCTCGCAGTCGGTATCGTTCTGCTCGTTATCCCTTCCGGAAAGAAGGCGGCAGCAGCCGGCGCAGCAGCAGGAGCGGCAGCCGGTATGGGTGTGGCACCTCAGCCCGGAGTTAATCCTTATGCTGCACAGCCCAGGCCTGTAGCTCCCGGATATCCCCAGCAGCAGGCAGTCACCGGTGCGGCAGCGGTTCAGAGACAGGCGGTACCTCAGCCGCAGCCTCAGGTTCAGTCTCAGCAGGCAGCACCTGCAGCACAGGGCGGACGTCCGATCCTCAAGTGCATCAAGGGACAGTTTGCGGGCAAGGCATTTGATCTCAGCAGAGGCAGCGTTGTTCTCGGAAGAGATCCGGCATCCTGCAATCTCGTATTCAACAAGGATACTCCGGGTATCAGCAGCAAGCACTGCCAGATGAGCTATGACGCTGCAAGCGGCAGCTTCATCCTTACGGATCTCGGTTCTTCATACGGAACCTACACCGGAAGCGGAAAGAAGCTTACTCCGAATGTTCCCGAGCGTCTTAATGCAGGCGATGCGTTCTATCTTGCTGATGAAAACGTTAAGTTTCAGATTTATAAGGAATAACGACCAAACATAAATGAGTGAGTGCTTTCTGAAAATGGGAAAGATCGAAGATGCTGCATCCAATGGCGGTGTGGCATCTGTCGGTTATAACGACACATATGTCTTCGACAGCGCGGGCAATCTTAAAAAGATGTCCGCGGATGCGCTTTCCGCATACCGTCTGAAGAACGGCGAGGGAGAGCTCTGGATATCCGGAGTGCTCGCTGTCACGCCCGCTGAGATCGAACTCGAATTCAGAAAGACAGGCATTGCACGCAAATGGCTTGAGAACATTGTCGTAAGGCATGTTAACCGTCAGCGTTCACTTGACGGTTCACTCTCGCTCTTTGCACGCACGGCCGAAGAAGGCACGGGAATAACGTGTGCGGACATTCCGAACACTGCCGTGCCAATGAGAATATGGAGGGATAGGATATGAGTATTGATCCTCAACATGTCTGTTACGGATGCTTTACTGAAAAAGAACCAGGTACGGCCTGCCCGCACTGCGGTTTCAATGAAAACTCGGAGAGACCTTATCTTGCTGTGCCGATCGGAACGATCCTTGACGGCAGATACCTTATCGGCAAAGTGCTCGGAGTCGGCGGCTTCGGCATTACATATCTGGGTTACGATCTTACACTCGACTATAAGGTAGCCGTAAAGGAATACATGCCTTCCGGTTTCGCCACGAGAGCTGAGGACAAGTACACTCTTACAGTTACGAGTTCCTCACAGCAGCAGGCCTATGATGAAGGTCTTGATAAGTTCCTGAGTGAGGCAAGGACACTTGCCAAGTTCCATAACACTCCCCATGTCGTATCAGTTCAGGACTTCTTCAAGGAGAACAATACGGCTTACTTCGTCATGGAATATGTTGACGGTGAGAGCCTTAAGGATTATCTCGACAAGAACGGCGGAAGAGTCTCGTTTGCGGCTGCTTCCAACATCCTCATGCCTATAATGGAAGCTCTTTCCAAAGTGCATGAGCAGGGACTCATCCACAGAGACATAAGCCCTGACAACATCTCGATCACTTCGACCGGGGAACCCAAGCTTCTCGATTTCGGCGCAGCGCGTTCGGCATATGCCGACAACAAGAGTGTATCCGTAATACTCAAGCACGGACTTGCTCCGATCGAGCAGTATTCCAACCACGGCAACATGGGCCCCTGGACAGATGTCTATGCAATGGGTGCCACGTTCTACCGCAGCATCACGGGAACACTTCCTCCCGAATCGATCGAGCGTATACATGCAGACTCCATCAAGACACCCTCATCGATGGGTATTACCATTCCGCCTTATGCGGAGATGGCTCTGATGAAGGCGCTCGCGGTCAATCCGGAAGGCCGTTTCCAGACCATTGAACAGTTCATGTCCGCATTGAAGGGCAACGTTTCATATTCTGCTCCTGCTAGACCTGCAGCTCCTCAGATGGTTCCTGTTGCACAGGTTCCCCAGCAGCCGCCGGTCTATTCACAGACGGTCAGCGCTCCGGCTCAGACAACTGTTCCGAATAGGGGATTTGCTGCACAGCAGACCACATCAGCTTTCGGCCAGAACTATGCAGCGCAGCCTTTTCAGCCGGCGCAGCCTTCAGCGGCTCCTAAGAAAAAGGGCATGGGCAAGGGTGCCGTCATCGGCATCATCGTTGGCGCAGTCGCAGTGGTTCTCATCATTGTGGGAACGGCAACGGCGATCTCCATCGCAAACAACGTCAAGCCCACGCATACCACTAAGGAGACCACATATAACGGCGGCCATTTCGGAAGCAAGGAAACAACGGATGCCACTACTGAATCCAGCAGGGAAACGACTTCCAGAGAAACAGAAACAACCCGCAGGATCACTGCTTCTACAAACGGCACCGTCAGCACTGACGGTGGCACCGTAACGCAGCTCGGAACGCTCAAAGCATCCATCTGGGTACCTGATGGATATGTTAAGAATGACAAGGGATTCTACACCGGTTCAAACGGAGGCTTTTCAATTAACTTCACGGAGATGCTCAAGGACAAGCCTGTCTATGGCATTGGTAATGTTGAAGAAGATAAGCGTTTCTTCATGGATTACTATCTCGGAAAAGAAGTTATCGAGACCAGATCCGGCAGAGTGAACATGCCGAACGGCAAGGCTGCTTACAGGATCGACGGTGAGTATAACGGCGCGAATTTCATACTTCTTGCGATCGCAAGCCACACATCCACGTCCAAGCCCGGCTGCTATTTCATCAGTTCGTGGTTCAGCTCGGAAACGGCAGGCAAAGAGATCGAGACTGCAATGAGCACCTTCAAATCCACGGGCGACGCTGAAGCCAGGCTCGATGATTATGCCGCAGAATTAGTTTCAAAGCCTGAAACAAGTTCAGCTAAAGACGTTAAGTTTGTATTTATGTTTGAACCCAAATTTGCTTCGAAATTCGGAAGTAAAGACGACATAATCTCATACATCAACAATAATAACGATACGACACATAACATGATCCTTTATTCAAGGATCTCATCAGTAAAGACCGAGGAGACCGTAAGGAGTGAGAGCAAGGCAACTTTTGAGAGTGAATTCCAGAAGGACAACAAAGTTTCTTGCAAATCCACGAAGACAACAACGGTAACATATAATGACATAAAGTGGACGGTTGACACTCACGATTTCGAAAGATTTACTGCGTATACAGCAACTGCTGTTTATCCGAATGGAATGGTTGTCAGCTTGCATGGCAAGTGCACGAACTCTTACAGGTCCAAACTGAACGGATACATCAAAGATCTGCAGAGAAGCATCCGGCTTGTCGATCTGACATAACAGTTTGATTTTATAGCAATAATTGAATAGCATCAGTCCGGAAAACCATCGGCTTTCCGGACTGTTTGTTATTTGCAAAATGCGTAAAAACAAGGGCTTTGCGACGGGCGAGCTGCCTGTTTTCAATAAGTGTCAAAAATTCGCAACAATTGTATGTTTTTTCCATTTTGTCGAAATAGTGCTTTAGATTACTTGCATTTTAGGCATATAAAGTTTGAGGGTATGCCTATAAGATGTTAAGAGTAATTTTATGTTTATCGGAGGTATTTATGCTGTTTATCGGTATTGATCTCGGCACTTCCTCGGTCAAGCTGCTCCTTATGAAGAGCGGCGGTGAGATCCTTCGCACGGTTACGGAGGAATATCCTGTATATTTCCCGCAGAGCGGATGGTCAGAACAGGATCCTGAGGAATGGTTTAACGGAACCATGAAGGGAGTTGCAAAGCTCCTCGACGGTTTTGACGGCAAGGAAGTCGGAGGAATCTCCTTTGGCGGACAGATGCACGGTCTCACACCCCTTGATAAGGACGGCAACGTTATCAGACGCGCTATCCTTTGGAACGACGGAAGGTCTGAAGAAGAGTCCCAGTATCTCAACAACGTCATCGGAAAGAAGAAGCTTTCCGCATATACCGGCAATATCTCCTTTGCAGGCTTTACAGCTCCGAAGGTCCTTTGGATGAAGAAGAACGAGCCTGAGAACTTTGCAAAGATCGACAAGATCCTCCTTCCCAAGGACTATCTTGCATACCGTCTCAGCGGCGTTTTCGCAACAGACGTTTCCGATGCTTCCGGCACGCTCTACTTTGACTGCGCAAACAGAAAGTGGTCTGCTGAGATGCTTGAGATCCTCGGCATCACAGAAGCACAGCTTCCTAAGGTATATGAGAGCTATGAGGCTATCGGCAAGATCAAGCCGGAGATCGCTTCTCAGCTCGGCATCAATCCTGACTGTCTTATTGTTGCAGGTGCAGGCGACAACGCTGCAGCTGCTGTCGGAACAGGCACAGTCGGCAACGGTGGATGCAACATCTCCCTCGGTACGAGCGGAACGATCTTCATCGCATCCAGCAACTTCAAGAACGACGACGAAAACTCTCTGCACGCTTTCGATCACGCAGACGGCGGTTATCACCTCATGGGCTGCATGCTCAGCGCTGCAAGCTGCAACAAGTGGTGGATGGAAGACATCATCGGAACAAAGGATTTCGCAGCAGAGCAGACCGGAATCACGACTCTCGGTGAGAACAACATTTTCTTCCTGCCTTACCTCATGGGTGAGAGATCTCCTCTCAACAACCCCGAATGCCGCGCTATGTTCATCGGCATGTCCATGGACACAAAGCGTGAGGAAATGACACAGGCAGTTCTCGAGGGCGTTGCTTTCGCACTCAGGGATTCTTTCGAGTGTGCAAAGAAGATGGGCCTCGACATCAAGAGTTCCAATATCTGCGGCGGCGGTGCAAAGTCTCCTCTCTGGAGAAAGATCGTTGCAAACGTTCTCGGCATCGAGCTGACAAGAACACAGAACGATGAAGGCCCGGCTCTCGGCGGTGCCATCCTCGCAGCAGTTGCATGCGGTGAATACAAGAACGTTGAGGAAGCATGCAAGGCAATCGTTACAACTCATGTTGCAGAGACACCGGATCCCGAGCTCACTGCAAAGTATGAAGCTAAGTATCAGAGATTCAGCAAACTTTATCCTATGTGCAAGGAGGCAGGATTATGGTAATTTTCGAACAGCATTCCGAGCGTTTCCGCAAGTACGGCCGCGTTATCAACAACATTGATTTCGCACCCGTCATCGCAGAGCTCGAGAAGATCGCTATCCCTGACAGCAGCGTTGAGTACAAGCCTTCTGTAAAGGCTCTTGAGGATGCTTCCGCCAAGGTTGACGTCAGCAGACTCTTCGGAGGAGAGCTCGCACTTGAGACAGGTTACTGCGCAGGCCAGAACCAGCTTCTTAACGCTGTTGAGTATCACAGATCTTCCGAGATCAACATCTGTGCAACAGACTGCATCCTGCTCCTGGGCAGCCTTCAGGATGTTACAGATGATTTCCACTATGACACATCAAAGATCGAGGCATTCCATATCCGCAAGGGAACAGCAGTTGAACTGTATGCTACAACACTTCACTATGCACCCTGCGGCATCGAAGGATCCAAGTTCATGGTAGGCGTTGTTCTTCCCGCAGGAACAAACTACGACTTAGAGCAGGATCACATTGACTGCCTCGCTGATTCCGATTCCGAGGATAAGCTCCTTACTGCAAAGAACAAGTGGCTTATCGCTCATCCCGATGCACCCGGTGAAGCAGGACATTTCCCGGGACTTATCGGAGCTAACATTGAAGTTGATATTAAAAAAATACAGTTGGAGGAAATCTAATTATGTCAAAGAAACTGTTTAACGCACCTGACGTCAAACTGGCAATCGTCGCAGTCAGCCGTGACTGCTTCCCGGAGTCCCTTTCCGTTAACAGAAGAAAGGCTCTCGTTGAGGCTTACACAAAGAAGTA
>JAEEGL013553487.1_pt1 | contig 13877 bp, 11 predicted proteins | sample 9134231 | NCBI WGS metagenome assembly JAEEGL01 (sample SAMN16246548, study PRJNA631951) | gut metagenome | biome: gut microbiome; feature: rumen; material: fiber-attached | host: Bos | place: Iran: Karaj | collected 2018-10
GAAGAAGATATAAATGTATCAGATATTTCACTTGAAACAACATTTTTAAATGTTAAATGTGAAAATCCATTCTTTTTATCATCATCTATAGTTACTGCAACATATGAGATGTGTAAAAGAGCCTTAGAAATGGGCTTTGCAGGAGTGGTTACAAAGACTATAAGCTTTTATAATTCTAAAGAGGTTTCACCAAGATTTAGTACTATAAATGATTATAATAATTCATTTATTGGCTTTAAAAATTTAGAACAATTATCTGAATATAGCGTTGAATATAATTTAGATATTATTAAAAAATTAAAAAAAGAATTTCCTAAAAAAGTAATTATTGCCTCAATAATGGGTCAAGAGGAAGAAGAATGGACTAAATTAGCATCATTAGTAACTGATGCTGGAGCTGATTTAATTGAATGTAATTTTTCTTGTCCTCAGATGGCAAAGGAAGGTCTTGGAAGTGATGTAGGCTGTAATGAAGCATTAGTTAAAAAATTTACTAAGGCTACAGTTAAAGGAACTAAATTACCTGTCATAGCTAAAATGACACCTAATATTACAAATATTAAATTACCAGGTATATCTTCATATGAAGCAGGAGCTAAAGGTATTTCCGCAATTAATACAATTAAATGCTTAACAAATATTAATCTTGATACAATGGTAGGAGACCCTGATGTATCAAATAAGACTGCAATATCAGGCTATAGTGGTAGAGCAGTTAAGCCCATTGCGTTAAGATTTATTAAAGATTTAAGTGAAATAGATGGTATAGAATTATCTGGTATTGGTGGAATAGAAAGCTTTAGTGATGCATTAGAATATATAGCATTAGGATGTAGAATAGTTCAGCTTACTACAGCCGCAATGGAATATGGCTATAGAATAATTGATGATTTAATTTTAGGAACTAAAATATATTTAAAGAAGCATAATTATAAAACAATTAATGATATATATTCTCTTGCAAAAGATAATATAATTCCTGCTTCAGACCTAGATAGAGAAAGTATAATTTATCCTATAATTGATTATGATAAATGTATATCATGTAAAAGATGCTATATATCATGTAGGGATGGAGGGCATCAAGCAATTTATATAGATGATGATAAGGTAAAAATTGATGCAAAAAAATGTGTAGGATGTCATTTATGCTATCTTGTATGTCCTATTAATGCGATAAATAAATCAAAAAGAATTAATAAAAAGTAAATGAAACATACATAAAGACAGGATTTCATCATGTTTTTATTATTTTTTTTAAAAAAATAAATAAAATTTCGGTTTTTACATAAATTTTAAGGTATAATAAAATGTATGATTGCATTTTATGGAGGATTATATGCAGAAAATTAATTTAGAACAAATGGTTTCATTTTTAAAGGAACAAGGATTTGTATTCCAAGGAAGTGAAATATATGGCGGTCTTGCTAACGCTTGGGACTATGGTCCATTAGGAGTAGAACTTAAAAACAACATCAAGCATGCTTGGTGGGATAAATTCGTAAGACAAAATAAATATAATGTTGGTCTTGATTCAGCTATTATCATGAATAAAGAAACTTGGGTAGCTTCAGGACACATTGGATCATTTTCAGATCCACTTGTAGATTGTAAAGGTTGTCATGCACGTTTCAGAGCTGATAAGCTTATTGAAGATTTTACAAAAGGTGAAATTACAGGTGACGGTATGTCAAACACTGAATTATCACAATATATTAAAGATCATGGTATTAAATGTCCTATTTGTGGATCAGATAATTTCACAGATATAAGACAATTTAATTTAATGTTTAAAACATACATGGGTGTTATTGAAGATGCTAAGAACGAGGTTTATTTAAGACCTGAAACAGCTCAAGGTATTTTCGTTAACTTCAAGAATGTTCAACGTTCTACAAGAAAGAAATTGCCATTTGGTATTGGTCAAATCGGTAAGAGCTTCAGAAATGAAATTACTCCAGGTAATTTCATTTTCAGAACAAGAGAATTCGAACAAATGGAACTTGAATTTTTCTGTAAGCCAGGAACTGAACTTGAATGGTTCGATTACTGGAGAGCATATTGTATGGATTTCTTAAAGCTTATTGGTGTAGATAAAGATAAGCTTAGATATCGTGATCATGAAAAGAAGGAATTATCTTTCTATTCTAATGCAACAACTGATATCGAATTTGAATTCCCTTGGGGATTTGGTGAGCTTTGGGGTATCGCATCAAGAACTGATTATGACCTTAATGCCCATCAAAATCATTCAAAAGAAAATTTAACATATCTTGATCCAGATACAAATGAAAAATATTTACCATATGTTGTTGAACCATCTGTTGGTGTTGAACGTATGTTACTTTCTGTTTTATTTTCAGCATATGATAATGAAGAAATTAAAAAAGAAGATGGTAAGGTTGATTCAAGAATTGTATTACACCTTCACCCATCTTTAGCACCTTACAAGGTTGCTGTATTACCATTATTAAAGAAAAATCATGGTGAGAAGGCAGGAGAAGTATTTGATTATTTATCTAAATATTTCTCATGCGTATATGATGAATCTGCAAATATCGGCAAACGTTATCGTAGACAAGATGCAATAGGTACTCCTTATTGTATTTGTGTAGATGATAACACATTAAGCGATAATACAGTTACAATTAGAGACCGTGACACAATGGAACAAATCACATTAAAGCTTGAAGATGTAGTTAAATACGTTGAAGAAAAAATTAAGCTTTAATAAAGGAGTAAAATGCCTACATATAAGGAATTAATTGATGCAACTGACATCGTCAGTTTAATATCTAAATATGTAAATTTACAAAAACAAGGAACCAATTATACTGGTCTTTGTCCTTTTCATCATGAAAATACTCCATCATTTATTGTAAGTCCAGAAAAAAAGATTTTTAAATGCTTCGGCTGTGGACAAGGCGGAGATGCCCTTTCTTTCATCGAAAAGATTGAAAATATTCCATATAAAGAAGCATTAAAAAAGCTTGCCGCATTTAATGGAATTACATTAGATAATGACATAAAAAAAGAAGATGAAAATACTAAATATTATGATGCATTAGATACAGCAATTGATTATTTTCATAAAAACTTATTATATACAGATAATGGTGATGAAGCATTAAAATATTTAAATGATAGAGGACTTGATAAAGATATTATTAAAATCTTTTCAATAGGTCTATCACCAGATATAGGATCTAAATTACATGATTCATTGTTAGAAATAAATATATCAGATTCAACAATGGAATCAGTAGGTTTAACATCACTTAAAAATGGAAAATATTTTGACTATTTCACAAATAGAATAATGTTTCCAATTTATGATGATAATAATAAACCAGTAGGCTTTTCAGCAAGAATATTTCACGGCGAAAAAAATGAGCCAAAATATATTAATACCAAAGATACTAAATTATTCCAAAAAAATTCAGTATGGTTTAATTTAAATAGAGCCAAGCCTGAAATATTAAAACGTCATCGTGTTATTATTCACGAAGGACAAATGGATGTAATCGCATCTTATCGTGCAGGATTGAAAGAAGCAATCTGCTCAATGGGAACAGCCTTAAATCCAAATCAAGTTAATTTATTAAAAAAATATACTAATAATGTCATACTTTGTTATGATTCAGATAGTGCCGGAATCAATGCCGCAAAGAAATCTCAAGAAATCTTTAAAATGGCAGGATTCAATGTTCATTTAGTCTTCCTAGAAGGGGCTAAGGATCCTGATGAATATGTATCAAAAAATGGTACAGATAATTATTTAGAATATTTTGAAAATAATATTGTTTCACCTTTAGAATACATATTCCATACAACTATCTTAAATAAAAATTTAGAAGATAGTATTGTTTTAAAGGCTATAGAAGATGAAATCTTTTCTGAACTTAGAAAAGAATCAAGCTTCGTAATAAAAGAAGATTATTTAAAAAAATTATCATCTTTATTAAAAACTTCATATGAAGCAATATCAAATGATTTTAATGCATATTTAAATACCCATTCTGGTGCCTTTGGCATAAGAAGAACAAATAATTCTACTCATGAAGAAGAAAAAGAACCAGAATTAATAAATAAAGAAAAATGGTATTCAAATGCAGAATTAAGATTAATAATATATGCTAAAAATAAAAAAGAACACGCTAAATATATTAATGATAAATTATCTTTATTCTTAAATGGTGTATGTCCTAGTACACAAAATTTATTAATAAAGATCATTGATGGTTATTATGCATATAATGATGAGCTTGATGATGAGAAATTTATTAAATATTTAGATTCAGATAATTTAGCTTATTATATGAATATATGTTCATATTTAAGTAATGATAATTCTAAATATAATAAAAAAGATTTAGATGATTGTATTAATAAAGTAATTGATATATCTTATCTTAATAAGATCGCATCTTTAAATAATAGATTAAATAAATCATCTGAAGATGAAAAAGGATCATTATTATCTAAAATAATCAATGTTAAAAAAGATCACGAAGCATTTAAAAGGAGAATTAGAAATGCCAAAGAAAGATAAAAAAAATTCTCCTAATATAAATCTATCTATTAATGATTTACCTTTATTAGATTCATATAAAATATATTCTCAAGAATTAAATAAAGAACCATTAATATATCAAAACCCATTAGATAAAAAGCCTATTATTAAAGATAATGAAATAAAAAGATTATCTAATGAAATAGCCTTAGCTAAAGAAATAGCCTTAGGTAAAGCTATTAAGCTTGGTCAAGAAGCTAATAAGAAAATAAAAGATATTAATTATAATGATGAATCAATCATTTCTAAAGATGAATATTTTAAATTATTAGCTCAAGCTAAAAATGGTGAAAGAGCCCGTGAAAGATTAATTAATGCGAATTTAAGATTAGTTACATATTATGCAAATAAATATAAAAGAAATACTAATTTATCTTTAGAAGATTTAATTCAAGAAGGTAATTTAGGTTTAATGAGATCTGTTGAATTATATAATCCTTCAAAGAAAAACAGATTCTCAACTTATGCAAAAAGCTGGATATGTAAAATGATTCTTGCATATGTAGAAAAAGAATCTAAAGATTATCATTTAGAAGATATTAAAAAAGATAATGATGAAGATTTGGATATAGAAATAGTAGATAATGATTCAAAATCTCCATATGAGAAAAAAATAATAGATGAAACTAAAGAAGAAGTTATTAAATTTTTAGAGAATAATTTTTCTAAAAATGATGTATACATATATACCTCACACCGTGGTTTTTATGGTACTGAGCCTAAAACATTTGTAGAAATAGGAAAAGAATTAAATTTACATAAAAACACAGTAAGAGATAGATATGAAGCAATGATTAAAAAATTGTTTGATTCAAAAGATATCATATTATAAGGGAGGATATTTAGATGACAATTAATGAAATAGTAGAAGAATTAAAGGCTTATGCTGAAACAAATGATGGACAAGTGACATCAAAGGACATTGAAACAAAATATAATTATAAAATGGGTTCTGATGAATACGATAAAATTGTTGAAGCATTAGAAAAGGAAAACATCAAATTCGTTGAAATTGAACCGGAATTAAGTCTTGATGATATTGATGATTCAATGATTGATGAAAGCTTAGAAGATGTTAAAGATGAAATCATTGAAAGTGATGATACATTATTAAAGGATATTGATATTAATGATCCTGTAAGAATGTATTTAAAGGATATTGGTAAGGTTAAGCCTTTCTATATTAACCCACTTGATAATAAACCTAAAATTGATGATGCAGATATTAAAGATATCACTAATAGAATTGCCTTAGCTAAAGAAATCGCAATTTCAAGAACAATCATTTTAGGAAGAGAAGCTAAAGCTAAAAAGGAAGAAATTGATGCAGATAATGAATCAACAATTTCTGCAGAACAATATTTTGAGCTTGAAACTTTAATTGCTAAAGGTGAAAGAGCAAAAGAAAGACTTGTTAATGCGAACCTAAGACTTGTTGTATCTATTGCAAAGAAATATATTTCAAGAGGCTTACCATTCTTAGATTTAATCCAAGAAGGTAATATGGGTTTATTAAGAGCTGTTGATAAATATGATCCAGATAAAGGGTTCAAATTCTCAACTTATGCAACTTGGTGGATAAGACAAGCTATCTCAAGAGCGATCGCAGATCAAGCTAGAACTATTCGTATTCCTGTACATATGGTTGAAACTATCAATAAGCTTGTTAGAACACAAAGACAGCTTGTTAATAAATTATCACGTGAACCAAGTGATGAAGAGCTTGCAGAAGCTATGGGTATTAGTGTTGAAAAGGTTCAACAAATCCAAAAGGTCGCACAAGAACCAGTATCACTTGAAAGCCCAGTAGGTGAAGAGGATGATTCTCAACTTGGAGATTTCATTTTCGACCCACAAGCTTTATCGCCATATGAATATACAAGAAATCAAAAATTAAGATTAGAAATTGATACACTTTTAAAAGAAGTTTTAACTGAACGTGAACAACAAGTTATTAGAATGCGTTATGGTCTTGATGATGGCAGAGTTAAAACACTTGAAGAAGTTGGTAAATATTTTGACATCACAAGAGAGCGTATTAGACAAATTCAAAAAAATGCCATTAAGAAATTAAAATTCCCTAAGAGACAAGAAAGATTAAAACCATTTATTGATGAAACAAATAGATAATAGAATTACATTTCTTGCAAGCTTGGCAAAGGACTCTAATACACTTTTAGATGTTGGCTGTGACCATGGTCTTACTACCATAAAGGCATTAAAATATTTTAATGTTAAAAATGCCATCGCTTCAGATATTAATCCTGGTCCATTAAAAATGGCTAAATATAATATTATTAAAGAAGGATTAATAGATAGATGTAAAATAATCTTAAGTGATGGACTTAAAAACATTAATGATGATTTTGATACATTAATCATTTCAGGAATGGGTGGATTATTAATAAATAAAATTTTATCTGAATCATTTGATAAAATTAAAAATAAAAAATTAATAATCCAACCTAATAATGAAAGAGAAGATGTTCGTTCATATTTAACACAAAATGGTTTTTTTATAGAAAATGAATATGCTTTTTATGATAAAGACATTTATTATGAAATAATAATATTTAATCCTGGTAATAAAACATATAATGAAGATGAATTATTATATGGACCATGCTTAATGAAAGAAAAGAATGAAGCGTTTAAAAAATATTATAGAATTAAAAGAGATAATTTAGTTTCAAGTCTTTCAAAGATGAAGGATGAAAAAATAAGACAGGAGAAAAAGGAACTATGTGATAAATATAGTTTCTTAATTGGTGAATAATATGGAACAATTTAGTATCTATAAAACAAAAAATTATTACCGTACTTATTTTATTGATAATCAAAAAAGACCTTTAATATTTATTTGTGCTGGCGGAGGTTATCAATATACATCACCTAGGGAACAAGAACCAATTATGAAAATCTTTTTTGAAAAAGGTTATCATGTTTGTATTGTTAACTATATGGAAGATAAACAAGTATATCCAACACCAGGTATGAATGTTGTATATGTATTAAATAAAATGAAATTTGATGAAAGAGTATCTAAAATCATAGGTGTAGGCTTTTCAGCTGGAGCTCATGTATTATTAGATGTTACTTTTAAAAATAGTTTTTATAATGTTTGTAAGCCTGATTTATTAATAATTGGCTATCCTGTTGTTACAACAGATCCTAAATATTCTCATAAAGGATCTTTTAAAAATCTACTTGGTACATCTTATAATGATCCTAAATTAATGGAAGAAGTATCACTTGAAAATAAAGTTGGTGATAATGAGCCTGATATGTTTTTATGGGGCACAATCACTGATGAAAGTGTCGATGTTAAAAATTCTTTATTATTAATTGATGCTTACCATAAGCATAAATTAAATTTAGAATATCACCTATTCCCAATGGGTGGACATGGACTTTCTTGTGCAAATGAAACAGCATTTGAAAAAGGTAGTGAAAAAATTATCCCTTATGTAGAGGATTGGGCATCATATGCCTTAAAATGGTTAGATTATAAATTAAAAAATGATTAATCTTTTGGAGATATAAAATGAAAGGTAAAATTCATTCATTTTTTGCAGGTGGCACAGTTGATGGACCTGGTATTAGATATGTAATATTTTTTAAAGGCTGTCCGATGAGATGCCTTTATTGTCACAATCCTGATACCTGGGATATTAATGGTGCAGAAGAATATAGTGTAGATGAAATAGTATCTAAAGCTTTAAAATATAAAGGCTATTTTGGCTCTAAGGGTGGTATTACCTGTACAGGTGGTGAGCCTTTAGTTCAAATAGATTTCTTAATTGAATTATTTAAAAAATTTAAAGAAAACAATATTAATACAGCCTTAGATACATCAGGTATTATATTTGATCCAAATAATAAAGAATTATTAAATAAATTTAATGAATTAATTAAATATACTGATTTAGTATTATTAGATATTAAGCATATAGATGATAATGAGCATATTAAATTAACATCTAAATCTAATAAAAATATTTTATTATTTGCAAAATATTTATCAGATAATAATATTAAGATGTGGATAAGACATGTACTTGTTCCAACTATTACCTTAAATGATGAATATTTAATTAAAACTAAAGAATTTATAGATACACTTAAAACTGTAGAAAAAATAGAAGTATTACCTTATCATACGATGGCTAAATCTAAATATGAAAAGATGAATTTAAAATATCCTTTAGAAGGCATACCAGAGCCAACTAAGGATGAGGTAAGACATGCCAAAATATTATTAGGAGTCATTAAAGATGAATCTAAATGATAAAAATTATAAAGATAATTTAAAAGGTATAAGTGTTATAGAATTTTCTGGTGAAAGCTGTGCAAATTGTTTAACACTAATGCCTATATTACATAATTTATTAAAAGATAGAGAAGATTTAAAGCTTTTCCATGTTGAGGCGGGAGAAGATACAAAAGAAATCTTAAGTAAATATGAAATATATACAGTTCCAACTATTATGATTTTAAATAATGATAAGGAATTTGTAAGATGTAGAGGCTTCCAACCTGAAGAAATATTAGAATTATGGCTAAATTCTAAGGTTGAAGAGCTTAAAAAATCATTAAAATAACGTTTACATAAAAAATAATTGAGAATCATTCTTAATTATTTTTTTTATCGCATTGAATTTTTATTATATATAATATATAATTCAAATGGTAAAAAAAGATATTTTACTAGAGAGATGAGGGTAGATTAATGAACAACGCATGGGAAGGATTTGTTCCAGGAAAATGGAGCCAAGATTTTGAAATTGATGTTCGTGACTTTATTCAAAGAAATTATGTTCCTTATGAAGGAGATGGTTCTTTTTTACAAGGACCTACAGAAAACACAAAGAAGCTTTGGAATGAAGTATCAAAGTTAATGCAAGAGGAAAGAGAAAAGGGTGGAGTATTAGAATGTGAAACAAAGATTGTTTCAAAAGTTAATGCTTATGGTCCTGGTTATATTGATAAGCCTCTTGAACAAATTGTAGGTTTACAAACAGATAAGCCTTTAAAAAGAGCTTTTATGCCAGATGGTGGTATCAGAATGGCATGTCAAGCTGCTGAACAATATGGTTATAAAATTGATGAAACTATAGTTTCATTCTATGAAAAATATCGTAAGACACATAACGATGGTGTTTTTGATGCATATACACCTGAAATGAGAAGATGTAGAACAGCTCACATCTTAACAGGTCTTCCTGATACTTATGGTCGTGGAAGAATTGTAGGTGATTATCGTAGAGTTGCCTTATATGGTGTTGATTATTTAATCAAGATGAAGGAATTCGATAAGACTTTAATTGATGGTGAAATGACTCCTGATCGTATTAGAGATAGAGAAGAAATTTCAGAACAAATTAAAGCATTAAAGCAATTAAAAGAAATGGCTTTAGCTTATGGAATTGACATTTCAGCACCTGCAAAAACTGCAAAAGAAGCAGTTCAAGCATTATATTTTGGTTACCTTGCCGCAGTTAAGGATCAAAATGGTGCCGCAATGAGTATTGGTAGAAACTCAACTTTCTTAGATATCTATTTCGAAAGAGATTTTAAAAAAGGAATTTTAACTGAAAGCGAAGCACAAGAAATTGTTGACCATTTCATTATGAAATTAAGAATGATTCGTTTCGCTCGTATTCAATCTTATAATGAATTATTCTCAGGAGATCCAACTTGGACTACTGAATCAATTGGTGGTATGGGAACTGATGGAAGAACTTTAGTTACAAGAACTTCATTCCGTTTCTTACATACACTTGATAATATCGGACCTGCTCCAGAACCAAATTTAACTATTTTATGGAGCAAGCGTCTTCCGATGAATTTCAAATTATTCTGTGCTGATTTATCAATTAGAACATCTGCAATTCAATATGAATCAGATGAATTAATGAGACCATACATGGGTGATGATTATTGTATTGCATGCTGTGTATCATCAATGAAGGTCGGCAAGGAAATGCAATTCTTCGGTGCACGTGCTAACCTTGCAAAATGCTTATTATATGCAATTAATGGTGGTAAGGATGAATTATTAAAGGACAAAGTTACAGGAAAAGCTGTACAAGTTGGTCCTGAATTTGCCCCAGTACTTGGTGATGGTCCACTTGATTTCAATGATGTTAAGCATAAATATGAAAATATGATGGAATGGTTAGCTGGTATTTATGTAAATACTTTAAATCTAATCCATTATATGCATGATAAATATTCTTATGAAGCATTAGAAATGGCTTTACATGATACAAAGGTTCATCGTTATTTTGCAACAGGTATCGCAGGATTATCAGTTGCAGTAGATTCACTTTCTGCAATTAAATATGCTAAAGTAACTCCAATCAGAAATGAAGAAGGATTAGTTACTGATTATAAAATTGAAGGTGATTTCCCTAAATATGGTAACAACGATGACAGAGTTGATGAAATTGCAGTATGGCTTGTAAGAACATTCATGAACATGATTAAGAAGCATTATACATATCGTGATTCTGAACCTACAATGTCAATTTTAACAATTACATCAAATGTTGTTTATGGTCAAAAGACTGGTAATACACCAGATGGAAGAAGAGCAGGTGTACCTCTAGCTCCAGGTGCAAACCCAATGTCAGGAAGAGATACTAACGGCGCCCTTGCTTCACTTGAAAGTGTTGCTAAGCTTCCATATGATTTCTCACGTGATGGCATTTCGAATACATTCGCAATGACACCTAGTGCCCTTGGTAAAGATGAAGATTAATAGGAGGAAAAAATTATGACACAAAGAGCAGAAAATTTAGTTCAAGTATTAGATACATATGTATCTGATGGTGGTTATCATTTAAATGTTAACGTATTTAATCGTGAAACATTATTAGATGCGCAAGCTCATCCTGAAAAATATCCTCAGCTTACAATTCGTGTATCTGGATATGCAGTTAATTTCATCAAGCTTACAAAAGAGCAACAAGATGATGTTATTTCAAGAACAATACATGAACAAATGTAATTAATAATAAGACCTAATTGTTAGAAATCTAATAATTAGGTTTTTTATTTTTTTAAAATAAAGGTTGTTTACTATATTTATTTATGGTATTATTCTTTTGTAAATTTTTTACTATTTAAAAGGAGATAATTATGACAAGAGTAACAGGTGTAACTTCAAGAGGCTTAAGAGGTCCAATCATTAAAGAAGGAGATAATCTTGCTTCAATAGTTACAGATGTAGTATTAAATGCTGCAAAAGAAGAAAATTTCCAAATACATGATAAGGATGTTATCGCAATTACTGAATCTGTTGTTGCAAGAAGCCAAGGCAATTATGCTAAGACTGATGCAATTGCTAAGGATGTAGCTAATAAGGTTCAATCAGATACAGTAGGTGTAGTATTCCCTATTTTATCAAGAAATAGATTTTCTCATATCCTAGAAGGTATTGCACGTGGTGTTAAGAAAATTATTTTAATGCTTTCTTACCCATCAGATGAAGTAGGAAACCATCTAATTTCATTAGATATGCTTGATGAAGCTAATATTGATCCATATATGGATGTTTTAACATTAAAGGATTATAGAGATACATTTGGTTATCCTAAGCATGAATTTACAGGCATCGATTATGTAGAATTTTATGAAAATTTAATTAAAAAACAAGGCTGTGATGTAGAAATTATTTTCTCTAATAGAGTTAAAACAATTCTAGATTATACAGATAGAGTAATCTGTGCAGATATTCATACAAGACATAGAAATAAAAAAATTTTAAAAAATGCAGGTGCTAAAGTAGTATTAGGTCTTGATGATATTATGACATCAAGTGTAGATGGCTCAGGCTATAATGAAAAATATGGTTTACTTGGCTCTAATATGTCAAGAAATAACGAAGTTAAATTATTTCCAAGAGAGGATTATAATTTAATTTTAACAGTTCAAAAAAATATTTTAGAAGCTACTGGTAAAAAGGTAGAAGTAATGGTTTATGGTGATGGTGCATTCAAAGATCCTCAAGGAAAGATTTGGGAGCTTGCTGACCCAGTTGTTTCACCATTCTTCACAGATGGTCTTATTGGTACACCAAATGAATTAAAATTAAAATATTTAGCTGATAATGAATTTGATTCATTAAAGGGTGAAGAGCTAAAACAAGCAATCGTTAAAAAGATTGAAACTAAAGAGAAGAATTTAGTTGGTAAAATGGAAACTCAAGGAACAACTCCAAGACAGCTTACAGACCTTTTAGGTTCACTTTGTGACCTTACATCAGGCTCTGGAGATAAAGGAACTCCATTCATTTTAGTTCAAGGATATTTTGATAATTATTCAGATAATTAATAAAAAGAAAGTTATGTATTTTTTTACATAACTTTTTTATTATTTTATTGAATTTAAATATGTATTAATATATAATTCATATTGTCTTTTAAATTTACAGAGTAATGGTCTTGCGTTAAGTGTTATACCATGGGTAGTTGGGTATAAACGAACACAATTGTGGCGATAGGACTGTGCGACCGCTGTTAAATAATTTTTTTATTATTTTTTAGTGGCGCTCTATTTTATGGAGGGCTTTTTTTATGGAATTTATTAAAAGATTTTTTAAATGCCTATGGCAAAAAAAGATAATGATGATTGTAATTGTTATCTCAGCTATGGCACTAGGATTATTAATTAGTCATCAATTTTATAATCCAAGCCATGAATATTATAAGGTATCATTTAAAACAGAAAATGAATTTAATGATAATATAACAAAAGATGATGTAAAAAATATTAAAAACATCCTCATGAATGAAAGAAATACATCAGGTTATTATATTTTAAATAATTATAAATATGATATATCTTGGTATGATAATACAAAAGAAATCATTTATGATGAAGATAAAGAAACAATTAAAATATATTCTAAGGATGAAGATAAATATATAACTACATATGGAAGATATAATGGTGAAGTTTATCATGATAATGAAACAAATAGTGATTATATCTTATTAGATGATTATTGGTTATATGTTAAAAAGGATACATTAATTAAAATAGATTCTAATACTTATATCTATAATGATGGATTAGATATAGTAGAATGTAAATGTGATTTAAAATATAATTATTCATTTTCATCATTTGAATATGTAGATTCTAAAAATGTTGCAGCTACATCATATTTTAAAGAAGAAGATGGACATTATTCTTTATATATGCAAAGAAGATATTTTAATTCTTGGCAGCAAGCAAGAAGATTTATCGTTAATATGATTAATGATAAATGTGAAAATGTTACTTATTTATTAAAGGA
>JAEEGL015617471.1_pt1 | contig 13877 bp, 15 predicted proteins | sample 9134231 | NCBI WGS metagenome assembly JAEEGL01 (sample SAMN16246548, study PRJNA631951) | gut metagenome | biome: gut microbiome; feature: rumen; material: fiber-attached | host: Bos | place: Iran: Karaj | collected 2018-10
AGCTCTTGGGGTCGCTGGGACTGCTGAGGGGGTTCTGGGCGCGGACGGGCTTGCGCTCGACACCGGCACGGCTGTGGGCCAGACGCGTGGGGATGCGCATCAACACGGGGGTACCCAGCTGCTCGCTGAGGTCGTAGCCGGCGAAGACCATGTCGTAAGCTTCCTGCTGGTTCGAGGGCTCGAGCATGGGGATCATAGCCCAGTGGCCATAGTAGCGGCTGTCCTGTTCGTCCTGGCTGGAGAACATGCTGGGGTCGTCGGCCACCACGATGATAACACCCTTGGTGCCGATGATAGAGGCGTTCATGAAGGGGTCGCCGCAGACGTTGAGACCCACGTGCTTCATGCAGGTCATGGCACGTTTGCCACTGTAGGCCACACCGATAGAGGCTTCGAGAGCGGTCTTCTCGTTGGCGCACCAGTTGGCCACCACGCCCTGCTCTTTGGCCTGTTTGCTCTTCATCACGTATTCGGTAATCTGGGTCGACGGGGTGCCCGGGTAGCTGTTGATGGCGCTACCACCGGCATCGATAAATGCCTGTGCAATAGCCTCGTCGCCTAAAAGGAGGAGTTTTGACATAATGTTATATTTTTGTTGTTAACTGATTTTTACAATTAAGACGGTGCAAAGTTATGAAAGAAAAAACAATTGTGCAAATGTTTTTTCTATAGTGCTGATTTGTAATGCCAAAAGCGCTTTGCGACAAGCAATATAAGGAGGCAGCCAAGGGTGGCACCGAGGACATTGGCAAGGAGGTCGTTGACGTCGAAGCCCCGCCAAGGCAAGAGGTATTGCACGCCTTCGGTGAGCAAACCGATGCCTGCCGCGGCAAACCCTGCGGTCAACAGACTGCGTCGGGCAAAAAGGTCTTTCAGAAACAAAGCGCAGGGCAGGTAGACTGAACCGTGGAGCATATGGTCGAGGCGCAGGCCGAAGATGTAGTTGTCGAGCGGCACCCCCAAACCGTTGAGCGGTGCCCACATGAGGATGACAAGCAGTGCGAAATACCAAGGTCTGAGGCGTTTGCGACCGTCGCGTCCCAGCCAGCGTATGGCGATGTTACGAATTTTCTTGCGAAGCAGGGAGCGGTGGCTGAGGCGCTTCCACTGCTTGCTGTCGGTAGCGACCAGGGTGCCGTCGGGGCGTCCGACGGTGATGAGGCGCGCCACGATGGCCTCGCGCTCAACCTCTTCTGAGCTATAGCAGTTGTCGCCTTGCATGCGATAATGGCGTCCGTCGACCGCTATGATGCGGTGCAGCAGGTGGATGCCCTGGTAGCGGAAAAGGACCACGTCGCCCACCACAGGGTCGCCCTCCAATGGGGTGAGCGTCAAGCTGTCGCCTTCGCGCAGCGTGGGCAGCATACTGGTGCCTTTCAGTGTGATACGGGTGGAATGACCTTCGGCCAGCTGCTCTTCGACGAGCGCAAAGAAGGTGTTGCTGTCGACGATCATAGGGTGGGAAATATGGTGTCGCGGCTCAGGCAGGCGGCCTCACGGTCGGGCAGGCAGTCGAGCCGATAGACGGGTACGCGTTCGATCACCCGTCCCACAAAGTCGATCAGTTGGTCGGCACAGCGCTCGTCATGTATCATGGAAGGAGGACAGGACGGTTGCAGCGAAGCGAAGGCAATCAGGGTCTTCGCCCGTTCGATGCGGTTTTCGGGAGCCTGCTTCAGGCGTAGCAAGGCGCCCACCTCGACTCGTTGCTGGCGGAAGCAGGGGGTCTTGCCGCTCCAAGGCGAGCCGTAAGCCCATACACGCCCTTGCTCGATGCGCACAATGGGGCTGTCGTCGTTGAGCAGCCAGGCGCCTTCGAAGTTGTTGAGCCACAAGCGTGTGTGCGTGCTCTTGCCGGTGCCGCTTTCGCCCAGGCACAGCACCGCGCGGTCGTGCCACACGACCACCGACGAGTGTACCGGCACAGCCTCGTGGGGCAGCGCCGCATGGGCGTAGGCGAGCCACAGCATGTAGCGCAGTTCTCCCAGGTCGCCACGCCAGTCGAGGCGGATGTGACCCTTGCCGAGGCGGTCGTGCACCAGCATGCTTCCGCTTCCAAAGCGGTAGCCTGTGTTGCCGGCCACGTCGGTCAGCATGCGGCAACAGCCGTAGCCGTCGTTCAGATCGAAGGTGTAAAGCACTCGCTCATCGGGCGTAGCCGGAACGGTAGCCTCCTCGACGACGATGTCGGGCGCGGACGGGCCGTCGGTGGCGAAGGTTTCCATGCCTTGCAGGCTGTCGAGCGCCTGGCACAGCCGGTGGCCCTGCACCGTCATGTTCAAACCGCCGATCAGGTAGGTGCGGACGTCGTTCGCTGTGGCATCAGTCGACAATCAGGCCTCCCTTCTTCATCTGCTCCACCCAAGTGGCGGCGTCGCGACGGGCCGTCGGCTCGTCGACATCGTAGTTGTCGGTGAGGGCTTTCACCACGTCGTTGAGTTCAAACTCGCTTCCTTTCAACAGATTATATATCTCCAAGGCGCTCTCGTTGAGGGCCATTACAGTGGTCAGGTCGGCGACGTTGCCGGCGGGCCGCATAATGATGTTCTCGCCCGCCACCTGACGTATTTTCACTTTCTCGTCGAGTCTCATTGTGTTCAATTTTTGTCATGCTAACGCCCAAAAGGCTGATTTTATTGTTCTACGCAGTAAAAAAATCGTTCTGACATGGGCTGTTTTACGCTTGTTTTACGCTTGTTTTACGGTATTTCTTCAATAAAAAGCGTAAAACAAGCGTAAAACAAGCGTAAAACAATTGAAGAAATGCCGATGTTTGGGCGGTGTCAAAACGGGGGTGGCGAGGGGTGGGAATGGGGTGGTTGCACTTTTTTCTTGCAGGGATGAAAAGTTTTTCCTATCTTCGCAGGGTTGAACTGGGCCGAAGTTTTTGGCGAAGTGATTGATTGTTATAAAATTAGATATTATGAAATATAATCGAGTTTTGCTTAAATTGAGCGGCGAGTCGCTCATGGGCACCCAGAGTTACGGCATCGATCCCGCGATGCTGACGCAGTATGCCGCCGACATCAAAGCCGTGGTCGACCGCGGCGTGCAGGTGGGCATCGTTATCGGTGGCGGCAACATCTTCCGCGGCCTGAGCGGTGCCTCGAAAGGAATGGACCGCGTGCAGGGCGACTACATGGGCATGATGGCCACCCTCATCAACAGCATGGCGCTCCAAGCCGAACTTGAGAAGCAGGGGCTCCGCACCGAGCTGCTCGGCGGCCTCGCCATCGAACCCATCTGCAAGGCCATGAGTCGCCGTCGTGCCATCGAAGCCATGCAGGAAGGCCGCGTGGTGCTCATCGGCGGCGGCACCGGCAATCCTTTCTTCACCACCGATACCGCTTCGACCCTCCGTGCCGTCGAAATCCAGGCCGACGTCATCCTCAAAGGGACCCGCGTCGACGGCGTCTACACCGCCGACCCCGAGAAGGTCCCCACCGCCACCAAGTACCAGACCCTCACCTACGGCGAAGCCCTCGAGAAAAAGCTTAAAATCATGGACCTCACCGCTTTTGCCCTGGCCGAGGACAACAACCTGCCCATCTATGTCTTCGACATGAACCGCCCGGGCAACCTGCTCCGTGTGGTGGAAGGCGAAGCCATCGGTACCCTCGTTAGCAAACAATAAAACACAACCATATGAACGATTTATCGAAAGCCTGCCTCGACGAGGCTAAAAACAGCATGAAGAGTTCGCTCAGCTTCCTCGACAAGGAGCTGGCAAAAATCCGCGCCGGCAAGGCCAATCCCGGCATGCTCGACGGTGTGAAGGTCGACTACTACGGCACCATGACCGAGATCAGCCAGGTGGCCAACATCAACACTCCCGACGCCCGCTCGATCGTCATCCAGCCCTGGGAGAAAACCATCGTGGGCGCTATCAACAAGGCTATCCTCGATGCCAACCTGGGCTTCACCCCGCGCCACGAGGGCGACATCCTCCGCATCGTCATCCCTCCCCTCACCGAGGAACGCCGCAAGGAGCTTTGTAAACAGGCCAAGACCGAGGTGGAGAACGCCAAGGTCAACGTGCGCAACGTGCGTCGCAACGTGATGGATAAGGTCAAGAAGCTCAAGGACAAATCGGTTCCCGAAGACGAGGTGAAGCAGGTGGAGAAAGAGCTGCAGGACATCACCGACAAGAACATTGCCGAGTGCGATAAAATCTACTCCGCCAAGGAGAAAGAGATTATGTCGATTTAATGCGCATTGTGCGTTTCGACTCCTTGGAGTCAACCAACAAGTATTGTGAAGCCCTCGACCTGACCCAGGTCGAGGACTTCACCTGCTATTGGGCACTGGTCCAGACGGCGGGCATTGGGCAGCGTGGCAACCACTGGGAGGCCGCCCCCGGCAAGAACCTCACCTTCAGCCTCGTGCTGCATCCCGCGTTTCTGCCTGCCGACCGCCAGTTCCGTCTCACCCAGACCCTCTCGTTGGCCCTCTGCGACTTGTTGGAGACTTTTCCCCCTGTCCCTTCCCAGGGAGGGGATGAAAAGAGCGCCCGTCCCCTCCTTGGGGAGGGGTGCCCGAAGGGCAGGGTGGGGGCAACTATCAAGTGGCCCAACGATATCTATGTCGGAGGGAAGAAGATTTGCGGCACGCTGGTGAGCACCCGCTTGCAGGGTACCGCCATCGCTTCCGCCGTCTGCGGCATCGGGCTCAACGTCAACCAGACGGAGTTCCCTGACTGGGTGCCTAACCCCACGTCGCTCAGCCTGCTCACGGGACAAACCTTCGAACTGGAGCCTTTGCTGCAGCAGTTATTGTATTGTATAGAGGGAAGATACCGCGGTTTGAAAGAAGGCCATGACCCCGAGCCGGAGTATCTGGAGCACCTGATGAATCTCGGCGTTGAAGCAGATTATTATGTAAGTGAAGGTGCTCAAGTACTACCCACTACCCACTACCCACTGCCCACTAAAATAAGGGCCACCATCACCGGCGTCGACCCCCACGGGCGCCTGTTGCTCACCGCCGCCGACGGCCGCCGCCTCTCCTGCGGCATGAAAGAAATCTCGTTTTTGCTTTAACGCAGCAGCGTTACCGTGCCTTTGCCGGTGTGTACCAGTCGGTCGGGTGTACGCAGACGGTAGGTGTAGGCGTAAGTCTCCTGCGGCATGGGTCTCCCCTTGTGAGTGCCATCCCAAAGTGCGTACTGGTCGCGTGTGCTGTAGACTAGCAACCCCTTACGGTTGTAGATATAGATTTCGAATTCCAGCATCTGAACCGCGGTGACGCAGCCGAAGCGGTTGTTGACGTCCAGTCCCGGTGTGAAGACGTTGGGAAACCAGAAGACGAGTGTGTCGGTGTTGACAGGCGGCTGCAGTAAGCAGAGCAGGTGCATCACCACAAGCGAATCACATCCGTCGGTGGCCACGGTGTCGTGAGGGTAGATGCCGCCCGTAGTCAGGAACTGTCCCTCGAAGAGCAGCGTATCACCCTGCATGATAGTGTCGAAGAGGTGGGTGACCCAAGCCTGGCGGATGGTGAGTACCACCAGCGAGTCGCAGCCGAATTGGTCGGTGAGGTGGAAGTAATGGGTGCCGGTGGCCAACACTGTGTCCGGAGCATAATGGCTGGGCTGTCCGCAGGGCACGGTGTCGACAATGATTGTAGTATGAGTGGCTGTCACCGTAAGGTCCAGGTTGATGAGGCAGCCGGTGGTGTCTACGTAGCTGTAGTGCCGTGCGCCTGGTTTGTCAGTGCTTTGTGGCGATAATTTGAATCCGTGTAGGTAGTAGCCAGAGCCTTGACATATGGTGTCGGCATAGTTCTCGATGCAGTTGTATTCAGGCACCTCATTGCTGATGCGCACATCGTCAATATAGATCCAGACATTGCCATTTGTGTCAAGGTACTCAGGGCGAAAAACGATGCGCCAAGGCTGGGGGAAGGTGTCGAAGTAGCGTCCCAGGTCGATGTCGAAGGGCTGCCTTGTGCCGTTTTCATAAGAGTCGGCGAAGACCTTGATAGTGTCTAGTGGTACGTATGAAGTGATACAGTCCTCCTCGTCGGTGACGTAGCCCAGCGCCAGTGATGCTCCGTCGGCAAAGTGTTGTATATGCCCATTTCCTCCGTATCCTTTGAATGCATGATATGAGGCAATGAATTGCAACCTACGTGGTGCAGAAGCCATCTGAGGAGTAACGGCGAAATTGTTTGATTTCTTTGTATAGACAGGCACATCTGGAGAATGATAGCTTGCGCGGAGCTGCATCTGCTTTTGGTTCGTGTCGCTATAAGAATTGTAAACCACTAAACTATGCCATTCCCAAAAGTGAACCCAGCACACAATCCAGCAGTGGTCGTCCTCTTGAAAGGTAATGTCGGCAAAATCTCCGCCCCAGCCGTTGTCATGGACAAAGCCGGAGTTGAAATCCTCATAGTAGGGCAGTGGCTCGGGCGTGCAGTTCTGCTGTCCGTGGGCTGCGAAGGCCAGCGTCAGCAGCAGACAGGCTATGATCCAGCGAGGATACATTAGCGGCTCTGGTGCATAATCTTTTTGACGAGTCGGGTGACGACGGCGTCGTACTCCTCCTCGGTGTCGGCGCAGAAGACGTAGACGGCGCGGCTGAGGTAGGAGATGCCCATATAGCAGCTGGCGGCGATGTTGATATTCTCGCCCACGACGGGAGCATTTTCGCGGGGATTGCTGCGGTTGCGGCGTGCGAAGAGGACGACATCGCTGCCCTCGCGCAGGTTGGCCTGCTGTTCAGGGGCCAGGTCGCCGATGTAGAACTCGCGCTTCATCCATTCCCAGCCGGCATCGTCTTCAGCGGCGATAACGGTGACGTCGACATGCGAGGTGCTGTCGAGGGCGAAGTTGCTGACCGATGCCACCTTGATATTAGGCTGCGAGGCGTAGCGCTGGTATAATTCGGTCTGAGCGGCGACGTTGTACGTCGCCGCCAGAACCAACACCAACATAATACAAAAGTTTTTCATACGGTCAGGAATTTCCATATATCGCTGATCACCGAGTCGGCCTCACACTGGTTGTTGCAGACCACTACGGGCTCGGAATCGACGGGTTCGTGGATGATTGTCACCTCTTTTTTGACCACTTGACGCTTCACCGTCGGCCGGACTTCGGGACGGGCGGGAGCCAGTTGCTCGACCGCTGCGGGCTCGGTGACGACGACCTCGGGCTGCGGCACCACGGCTTCGGCCACCAGAGGACCTTCGCTATGGTGGGGGGCAAGGAGCGTCCACATGGTAGCTCCGGCCACCAGCAGGCCTGAGAGGGTGAAGAGTGTGGTGCGGCGTCGGCGTATGATGCCGGCGGCACGTTGGCCGGCGTCGGCCATCACTGCGTCGCGTCCGGCAAGCCGGTTGAGCTCGGCGAGCTCGCTGTCGCTGAGCGTGCCTTCGCGGTAGCGCTCCAGCAGTTGCTGTATATCGTTGTTTTTCATATCTCGTGTCTCATATTATATACTAACTTCTTTTCGGCACTGGCCAGCAAACGCTTTACGGTGGCGACGCTGACGCCGGTGCGTCCGGCGGTCTCGACGTTGGTGTAGCCGTGGTCGCGTCGCAACTCGAACACCCGACGTTCCATGGGCAGGAGCAGGTCGCGGCATTCGCGCAGCTCGCGCAACCGTTCGCGGTCGGAGGGACTCTCCATGATATCTTCGTCGAGCTTCATCAAGCGCAGCCTGCGCCGCAGGATGTTGATGCACTCATGCTCGGTGGCACGGAAGCAGTAGGCTACCATATCGCGCACGCCTACACTCACCAGGGTCTTCACCACAGCCTCCTGCACTGCATCCTTGGCGTCATCCTCGTCGTCGAGGATGGAGACCGCCCGGCTGTAGAAGTCGAGGTAGTGCTCTTCGAGGATGTGACGCTTGCGAGCCGATTTCATGTCCTATAGACGTAAAAGTGGGCCCATTTGGCTCACATGTTAACATTTTTTAAGAAAAAAGGTAGCTCCGGCAGTTGCCGCAGGGCCCGTCGTTGGTAGTCGATTTCGATGACCACCTGTTGGCGTCCGTTGGTGAGCAGCAGCAGGGGAACATGAAGCACCGTGTTGTAGCGGCAGGCCTGGTCGCATACCCGTTGCGTGATGGCGACGTCGGGACGCTTGCATTCGACGATGATATGCGGCCGGCCGTCGGTGGCGTAGACCACGATATCGCAACGTCGCGTCTGTCCGTTGACGGCGATGGCACCTTCCACCTGCATCAGTTCGAGTGGATAGCCATACTGCTTGTGGAGCATGAGGATGGTCTGCTGGCGCACCTCCTCCTCGGGAGTCAGCGCCACCCAGCGCCGCCTCACGGGGTCGAGCACCTCGCGGCGGCCTTCGTTTTCACGCACCTGTATGTCAATAGACAGTGCTTTCATCGGCTCCGTCTTCTTCCTGTTGCTGCGGTTTCTGCTTCAAGCCGTTGTTGATTTTCCAGCTGAAGCCCAGCGTGATGGTAGGCGAGAGGCGCTTGGCCTTCACCACGCGGTTGAAGGTCTGGCTGTAGGTGGTGTGGCCCCAGCCGCCGGTGCAGAGCACGTCGCTCACACGCAGGTTGATGGTGCCACACTTGTTGAAGACATCTTTCTTCACCGCCAGGTCGACCCAATAGCTGGGGTCCATCTGGGTCTGCAGGTCGAGCCACGGTGCCCAGTACTGACCGCTGAGCTGTATGGTCCAGTCGTCGGGCAACGTCATGAACGAACTGAACTTGCCACTGGCTTGGAACGACGAGGTGCTTTGGTTGTGGAGCAGCTCGGTACCTTCGATATGGCTCTGGTAGACGTTGAGGCTGACGTTAATCTTCCACCACTGGAACACCTGCCAGTCGAAGATGAATTCCATACCGTAGTTGTAGCCGGTGCTGAGGTTGAAGCTGGTCGAGGCGCGGTAGCCGTCGTACTGCGGGTTGTAGGGCTCCCACCAGGCATAGCGTGCCACGCTGTCGGCGCACCAGGTGAAGCCGTAGCGGGTAATCATGTTGTTGGTCTGGCGGTAGTAGAGCGAGGTGAAGATGTTGACCTTCTTGATGCCCAGATTGTAGCTGATTTCGAAAGCGTTGGTGTATTCGGGGTCGAGGTTGGGGTTGCCGAAGCTCATCTGGTTGTCCTCGCGGATATCCATGTAGGGGTTGAGGTCCCACATGTGGGGACGGTGCACGCGGCGGCTGTAGCTCACCTGTGCGCTCTGCATCTCGCTGATTTTGTACGAGAGGTGCAACGTGGGGTAGAGTTGCCAGTAGGGCTTGTCGATGGTGTCGGTGCCGGGGTGGTTGAGGTCGACGCCATAGACCGAGGCATATTCGCCGCGCAGGCCGGCCTGCAGCGAAAGGGCGTCGGTGATGCTGCCGCCCAGGGTGGCATAGACGGCATGAACCTGCTGCCGATAGTTGAAGTGGGTCGACGAGAGGGCATCGTAGACGGAGTCGAGCAAGCCGGAGGGGAGATAGGACACGCGGGTGTAGTCGGCCCGCTGGTCGGGCCAATCCATGCGACCCTCGTAGCCGGTCTCCAGCCGCCATCCTTCCTTGCCCAGGAACGAGTCGAGCGGACGCAGGTAGTTGAGTTTGAGGTTCAAAGCCTGATGGTGGTTCTCTGTTTCGCTGAGGCGCTGGTAGTAGTTGTCTAAGTTGGCCGCTGGGTCGGCATAGGTCTGCTCCTGGGTGCCGTCGCCGTGCACCTGACGGGTGCTGAAGGTGGCGTCGAAGGTCAACTCTTCGTCCTTGCGGTCGAACTTCTTGGTGTAGAGTAGATTGAACGAGTGGTTGACGTTCTGGTTGTCGCCCTCGGCGATTTGGTGATAGCGTAGCGAGTCGTTGGGGTAGAGCAAATCGTGGGCGTAGATATTGCTGTTGCGCATACGGTTGCCGCCTCGCAGCTGATAGCTCAGCAACAGGCTGTTCTTGTCGTTGAAGAAGTATTCGCCGCCTATCTTGATGCTTCCCATCCGGTTGGGGTTCAGGCTGTATTGGTCGATGGCGTTGTGCGATGTCGGCACTCCGCCGGCGAGGTATTCGATGTCCGACTCGCTCTTGTTGCCGCGTTGCCGCAGGCCACCGTCGGCGTTGAGGAAGAGGTTGTACTTCTCGGTGGCGTAGTTGAGGCTTATGTTGCCCATGGCCGTTGGGATGAACTTGCCCATCGGGCTCATGGCCGCCAGCGAGTCGGGCACCATGAAGGGCAGCGGGGCGCCCACGTTGACGTTCACCACGCCGTTGAGGCCCAGGGCGCCGGCGGTGCGGTCTTTGAGCTTGATGTTGATGATGCCGCTCATGCCTTCGGGGTCGTACTTTGCCGAGGGGTTGGTGATAACCTCGACGTTCTCGACCGTCGAAGCCGGTATCTGTTCCAACAGGGTGCTCAAGTCGCTGGCCAACAGCTCGCTGGGACGGCCGTTGACGAGCACCTTCACGTTCGAGGAGCCACGCAGGGTCACGTTGCCATCGTTGTCGATGGCCACGCTGGGCACCTGCTCGAGCACGTCGCTGGCGGTGCCGCCGCCGGCCACGATGTTCTTGTCGACGTTCACCACTCGCTTGTCGAGCTGGTATTCCACCATGCTCCGCTCGGCCACCACCTCGACGGCTTCCATCAGGGTGGCTTGCGGGTTGATGGCCACCTTGCCCAGGTTCATCGTCGGATGCTCGGCGCTGAGGACGACGGCGTTCTTGTAGTACTGTGGCTCGTAGCCCACGAAGGTGATGCGCAGCAGGTAGCGCCCGTAAGGGGCTTCGAGGCGGAAGGTGCCGTTGCTCTCGGTGACGGTGCCCCCTTTGAGGGTCGAGTCCTTGGCCGAAAGCAGCGCCACGGTGGCGTATTCGATGTTCTCGCCCGAGCGCGAATCGACCACGCGGCCGCGCACCGTGCCTTGCTGGGCCTGTAAGGTTACAGATAATCCAAATAAAACCAATAAAATAAGACGTTTCATATCCAAGTATTAAAACTGCAAAGATACACAAAAATTCGAATATAAAAACAAAAAAAACGATGCCATTCGATTGTGTCGTGCACGATGCAACTGCGCTTTGCCCTCGCTTTTTCCGCTTGGCCACCGCCTGACTTGCCTGGACAGTGCTGCTTGCGGTCTTGGGGGTAGATTATTGCCATAACCTGTTGGTTATCAACATGGTTCGCTGCTGTCAGATACGTTCAATAAATCATGTTTTATTGTAAGGTATTAATAATCAGTGTATAATACGTATCTCATACGAAACCCCTCCGTAACAACTCCGACTCAAGTCCGACTGTGGTCCGACCACCGTCGGAGAAAACACGGCGAAGAGTCGGGGCTGAATCGGGAGTGAAACGGAATGGTCGTGTGCGATGCAACTATATGATGAGGGCCGCCGGCGCAACGCGCCGGCGGCCCTCGCTGTGGTCGTGCGACTAGTCGTTATTCGTTGCTTTCGGCAAGGCCGCTCAGGTTGACGCTGATGCCGCCATAGATGGCATATTTGGTGTAGACACCGTAGATGCTCAGCCAGCGGATGGGCGAGGCGACGATGCCGCCGCCGAAGTTGAAGTACGTCCAAGTGTACTCACGGTTGTAGTCGTGATAGAGCTCGACGGTGACGTAATCGTCGTTGCCAGAGGTCTGTGCGTTGTGTGTAGCCATGTCGGTATAACCGCTGGTGTTGACATTGAAGCCGATCAAAGGCATCACGCGGAGCCAGGGAAGGACGGGAATCTGGTAGCCGAGGTGGACGGCCGTCGTCGTCGAGTCGTGGAGGAGACGCAGGTTGGCGGGGTCGTTCATGCTGGCCACGCGGTTGTCGTATTTGTACATGGGACCGACGCCAATGAAATCGAGGTAGACACCCCAGGCGCTGAGGCTGGCACCGGCGCCGAACTGCTGGTAGCCGGTCTTCGGACCGACCATACCGAGGTTGAGGCCGATTTCGTAGCGGTGCACGTTGTTGTGGAAATCGAACCACTGGGCGTTGGCGCCCAGGGTCAGGACCATCATGGTCGCAACCAATACAATCTTCTTCATGATTTTGTTGTTTTTAGTGTATAAATGTTAATGGTTTTGCTTATTGGGCCTTGGGTTGGCGCACGAAGTGCGGCATCTCGAAGGGTATCTCGATCGAGTACTCGATGAGGCCGCCGAAGCTGCCGTCTTCCTTCCACCAGGGGGTCTGGTAGATGAGTTTCTTCACTTTGCTGCCGTCGGCCAGGGTCTTCTCGATGGTGTAGGCGTTGAGTTGCTGATGCTCCAGCAGCCCTTTGAGCTTGGTCTTGGCGGGCTCGGGGTGGCAGTCCATCAGGTTGTTGCCGATAATCTTGTGTCCGTGGCTGTTCACGTCGGCCGAATGCTGGTTCATGTCGAGCACATTGCCCTCGGCGTCGCACACCGTGATGGCGATGTTGTTCAGGTGTTCAAAATACTCTTGCATAATTAAGTACTAACGGTTGATGATTAATGGTTTATTGTCATATAGAATACCTTGTGCCTCAAGTCTTACCTCATATCTCCCAGAAGGAAACGAGTGAATGTCAATGGTCTTCATTGTTTCCGGCACTGCAGGTGTGCTAAATACAATATTTCCTGTAGGATCGGTGAGAATAAGATTAACACTGTTTTGGTTGCCGAGTTCATAGGAAACTATCGTTTGTGTTCCTGCAGGGTTGGGGCTTACAGAAATAATGATTGGGTCTAGGTGCTCCTCGCCTGTAAGTTGGATTGTTTTCCAAGCAACATTATTATTTGCCCTGACAAAATGCTCTAGAGGACACGAAGATTCGTCTGCACCAATAGTCAGACCTCCGTCGTTGATATGGGCCACAACATTTAAGTTAAGATTAATGCCTCCGTTCACAAGTTTCTTTATCTGTTATTGCACAAGAAAGTAGTTAATGGTTTCCACCACGCAATTGATGTTGCAGGGGTTGCTTGGCATCATTATTCGGAGCATCTTTTTTCCGTCGGGCCACACGGTTATTTTCATGGGATGTTCCATGACTGTAGAGCCAGAAGGGGATGGTATTGTCTCATAGAGTATGTTCCCTGAAATATAGTATTCGTTTGAAGATGTGTAACTCGACCTGGAGAAGAGACCTGTGGGCTCAAACACAAGGGTGTCTTTCTTGATACAGGAGCATTCTGATTCTTGTTCCCAGATGCCAAGGATGTCTTCTGGGGAAATACTATCGACAAAAGAAACAAACCCATTTCTTTTGATGTAGGTGAAGTCATACCAACCATTGTCGTTCTTTTCGGGCTGGAGGCATAATGGAAACTTTACGTGTAGCATCATGACGACAGACTCATCACTTAATGTATCAAAACTGGCGACGGCAGGTCTTGTTCCATCTAACCAAAGGGTATCTCTTTCTATGGAATAGAAGGAACTGCTGTCGCAGGAATGAGATAGAAACAAGTTTCCGTCAGGGTAGAAGCATAAATCAAACCCATTGTTGCAGGAACAGCCCTCGACTTGCTCCCATAATCCCACAAACATTTCTGAAGTGACTTGTTGGGAGGGAGATGACATAGGGTCTACACTTTCGCAAGAAATAGCCACGGTCACAAAAAGTGGCAATAACAATGGTGAAATCTTTTTTTTCAACATTTTTTGTTTGTGTATCCTTGTGGCCAATAGAAAAAGTAAAGGTTAATGGTTAAAGTGCTAGTGTTAGCCTCTTTAGTCGTTAACCTTTACTTGTTTTCAATAACTTTACTTGCACTGCAGGGCGGCGAGGGCGATGCTGTAGAGCTTGGTGTTCATGCTGTCGCCACGGCTGGTGAGGACGCAGGGGACGCGGGCACCCATGACCATGCAGGCGAGCTCGGCGTGGGCGAACTTGGTGCAAGCCTTGTAGAAGATGTTGCCGGCCTCGATGTTGGGGAACAGCAGGCAGTCGGCGTCACCGGCGACTTCGCTGGTGAGCTTCTTGGTCTG
>JAEEGL013126260.1_pt1 | contig 13876 bp, 11 predicted proteins | sample 9134231 | NCBI WGS metagenome assembly JAEEGL01 (sample SAMN16246548, study PRJNA631951) | gut metagenome | biome: gut microbiome; feature: rumen; material: fiber-attached | host: Bos | place: Iran: Karaj | collected 2018-10
CCTCCGCCCCGGAGTTGCAGAAGAACACCTTTTTCATTCCGGTACGGGCGCAGAGAAGCTCGGCCAGACGCGCGCACGGCGCGGTGTAGTAGAGGTTGGACGTGTGCTGCACCTGCGCGAGCTGCGCGGTGACGGCCCGCATCCACTCCTCGTCCGCGATGCCGAAGGCGGTGACCCCGATGCCGCTGCCGAGGTCGATATATTCTTTTCCCGTTTCGTCTTTCAGAACGGAGCCCTTTCCGGACACGATCTCCACCGGAAAACGCGCGTAGGTGCCGGCGATATAGGCCCGGTCCAGTTCTTTGATCTCACTCATTGTCTTCATCCCCCGCCATCATGGTGCCCGCACCCTCGTCGGTGAGCAGCTCCATCAGGATGGAATGCGGCACACGGCCGTCCATGATGATCACCTTGTGCACACCCATGCGCAGCGCGCTGACGCAGCACTCCACCTTGGGGATCATGCCGCCGGAGATCACGTTCTCCGACCGGAGCTGTTCGGCCTCCCGGATGGTGAGCCGCGGGATCAGCGAATCCGGGTCCTTCGGGTCGCGCATGACGCCGGCGATGTCGGTCATCATGATCAGACGTTCCGCCTGCAGTGCGCCGGCGATCCATGCCGCGGCGGTGTCGCCGTTGATATTGTAGGCGTTGCCCTCCCCGTCGCATCCCACGGTGGAGATGACCGGGATATAGCCCTTCTCGAGCAGGTCGAGAACGGGCTGGACGTTGATGCCGGTGATGGAGCCGACGTAGCCCAGCCGCTCGTCTTTCTTCTTTGCGCGGATGAGGCCGCCGTCCATGCCCGAGAGGCCCATGGCGTTGCCGCCGTTGCGCGAAAGCAGGGAGACGAGGGTCTTGTTCACCTTGCCGGCCAGCACCATCTGCACGATGTCGACCGTTTCCTTGTCGGTCACGCGGAGGCCGTCGACGAACTCCGGCTTTTTGCCCAGCCGGTCCATCAACTCGGTGATCTCCGGGCCGCCGCCGTGCACCAGCACGACCCGGATGCCGATGAGCCAGAGCAGCACCACGTCGTCCATCACCTGCTGCTTGAGTTGTTCGTTGACCATGGCGTTGCCGCCGTATTTGACGACGACGATCTTTCCGCTGTATTTGCGGATGTAGGGCAGCGCCTGCGTCAGCACCTCCGCCCGCTCCGCGTTAGACAGTTTTCCCGATTTCGCACTCATGTTCTGTAATCTCCGTTGATCTGAATGTAGTCGTAGGTGATGTCGCAGCCCCAGCAGGTGCACTCCGCGTCGCCCTCCCGCATCTGCACGGCGATGGTGACGTCGTGCTCGGTGAGGATGCGCTTGGCGAGCTCCTCGTCGAACACGAGGCCACGGCCGCCCTCGCAGACGGGAATGAAGCCCGCGGCGCTCTCAAAGGCGATGTCGACCCCCTCCGGGTCAAAGGCCTCGCCGGAATAGCCCATGGCACACAGCACGCGGCCCCAGTTCGCGTCGCAGCCGAAGATCGCCGCCTTGGTGAGCGTAGAGGAAATGACCGATTTCGCGATGGTCTCAGCGCTCTCCTCCGTGCGCGCGCCGCGCACCGTGCAGATGACGAGGTGCTTCGCGCCCTCCCCGTCGGACGCCATCTCAACGGAGAGCGCCGTGCAGAGCTCCTTGAGCGCGTCGACGAAGGCGAAGTAGTCCTCCCCGGGCTCGGTGATCGTCGGGTTGCCGGCGAGACCGTTCGCCAGCACGCAGCAGGTGTCGTTGGTGGAGGTGTCGCCGTCGACGCTGATGCGGTTGAAGCTGACCTTCACCGTTTCCAGCAGCGCGGCGTGCAGCATCTCCGGAGAGATCGCGCAGTCGGTCGTGAGAAAGCAGAGCATGGTGCCCATGTTAGGATGGATCATGCCGGAGCCCTTGGCGATGCCGCCGATACAGACGCGCTTTCCGCCGATCTGCGTCTCCAGCGCGCGCTCTTTCTTGACCGTGTCGGTGGTCATGATGGCGCAGGCGGCCGCGTCGGACCCGGCGGCCGAGTGGGACAGCGAGGCATACAGCGCGGGCATGCCCTCCTCGATGACGTTCACCCGGAGTTCCTGCCCGATGACGCCGGTGGAGGCGAGCACCACGTCCTCCGCGGAGAGGCCGGCGGCTGCCGCGACGGCGGCGCAGACCTTTTTCGCGTTCTCCTCGCCGTTGGGGGCGCAGGCGTTGGCGTTGCCGCTGTTGATCACCGCGGCCCGGGCGACGCCGTTTTTCAGATGCTCCATATCCAGCAGGATGTGGGCGGCCTTGACCGCGTTTTTGGTATATACCGCCGCGGCCGCGCAGGGGACCTCGGAGAGGATCAGCGCGAGGTCTTTCTTCTGCGGGTTGTGCGTCTTGACGCCCACGTGGACGCCGGATGCGAGGAAGCCCTGTGCGGCGCAGACGCCGCCGTTTACTTGTTTCATTTTCACGATCTCCTACAAAACGAGCCCGGTCTCGGGGGGAAGCCCCATCGCCAGATTCATATTTTCGATGGCGGCGCCGGAGGCGCCTTTGCCCAGATTGTCAAACAGCGCGGTGACGGTGAAGGCCTCGCGGCCGCCCGCCACGACCAGATCCAGCCGGTCGCTGCCGGCAAGCGCGTTGGCGTACAGCGTGGCAATGGACCCGCACTCCTCCTCCGTTCGCACGCGGACGATCGGGGAGCCTGTATAAAAATGCGAGAGCGCACTGCGCACCTCTTCGGGGCCCGCGCCGCCGCAGAGCACGGCGTTCAGCGGGACGGTGACGGCCATCCCCTTGAAATAGTCGTCCACGATCGGAGAGAACACCGGCGGCGTGCGGAGACCGCAGATCTTCTGCATCTCCGGCAGGTGTTTGTGCGCCTGCGAGAGAGCGTAAATGCCGGGGGCGGTGCGGGCCTCGCCCTTCTCCGGGCCCTCGTAGTCGGCGATCATCTTTTTGCCGCCGCCGGAATAGCCGGTGAGGGAAAAGCAGGACAGCGCGGCGGCCTGCGGGATCAGGCCGCAGCGGACGAGGGGACAGACGATACTGATGAAGCCGGTCGCGTGGCAGCCGGGATTTGCGATGCGCTTGGAAGCCGCGATCTTTTCGGCGAAGCCGAGTTCCGGGAAGCCGTACTGCCAGGCCGGATCGGTGCGGTGCGCGGTGGAGGTGTCGATCACGCAGACCTTCGGGTCTTCCACGAGCTCGACCGCTTCGCGGGCCGCCGCGTCGGGCAGGCAGAGGAACGCCGCGTCCGCGCCGTTGAGGCATTCGCGGCGGGCGGCCGTGTCCTTGCGGAGGTCTTCGGGGAGAAGCATGAGCTCGACGTCGCGGCGGGCGGCGAGGCGCTCGCGGATCTGCAGACCGGTGGTCCCGGCGCTCCCGTCAATGAATACCCGGATCATTTGCGGCTCCTTTCGATCGTCAAATATTGCCAACCGTTTGGTATTATAACATATGTCTGCATATTTATCAATAGTTTTCGTATAAAAATGCAAAAATATTTTTTCGGCCTAACGATCGCGCGGATCGGGACCCCGAGCGGCGTCGAAAAAGCAAAACGCCCCGGCCGGAACCGAAGCGCTTTCGGGACCCGGCGGGCGGTTCAGCCGCCGCAGCGGCGCATCGCCTCCCGCAGGCTCTCCTCGGGATCGAGAAGGGGCTTGTATTCCAGCCCGAGCGCGCCCGTATAGCCCGCCGCCTCCGCTTTCCGGAGGATGAAGCGATAGTCGCTCTCCCCTTCCCACAGCTCGTGCCGGCCCGGATGGCCCGCCCCGTGCAGATGCGCGATATAGGGCAGATTATCAAGGACCGTCGGGACGATATTCCCCTCCGAGATCTGCTGATGGTAGATATCGTAGACCATGCGGACGAGCGGATGGGCGACCTCGCGGAGGATGTCGAAGCCCTCGGCGGCGCGCGTGAGGAAATAGCCCGGATGGTCGACGAGGACGTTCAGCGGCTCGATCATCAGGGTGACGCCGCCCGCCTCGAGGATCGGCGCCGCCTGCCGGAGCGCCTCGACGATGCTCGCCCGCTGCGCCTCCCGGGGGGCGCCGGTATCGGGCCCCACCTGCGTGATGAGCTTGCGGACGCCGAGTTCACCGGCGGCCGCCACGCTCTCGCGCAGGCCGGAGAGCCACGCCCCGCGCAGCGCCGGGTCGGTCATGCGGAACTCGGTGGTGCACATGGAGAGAAGTTCCACGCCGGTCTCCTCCACGGCGGCGCGGACGCGGGGCAGGTCGAGCCCCCGCCAGCCCCAGAGCTCGGCCGCGTCGAAGCCGAGTGCGGCGAGGCGGCGCAGGGAGACGCAGAGATCTTCTCCGGGAAAGAAACAGGGAACGGAAACGCACAGCCGCATGGGCACGCACTCCTTTTATCCATATTCGCGCGCGGACAAAAAGCAGCGCCCCGGAGGACCGGAGCGCTTTTCGCTTTTTTACAGGGATTCCTTGATGCGGGCAGATTTTCCGTAACGGTCGCGCAGATAGTAGAGCTTCGCTCTTCTGACTTTACCCTTGCGGATGACTTCGATGCTCGCGATGGAGGGAGAGTTGACCGGGAAGGTCCTCTCCACGCCGATGCCGTAGGATACGCGGCGAACGGTAACCGTCTCCGAAATGCCGCCGTGCTTGATGGCGATGACGGTGCCTTCGTAGGCCTGCAGTCTCTCGCGGCTGCCTTCCTTCACCTTGACCTGAATGCGGACGGTGTTGCCCACTTCAAATTTGGGAAGGTCGGTTCTGATCTGCTCTTCGGTGAGCGACTTGATGAGATCCATTTTTCCGATAATCCTTTCCGTGCAGACGTTCATGCCGCTAAAAGAAGATGGACACGACAGAGGACCGCCTTTTTTTGCCATGGTATTATATCACACGGATCCGGAAAATGCAAGCATTATTTTCACTTTTTTCTTTTTCGGCGCATCCGGCCCTTTTTCGGCCGCTCAGATGCATTCTTCGCAGTATTTCCGCACGTCGAAGGGATCGAGCGGACTGTCTTTGCGCAGATAGAGCGGATGATGCGGGTGGCCCTTGGCCGAGCGCGCGCCGGCGGTGAACCAGCGGGCGCCCCGGCGCTCGCCGACGGCGATCATATCCGCAAGGCAGCTTTTCAGATAGGGGCGCTGCTCGATCACGCTGCCCCACGCGGCCCAGACCGCAGGGCGCGGCGACAGGGAGAGCACGTAGTCGAACGCCTCCAGATTGGCCGCGTGCAGGAGTGGGTTGCAGGCGCGCTCCATATCCGCGGGGCGGGTGGCGCGCTGGGCGTAGACGTTGAACATCAGGAAACTGTCGTAGCCGTTGAAGGCGGCGATGCGTTCGACCGACTTCAGCGTGTTGTCGAGCGCGTCGGGCGCGGCGGTGGAGGGGTTTACGCCCACGCAGATGATCGGATGCGCGCCCCGGGTGCCGAGGATGTACCGGTATTCGGTGTAGAAATCGGGCACGTAGAGCCAGCGGGCGGCGTCGTAGGCGTCTCCCCGGCCGCTCTGCTCCATGGCTTCCCGGAAGGGAAGCACCTCGATCTCCGTCGTAGCGGAGGCGGGCACATGCATGGCTTTTCCCCCTCGTTTCGTTCGATCGGACGTATATCGTTATTATAGCGCATTTTCCGGCGGTTTGGCAACCCGTTCCGGCGGGCTTCTCTCTTTACTTTTGCATTCTTTTATGGTATAAATGAATTCGGATATTTACTTACTTTGTGACATAGGAGCAGACGACATGGGAGTTTCCAATATCATCGCACTGCTCGGCGGCGTCGCGCTCTTCCTCTTCGGCATGCAGCTCATGGGCCGCGGGCTGAAAAAGGTGGCGGGCAGCCGGCTGGAGCTGGTGCTGTACCGGCTGACGAGCACCCCGCTCAAGGGGGTGCTGCTCGGCACGGGGATCACCGCGGCCATCCAGTCCTCCTCCGCCACGTCGGTGATGGCGGTCGGCTTCGTGAACTCGGGCATGATGAAGGTGCGGCAGGCCATCGGGATCGTGCTCGGCGCCATTCTCGGCACGAGCGTCACCGGATGGATCATCTGCCTCTCCGAGTTCAGCGGGGGGTCCGAATGGCTGTCGCTGCTCTCCACCGCGACCCTCACGGGCGTGATCTCGGTGATCGGGATCATCCTCTACGTCTTCTCCAAAAACCGCACTGCGCAGCACACGGGCGAGATCCTGATGGGCTTTGCGGTGCTGATGGTCGGCATGGCCTCGATGAGCCAGGCGGTCTCTCCCCTGCAGGAGAGCGCGGCCTTCCTCAGCGTGCTGACCTCCTTCCGCAGCCCGCTGCTCGGCATTCTCGCCGGGATCGCCGTCACGAGCGTGCTGCAGAGCGCCTCCGCCTCGATCGGTATCCTGCAGGCGCTCTCCATCACCGGCGTGATCTCCTTCGACATTGCCTTTCCGCTCATCATGGGCATCGCGATCGGCGCCGCCGTGCCGGTGCTCATCTCCGCGCTCGGCACGACGACGAACGGCCGCCGCACCGCCTGCGTGTATCTCATCATCGACGTGATCGGCGTGACCGTCTGGGCCTCGGTGTTCTACGCGCTCAACGCCGTTCTGCACTTCCCCTTCGTCTCCCAGACGATGGACATGGTCTCGATCGCGCTGCTCAACACGCTCTTCCGCCTCGCGACGGTGCTGCTGCTCACCCCCTTCATCCGCCTGCTGGAGCGGCTGGTCTGCGCAATCTTCCGCGACGACCCCGCGGAGGTCGCGGATACCGCGGCGATCGACCGGCTGGAGGATCGCTTTCTCACGCACCCCGCCATCGCGCTGGAGCAAAGCACCGCCGCTGTGGGCGACATGGCGCGGAAGGCGCGCAAGAACCTCGACCGGGCGGTCCGGATCCTGTTCGACTACTCCGGCGAGACGTATGAGAAGATCCAGGCCAAGGAGGAGATCATCGACCGCTTCGAGGACAAACTCGGCTCCTATCTCGTGAAGATCAACGCCGCCGAACTGACCGCGGAGCAGAGCCGCGAGATCACCCGGATCCTCCACACCATCGGCGACTTCGAGCGCATCGGCGACCACGCCGTGAACCTCTCCAAGGTGGCGCGGGAGATCCACGAGGAGAAGCTGACCTTCTCCAAGGAGGCGGAGCGCGAGATGTCACTGCTCATCTCCGCCGTGTCGGAGATCGTGGTGCTCACGACGGACTCGTTCGTCTCGGGCGATCTGCGCGACGCGCAGCGGGTGGAGCCGCTGGAGCAGGTCATCGACGGCCTGTGCGACCGGGTCAAGCTGCACCACGTGCGGCGCATCCAATCGGGCGACTGCACGCTGCAGCACGGGTTCGTGTTCAACGACCTTCTGACCAACTTCGAGCGCATTTCCGATCACTGCTCCAACATCGCGGTGGCGACGGTGGAGCTCCGGCATGAGGAGTACGATCCGCACGCCTATCTCAACGACGTCAAAGCGCGCCGGGACGCCGAATTCCGCGAGGATTTCGACCGATTCTCCGAGCGGTATTCGCTTCCGGACGACGAATAAAAGGAGGCCTCCCGTTATGAAAACCGTTCGCATTTCGCCCCTTACGGAAAAGAACTTCGCGCCCTTCGGATGCTTCTACGCGATGGAGACGCCCGACGGGTTCGCCCTGCAGGGCGCCCTGCACCGCTTCTTCCCCGACCGCCTGCTCGCATCCTGCGGGGGGAACGTGGGCTTCTCCCCCATTCTTGTGAAAAAACCGGCGGAGATGGTGATCACCCAGGCGGAGTATCACACCACCACCTGGGAGGCCATCCTGCCGCTCAACGACGACATGATCCTGCACGTGGCGCCGCCCTCCGGCGGCGAATACCCCGCCGGGTGGACGAAGGCGTTCCTCGTGCCGAAGCACACCCTCGTGCGGATGAACGCCGGCGTGTGGCACCTCTGCCCTCTGCCCGCGCACGCGGAGGAGCTCGCGGCGATGATCGTTCTGCCGGAGTGCACCTACGCCAACGACTGCACCGTGGTTGATCTCCCGGCGGACGCCCAGTTCCGCATTCAGGCGTAAAAGACGGAAAACGAAACGAAAGGATCACAGACCATGAACGAAACGACGACCCGGATCCAGGACGACCTGTACGAGGCCGTGAACGGCGAATGGCTCAAGAACGCCGTGATCCCCGGCGACCGGCCCGCCACCGGCGGTTTCTTTACGCTGGGCGAGGACGTGGAAAAGATCATGATGGCCGATTTCCGCGATCTCGCGGAGGGCAAAAAGACCTCCGACATCCCGGAAATGCGATACGCCGTCGCCCTGTATCAAAAGGTGCTGGACGTCGAGCGCAGAAACCGCGAGGGCATCGCCCCCGCGCTGCCCCTGCTTGCGCAGATCCGCTCGATCGGCTCGGTCGACGAGCTCAACCGCGCCGCGGCCGACCTGTTCGCGCAGGGGGTGGACCTGCCCGTGCAGATGGCGGTGGAGGCCGATATGGAGGATGCGACGAAGCACTCGTTCATCGTTCTCGGCCCCGATATCATCCTGCCGGACACCACCTACTACGCGGAGGACAACCCGGCCGGGAAGCAGCTGCTCGCGGTCTACGCCGATATGGCCGCGCGGGTGCTCGCGTTCTCGCCGCTGTCCGAGGAGGAGCAGAAGACCTATCTGGCGGACACGCTCGCCTACGACGCGCTGATCGCGGGAAAGGTCAAGAGCCAGCTCGAATGGTCGGAGTATTACAAGAACCACAACCCGATGGGCGCGGATGAGGTGGCCGCCTGCACGGCGCCGTTCGACATCCGCGGGCTTCTCGCGGCGCTGTACGGCGAGCGCGCGCCCTCGACCCTGATCGTCTACGACCCCAAGGCGATCCGGGAGATGAACGGCTATTTCTCCGAAGAGAACTTCCCGCTCTACATCCACTGGGCGTACGTCAAGACGCTGCTGCGGGCGACCGCGTATCTCTCGGAGGAGCTTCGGGCGCTCGGGAGGACGTACTACCGGACGCTGACCGGCGTCAAGGAGGAGCCCACGCTCGAAAAGCAGGCCTACCAGGCCGCGTCGGCCATGTATTCCGAGCCGGTCGGCGTCTACTACGGGCGGACCTATTTCGGCGAGGAAGCGAAAAAGGACGTCGTGGAGATCGTCCGAAAGATCATCGAGACGTACAAGCTCCGCGTGCGGAGGAACACCTTCCTCGCGCCCTCCACCAAGGAGACGGCGATCCGCAAACTCTCCGCCATCGAGATCAAGATGGGCTACCCCGACGCGATCCGCGAGATCTGGGGCAAGCTCACGTTCGATGAGTACGACTCGCTGTTTGCGATCATGAAGCGGCTCTCCGGCATCCGGCAGAAGGACAATCTCGACCAGCTCTTCAAGCCGGTCGACCGCACGAAATGGCATATGCCGGGCCACATGGTCAACGCCTGCTACGACCCCAACTGCAACGACATCACCTTCCCCGCCGCGATCCTGCAGAAGCCGTTCTACTCGCTTGGGCAGAGCGCGAGCGAGAACCTCGGCGGCATCGGCGCGGTCATCGGCCACGAGATCTCCCACGCCTTTGACAACAACGGCGCCAACTTCGACGAGCACGGCAACCTGAAAAACTGGTGGACCGAGGAGGACCTCGCGGCGTTCAAGGCGCTGACGAAGGGCATGGTCGAGCAGTTCGACGGGATCGAGTATCACGGCGGAAAGGTCAACGGCGAGCTGGTCGTCAGCGAAAACATCGCCGACAACGGCGGGATGGGCGTGACCATCGAGATCATGCACACGCTGCCCGATCCGGATTTCAAGGCGTATTTTGAGAACTGGGCGCGCGTTTGGTGCCAAAAGGCGAAGGAGGAATTCATCCAGCTGCTTCTGACCAACGACGTGCACTCTCCGAACGTGCTGCGCGCGAACATGCCCCCGCGGAACTTCGCCGAGTGGTACGAGGCCTTCGGCGTCACGGAGAGCGACCGGATGTACATCGCCCCGGAGAAGCGCATCTGCATCTGGTGAGCGCCCCGGCGCGGCAAAGTGAAAAAAATACCGGACTGCCGACGGCAGCCCGGTATTTCGTTTCTATTGCGCGCATTTGCGCTCACTCGGCCGTTTCTTCCTCCTCCACGTAACGGGAGGCCTGGGTGCGGAACATGGCGGCATACTTGCCGTCCCGCTCCATGAGCTCGTCGTGGGGGCCCTCCTCGATGATGCGGCCCTGCTCCATCATGCAGATGCGGTCGGCCATGCGGGTGGTGGAAAGGCGGTGGGAGATAAAGATCACCGTGCGGCCCGCGGCGGCCTCGTTCATGCTCTGGTTCATGTTGTATTCGGAGATGGGGTCGAGCGCGGCGCTGGGCTCGTCGAGAATGATGCAGCCGGACGGCTTGGCGAAGGTGCGCGCCAGCGCGACCTTCTGGTTCTCACCGCCGGAGAGGTTGACGCCGCTCTTGTCGAACTCGCGGGTGAGCGGGGTGTCGACGCCCTGCTCCAGCGAGGCAAGGCGCTCCTCGAAGCCGGAGAGCGCGAGGGCGCGGCGAATAAGCGGCTCGTCCTCCTTCCCGGCCTCCCGGCAGAGCACGTTCTCGCCGAGGGTGGCGGCGAAGAGCGCGAAATCCTGAAAGACGCAGCCGAAATAGGCGCGCAGGGAGGGAATATCGTACTCCCGCAGGTCATGCCCGTCCAGCAGGATGACGCCCTCCGTGGGGTCGTAGAGCCGGAGCAGCAGCTTGATGAGAGTGGTCTTGCCCGCGCCGTTGTAGCCGACGAGCGCGACGCGCTCGCCGGGCCGCACCGTGAGGGAGACGTTTCGGAGCGCCGGCTCCTCCGCGCCGAGGTAGGAGAAGGAGACGCCCCGGACCTCCAGCGTCGCCGGCCCCTCGGGAGCCATCCGCTCTCCGCTTCGGATCTTCGGCTCTGTGGCGAGGAAGGTGCGGACCTTTTCAACGTAGAGCGCGTGCTCCTGTATTCTCGTCAAGGATCTGATGAGTGATTGCGCCGTGCCGGAAATGCGCTCGGTGGAGCTGATCAGCGCCGAGGCCTCGGCCACGGTGATGCTGTGGGCCACGAGCACCTGATAGAGCGCGTAGGCGGTGGTGCCGAGGGTGGCGATGAGGTCGGCCACGACGAAATTGTTGACAAACTGGGCGAAGACGAGCGGGACCGCCTTGGAGCGGTCGTACTCTTTCAGCCGGTCGATGACGCCGCGAAAGCGGGTCATGAGGATCGGCGGCGCGCCGGAGAGGCGGACCTCTTTGGCGTATTCGGGCAGGTAGAGCACCCGGCCGTAGTAGTCTCTCTCCCGCTCCAGCGGCTTGCGCTGTTTGGTAAAACCAAAGTTCAGGCGATTCTGCCAAAGCCCGGCAAGGAAGGACAGCAACGCGGCAAGGAGCGGCAGGAACAGGAAACCGGGACTGATGGTCGCCACCACGGCCGCGAGGGTGCCAAGACCGACCAGCCGGCCGATCAGCCATGAGAAGTCACTGGCCATCGAACAGATCCGTTCTCCGGCGCCGTCCAGCACCAGAATGTAGTCGTTGAAGAAGGCGGGGTCCTCGTAGCAGGCAAGGTCCATGGCGACGGCCTTTTCGTAGAGTGTTTTGTGTACCTGATAATACACGCGGTTGTACGCCACTTCCACCGGGCCGAAAAGCAGCCAATTGTCGATGAGTTGACCCACCATTTCCGCCAGCAGATAGGTGCCGATAAAGAGCAGCGTAGAGCCGAGGCGCGCGCCCATGGTGATGGACTCAAAAAGGTATTTGAGAAGCAGTACATAGGCGGCGTTTATGAACGAGCTCCAGAATATCTGCTGAGTCAATTGGATAATGAAGGCGACCGGCGCATATTTCAGTAAAAACCGCAGGGAGAAACGAACGTCTTTCAGGACGTTCCCGAAGGAAACCTTCTCCTTCTTTTGCTTTTTCGCATCAGCCATTCTCCGTCGCCTCCTCTCCGCCCGCGCGATAGCGCTCGGACTGTTTGCGGAACATCTCCGCGTAGGCGCCGCCGCGCTCCATCAGTTCCGCATGCGTTCCCTGTTCGGCGAGCGCCCCGTTTTCGATGACGAGCACGTGATCCGCGGTGCGGGCGGAGGACAGCCGGTGGGAGATGAAGACGACCGTCTTGTCCTCGCAGGCGCGGGCCATGTTCTCAAACATCAGCCCCTCGGCGATGGGGTCGAGCGCCGAGGTGGGCTCGTCGAGGACGACCGCGGCGCAGGGCCGGGCGAAGACGCGCGCGATGGCGATCTCCTGCCCCTCGCCGCCGGAGAAGTTGGTGCCCTCCTCGCTGAATTCGCGGGTGACGAGGGTGTCGAGCCCCTGCGGCATGCGGGCAAGCTTTTCGCCGAAGCCCGCGAGCCGGAGACAGCGCTCGGCCGTCCGCCGGTCCTCCTCCCCTTCGAGCGGGCGCATCAGCACGTTCTCGCCGAGGGAGAGGCCGAAGAGCTTGAAATCCTGAAAGACGACGGCGAAGCATTTGCGCAGACTTTCGGGGTCGTAGCGGCGAAGGTCCTCCCCGTCGAGCAGGATCTGCCCCTCGTCCGGGTCGTAGAGGCGCATCAGCAGTTTCACGATCGTGGTCTTGCCCGCGCCGTTGGGGCCGACGACGGCCACGGTCTGCCCCGCGCGGATGCGGAAGGAGAGGTTTCGCAGGACCGGCGTCTCCTTGCCCGGATAGGTGAAGGTGACGCCCCGGAACTCGATCTCACTGCCGCCGGGGCGCAGCTGCGCCTGCAGCGCGCCCTCCGCGGGGGCGGTGATGCGGTCCTCATGGTTCAGAAAAGCGCGGAGATTGGACAGAAGGCGGATCGCCTTCCCCTGATCGTTGAAGTAATCGATCGATGCATCGATCGCCGCGGTGAGCGCGCCCACGCCGTTGACCAACGCGAGGGCGACGCCCACCGAGAAGGCATGCGCCCCGATGGCACGCACGGCGATGTAGGCGATGGGCAGGACCCATCCGAACACAGACCTCATCGTCCACCGAAGATACGAGATCCACGTGAGGTAGCCGGCGCTCTGCATAGTGATCCGGTTCCCCTCCTCCACGGCTTCGCCGAAACGGCGGAAGAGCAGCGCGGGGATGCCGGAGAGGCGCAGGTCTTTCGCGTACTCCTGCAGATAGGCGACGCGTTTCATATAGTTCTGGCGGCGCACGGAGGGAGTGAGTTTATCCTCACGCCGTTTCCATGCCCGGTTGCAAGCGTCGCCGAAAAGGAGCGGGAAGATGCTCGCGAGGAGCGCGAAAATGAGGATCAGCGGCTCGCGGGACAGGATGAACGAGAGCGCGATGACGACCATCGGGATCGCCGCGAGTTGATAGGCCGCGGCGTTGAGCACGTTCAGAACGTTCTTGACGCTGTTCTTCATGGCCTTCGAGTATTTGTCGTAGAACTCCGGGTTTTCGAAGCACTCCAGATCCGCCTTCGCGGCCTTTTCGTAGATGCGGCGATCGACCTCCCAGGTCAGCTCGTCCTCAAAGCGGCGAAGGAGGTATTTCTGGTGCCAAGCGGTAAACAAGGTCACCGTGCCGAGCAGGAGCGCGATGCCGCCGAGAAGACCGAAGGTAAGGGCAACGTCGGCCTCTCCCTTTTCCATCCGGTCAAAAATATAGGCGAGGAAATAGGTGCTGTAGAGCGTCCACGCGGCGCGATTGAGGGACATGCTGAGCAATTTGGCCAGCAGGACCGATCTGCCGGTCTTCCAGATGACGCCGAAGGTGAAGCGGAGAGTGGGCCAGTAGTCTTTGCGGAGCGCTCGGTCTTCCTCGCGCCTCTTCTTCTTCTCCTCGCGGCGTTCGGCCTTCTCGGCCTCCCGTTCCGCCTTTCGGGCGGCTTTCGCTTCCGAGTCCATTCCGGTTCTCATCTCCTCCGTTTGCCAAGTCGCGTTTCTTCAAAGTCACAACGCCATATTACCACACCGTTTCGTACTTGTCAATCAACTTTTTGTTGACTTTTCTAAACCGTTTTGATAGTAAACGGTTCAAAAAAAAAAAAA
>JAEEGL015792509.1_pt1 | contig 13876 bp, 12 predicted proteins | sample 9134231 | NCBI WGS metagenome assembly JAEEGL01 (sample SAMN16246548, study PRJNA631951) | gut metagenome | biome: gut microbiome; feature: rumen; material: fiber-attached | host: Bos | place: Iran: Karaj | collected 2018-10
AACCATTAAAAGCATTTAAAATAATGGAATTTGTAAGAAAAGGTAAAGCAAGTAAAGATCCGGAAGGATGGGCTAAACATAAAGAAACAATGAAAGATGCTGGTATACCAGATTGGTATATTGATTCTTGTGAAAAAATCAAATACATGTTCCCTAAAGCACATGCAGCAGCATACGTTATGAGTGCATTTAGAATAGCGTGGTTTAAAGTTCATAAGCCTGCTGAATATTATGCATCATATTTCTCAACAAGATTTGATGATTTTGAATTAGAAACTATGATTAAAGGATATGATTCTATTAAAGCAAGAATTAATGATATAATTAGTAAGGGGTATGAGGCAACAAGTAAAGAGGTTAGTTTACTTGAAACATTGAAATTAGCATTAGAAGCAACTGCTAGAGGATTTAAATTTGGTAATATTGATATTAAAAAGAGTGAAGCTAAAAACTATGTTATTGCGGAAGATGGAGTAACTTTGATTAGTCCATTTAGAACACTTGATGGATTAGGAGATCAAGTTGCTAAACAAATAGTGGAAGAAAGAAAAAAGAAAGAATTCTTCTGTATTGAAGATTTCCAAAATAGAGGAAAAGTAAATACAACAACAATGGATAAATTAAGAAGCTTAGGAGTTTTTGATGGTATGAACGAATCAGCTCAGTTAAGTTTATTTTAGAAGGAAGTGATATTAATGGATAATTTTGTTCCTGATATATATCAAAAAAGTATATATGATATTAATTATAAAAAATTAAAGAAGAATGGTATAAAATGCTTAATATTTGATTTAAATAATACAATAGCGTCTTTTGAGGAAGAATATCCAACAGAAAAATTAAGAGAAAAAATGTTTGATTTAGAAAAATCTTTTAAAGTTATTATTATGTCAAATAGTAATAAAGATAGAGTAAGACCATTTAAAGAAAGATTAAATATTGATTCAGCTTTTTCTTCTAAAAAGCCATTTAAGAAAAAATACAAAAAAATATTAAATACTTATAATTATAAAGATACTGAAATAGCAGTAATCGGAGATTTCCTGCTTACTGACATTTACGGTGGTAATAGAATGGGATTTACAACAATTTTAGTAAATCCTATATCTAGCGAAGAACCATTTAATGTAAGAATTGCTAGAAGATTTGAAAAAAGAATTATTAAAAAATTAAATAAAAAAGGAATATTAATTCTTGGAGAATACTATGAATAATTATATTGATTTATTATATAAATATAATATTATGAATTATTTAAATATTGCTATTATGGAAGTTAATAGCAATTCTTTTAATGAAGTAGTATATAATGATTTTGTAAATACATCACCAAATATGGGTGATGTATTTACTAAAGCTTTAAAACATTTATTAGATAATATAGATAATATTGAAATAGTACCAAATGAATTATTTAATAAATTATTATTATTAAAAGAATCTAAATTTCCATATATAAAAGAAATAATAAATAAATCAAAATATGAAGATTTATTAATAAATAAGTATAATAATAATGAATATAGTGAATTTGTAATTGAGGGAATAACTTTTTTAAACTATGATTCAGCAATTATAAATGTTGTTATTAATAATTGTATAAAGAATAATACTATTTTTACTTTTCAAACTTTAGTAATGGCAATTAAAAACTTTGTTAAAAGAGAAACCAAAAAGAAAGCAGATATAGATGTAGATATAATAATAGATTATTTAGAAGAGTTTCCTGATCATTTAGGAAGATATAAAGATAATATAATATATGTTAATATTAATCTATTAAGATTATTATATAGAGAAGGAAATCCAAGATTACTTGAAACTATTTATCATGAAATAAGACATCATGAAAAAATGAATGATATAGATTTTGAAAAAGATGAATTATTTGCAAAAGAAATGATTATTTGTTTGCATAATGATGATTATTATAATGAAAATTATAAGAATTTATCTTATGAAGATGATGCAAGATATTATGGTTTAAAATATTTAATAGATTATTTAAAAGAAAATAATATAAAAATAGATGATGTATTAAGAGTTAGGTTAAAAGAATTTGAAGAAAAATGTATTAATAATAAGAATGTTCCTAGAACGTTAAATGGTATGGAAATAAATATAGATGAATTATTAGATGAAATAATTAATAAACTAGATAATGAAACAATAAAAAGGTGATTATATGAAATGTATTGGATGTGGAATAAAATTACAAAATATAAATAAAGATGAATTAGGATATACTAATAATTTAGATAATAAATATTGTGAAAGATGTTTTAGAATAATTCATTATAATGAAGATAAAAAAGTAAGTAATGTTGATAATATTAATATTATTAACAAAATTAATAAGCTTGGTTATTTAACTTTATTTATAACTGATTTAATTAATTTAGATATTAATACAATTAATCTATTTAAGAGGATTAATAATAAAAAAATATTAATTATTAATAAATGTGATTTAATACCAAATAATATTAAAATAGAGCATATTAAAGATAATATTAAAAATAGTTATAATATTAATGATGATATTATATTTATAAGCGCTAAAAAGAATATTAATATAAATATTATTAATAATATAATAAGTGAAAATAATACTTTATTTGTAGGAGAAACCTCTTCTGGTAAATCAACATTAATAAACAAATTAACTAATAATAAGTTAACAACTAGTAAGTATAATAATACTACTTTAGAGTTTATTAAAATTAAATATTTGGATAATTATATATATGATACTCCAGGATTATATATTAAAAATAAATATAATATAGATAAGATAAATATTAAAACAATTCAAGCAAATAAAGATTATTTTTATAAAATAGATGATATAATATTTAACACATCTTCAAATATTACTGTTTATTATAATGATAAATATAATATTACAAGTAAAAAAGAAGATAATAATTTAATAAAAAAAGATATAGATAACAATAGTGATATTGTTATCTCAGGTGTTGGTTTTATTTTTATAAAAAATAAAACAACACTATATATAAATAAAGATATAGAAATAAGAAAATCTATAATTGGTAAATAATAATTTACAGTTATATTTTTATATATAGGAAGTAGATATTATGAGTATTATAAAAGTAATGAGTGAAAACTTGGCTAATAAAATAGCAGCAGGAGAAGTAGTAGAAAAATGTGCATCTATAGTAAAAGAATTAGTTGAAAATAGTATTGATGCAGAATCAAAGAATATAAAAATAGAATTATTAAAAGGTGGATTAGAAAGTATATCAGTAACAGATGATGGTATTGGTATGGATGAAGAAGATGCTATTCTTTCTTTTGAAAGACATGCTACATCTAAGATATATAAAGATGATGATTTATTCTTTATTAATTCATTAGGTTTTAGAGGTGAAGCATTACCTTCAATTGCATCAGTATCTGAAGTAGTATTAGAAACTTGTAAAAAAGATGTTGGTTCTAAAATACATATTAAAGGTGGAACTCTAATTAAAAAGAGTAAAACATCTGCTAAAAAAGGAACTAAAATAACTGTTACTAATTTATTTTATAATACTCCAGCAAGATTAAAGTATTTAAAAAGCGAAAATACAGAATTAAATAATTGTGTTTCATTTATAGAGAAATTATCACTTGCTTATCCAAATATTTCATTTACATTAATAAATAATGATAAAAAAATAATCCATACATCTGGTAGTAATGATTTACTTAAAACAATTCATGAAATATATGGATTAAATGTATCATCTAATATGTTAAAAATACACGGAATAAATGATGATTTTGAAATAAATGGATATGTATCTAAACCAGAAGTATTAAAAAAGAATAGAAATCATTTTAATACAATTGTAAATGGAAGAGTAGTAAAAAATATTGATATTAATAGGGCAATAAATGATGCTTATAATACTTATAAGCATGAAGGATATTACCCAATAGTAGTAATAAATATATGGGCAGATCCAACAATGGTTGATGTTAATATCCATCCTACTAAACAAGATATTAAATTAAGTAAAATAGATAATTTATATGATTTAATATATAATACAATAAAAGATGCTTTATATAATAATTTGTTAATACCTGATTTAAAAATAGATAATGAAGTATATACTAAAGATTATGATATAGTTTTAAATAACAAAAATATTCAATATAGTATGGATTTATATAAAGAAGAAGATAATATAATTAAAAATGAAAAACTAAAAGATTTAAAACTATATCCAGTAGGACAAGTACATGGTACATTCATAATAGCAGAAAATGAAGATGGTATGTATATTATTGATCAGCATGCTGCACATGAAAGAGTTAATTATGAAATGATTACTAAAAAGTTTAAAGACGAAGATATAACATATACTGATTTAATCGTACCAATTACAGTTGAACTTGCTAAGAGTGATTTTATATTATTTAATGAATATAAATATGTTTTAGAAGAATTAGGATTTAGATTTGAAGAATTTGGTATTAATACGATTATTATTAAATCACATCCAACATGGTTAAAAATGAACTATGAAGGAGATAATTTAAAATATATTATTGATTTAGTATTAGAAAATAAGAATAATTTTAATAAAGAAAAATTCTTAGATAGTTTAGCAAAAATGACTTCTTGTAAGATGAGTGTTAAAGCTAATGAACATTTAAGTTTACAAGAAATGGAAAAACTATTAGATGATTTATCTAAATGTGATAACCCATATAATTGTTGTCATGGTAGACCATCAATTGTTAAATATGATAATTATGAATTAGATAAAATGTTTAAAAGAATATTAAATTAATATTCTTTTTTTATTAAAAAAAGCAGATAAATAAATATCTGCTATGTGATAAGCATTATCTCTATAGGATAACACTCAAGTTAAATATATAATAATATACATTTTTAGTCAAGTATAGTATAATTTAAATATTTCTTTTTTGATTGAAAAACATATAATTTATGATAAAATAGTTCTATAGGAGATGAAAGTATGTTTAAAGAATTCAAAGAATTTATATCGAAAGGTAATGTAGTGGACATGGCTGTAGGTGTAATAATTGGTGGTGCTTTTGCATCGATTGTTGCAGCATTTACTAGTTCATTTATTAATCCTTTATTAGCATTGATTGGAGGAGCTGAAGTTCATGGAACTATTCCATTAGGTAATTCTGGTCAAGCAATAGATTATGGAGCTTTTCTAACAGCAGTTATTAACTTTTTAATTATTGCTTTAATATTATTTATAATGATTAAAGCTATTAACGGAGCTGAAAAAAGAGCTCAAAAAAGATTAGAAAAGATTGCTAAAAAACGTGGTAAGAGCGTTGAAGAAGTTAAAGCAGAAGAAACTCCTGCTGCAGTAAAGAGTGATGAAGTAATTCTACTTGAAGAAATAAGAGATTTACTGAAGAAAGGTAAGAAATAATGACAACTAATATAATATATTTAGTTATTGGATTACTTGTTGGAGTTATTGCTGGATTCTTAATATCAAGATTAGTAATGAAAAAGTATTTAAAGAAGAATCCTCCGATTAATGAAAAAATGATTGAAGTAATGATGAGTAGCATGGGAAGAAAACCTAGTCAAAAACAAGTAAAACAAGTAATGAATCAAATGAATAGATTTAAATAAAATTGATGACGAAAGAATAGTAACTATATTAATTTATTAAAGAGAGTTAGTGGTTGGTGAAAACTAATTAAATTATATATGTGAATCTACTTTTAGAGAGTATTTAATAAATAACGTGTGGTTACGTTAAAAACTAATAAGTGATATATTGGATGGTACCGCAGAATTTGCTCCAAAGAGAGATTCTGTGGTTTTTATTTAAGAAAGGGAGATATTATGATAGATATAAAATTAATTAGAGAAAATAGAGACTTAGTAAAGGAAAATATTAAAAAGAAATTTCAAGATGAAAAATTACCATTAGTAGATGAAGTATATAATTTAGATATAGAATACAGAGATAGTAAAACTAAAGCAGATAATTTAAAGAGTGAAAAGAATAAATTATCTGCATCAATTGGATCTTTAATGAGAGATGGCAATAAAGAAGAAGCTGAAAAAGTTAAGAAAAAAATAGAGAAGATTTCTAAAGAAATACCTAAATTAGAAGAAAAAGAAGTTGAATTAGAAGAAAAGATTAAAGGTATAATGATGGTTATACCAAATATAATTGATGAAAGTGTTCCAATTGGTAAAGATGATACAGAAAATGTAGAAATAGAAAAATTTGGAGATCCAGTAGTACCTAAATATGAAGTGCCTTATCATGCTGATATAATTACTGCATTAGATGGTCTAGATAAAGAAGCTGCTGGAAGAACAAGTGGAGAAGGTTTCTATTTCTTAAAAGGAGATATAGCAAGATTACATTCAGCTATGCTTGCATATGCTCGTGACTTTATGATTAGTAAAGGATTTACGTATTTTATACCTCCATTTATGATAAGAAGTAATGTTGTTACTGGAGTAATGTCATTTAAAGAAATGGAAGCTATGATGTATAAAATAGAAGGTGAAGACTTATATTTAATTGGTACTAGTGAACACTCTATGATGGGTAGATATATTAATCAAATGGTTAAAGAAGAAGAATTTCCAATTACTATGACATCATATTCACCATGCTTTAGAAAAGAAGGTGGATCACATGGCCTAGAAGAAAGAGGATTATACCGTGTTCACCAATTTGAAAAGCAAGAAATGGTAGTATTATGTAAGATGGAAGATGGAATGGATTGGTATAACAAGATGTGGAGTTATACAGTTGAATTATTTAGAAATTTAGATATTCCGGTTAGAACTCTAGAATGTTGTTCAGGAGATTTAGCAGATTTAAAAGTTAAATCTTGTGATGTTGAAGCTTGGAGTCCAAGACAACAAAAATACTTTGAAGTTGGATCTTGTTCAATATTAGGAGATGCTCAAACAAGAAGATTAGGTATTCGTTATAAGAGTAGTGAAGGAACTAAATTTGCTTGTTCACTTAATAATACAGTAGTAGCTACTCCAAGAGGTTTAATAGCATTATTAGAAAACAATTATAATGAAGATGGAAGCATAAATATTCCAAAAGCATTAAGACCATATATGGGTGGACAAGAAAAAATAGAAAGAAAATAGTTTTTCCAAAAGGAAAAACTTTTTTTATTTATTAATTTATATTATAATTATATTGGTGATAGTATGGAAATTAATAAGAAAAAATATTTTTCAATGTTAGGATTAATAACAATATCAATTTTTATAATAGGGGCGTCATATGCTTATTTTACTGTGTCAACAACAAATAACTTTGGAACGCATACAATATCAGGAACTATGGAAGATGTTGGAGCAGTATCATTAGTTAGCTCTGGTAATAATATCACTTTAAACTTAACTGCAGCAGATATGATGCGAGGTGGTGAAGCAATTACTTATTTTGGAACAACAGACGGAACGCCAACAGATGATCGGGATGATGGAATAATAGAACTTGCCCATACTACTGTAACAGGTCCAGGTTATTATGATTGTGACTACACAATACAAATAACAGCATCAGGAACAAATAGCATGTATACAGCATTTCAAAACTTTGCTAATAAAGGTGAAGGTCAAATAACATTAGAAATTGGAGATTATGATTATTTATATGGAACCGGAGATAATGGAGAATTCTATGATTTTAATACAGCTAGTTTATTTCCGATAACATATAACGGTACATTAAGTGGTGTGTCTGGTTCGACTAGTAAAAGTATATACGGAATCTATTCAATTCAAAATTCATATTTAATAAATCAAACAGCTTTAGCAGGAACTGATATTACAATGACAGCAACAGTAACTAATTTTAGTTGCACAGCGCTAAGAACATCATATAAATATTGGAATACAAATTATGATAATAACAGATATGATAGCAATCAAGTTTTAGTAAATAATGGGTATAAGTATTATGTAAGAACGTTAGTAGTAGGAAGCGAAGATGTATCTAAAGAAGTTTGTGCTATGTTTGGAACAACTGAATATTGTATGTCACATATAGCTATAAATGATGCCTCGACAATTCAAAGCGATTTAGAAGCTTTAGGAGCAACGTGTACTACAGATCCTTATTTATCTTGCAATTATGGAACAGATGTATATTGTGAAATACAACAGGGCATGACGGGATGTTTGACTATATTTAGAGGATGTATTGTAAATGGCGCTAACAGTGCCTATTGTAGATAGTGAAAATAAAAGGTTCTCTTTAAAAAAGAGAATCTTTTTGTCTAATAAATAGAAGTTTTGGCATCATTTGTCGAAACTCTTGATTATATAAAAATAATAAAATAATATACACACTTGAAAGCGGGTTTTGGTTGATTTTTTACTACTTTTAATCTTTATTTTTGTTTGTTTTTATCTACCCTAACATACCTATTAACAAAACCTGCTTTCAATAATTATTGTAATATGATAAAATACCTTCGTAGGAAGTGGTATTATGCATTTACCAGATTTAAATATAGCAAAAAATAGAACTAGCAAAGATAATAAATATATTGAGTTAAAAGAAGATTATAAAAAAGTATTTAAAGATAAAAAATATTTTTTAAGAACATATGGTTGTCAAATGAATGTTCATGATAGTGAACAAATAAGAAGTTATTTAGAAACATTAGGATTTACTAATACTGAAAAGATTGAAGAAGCCAATATAGTAGTATTAAATACGTGTGCTATTAGAGAAAATGCAAGAGATAAAGTAATTGGATTTTTAGGTAAATGTAAATACTTAAAAAAAGGTAGAAATGATTTTAAAATAGTTATCACTGGATGTATGAGTGAACAACCAGATTTTATTAAATTAATTCAAGAAAAACATGATTATGTTGATCTAGTAATTGGTACTCATAACATACATGATTTACCAAAATTGTTATTAAAAGAATTTGATAAACAAGAAATAGAAGTATTTTCAAATAGTGATGAAGTAATTGAAGGCATAAATTATATTAGAGATTCTAAAGTAACTGCATGGGTTAATATAATGTATGGCTGTGATAAGTTTTGTACTTATTGTATAGTGCCTTATACTAGAGGAAGAGAAAGAAGTAGAAAATTAGATAATATAGTTACTGAAGTTAAACATTTAAAAAATAAAGGGTATAAAGAAGTAACATTATTAGGTCAAAATGTTAATGCTTATGGAAAAGATATTGGAGATAATTTTGCTCATTTACTTGAGGAAGTTGCTAAAACAAATATTGAAAGAATTAGATTTGTAACATCACATCCATGGAATTTTACTGATGAAATGATTAATATTATTTCAAAATATCCAAATATTATGCCTTATATTCATTTACCACTTCAATCTGGAAGTGATAATATCTTAAAAAGGATGAATAGAAGATATACTAAAAATGAATATATTGAATTATTTAATAAAATGAAAGAAAGAATACCAGGAGTATCAATTACAACAGATATTATTGTTGGTTTTCCAGGAGAAAGTGAAGAAGACTTTCAAGATACATTAGATGTATGTGAATATTGCAAATTTGATGGAGCATATACATTTATATTTTCACCAAGAGAAGGAACTCCAGCAGCGTTAATGAAAGATGATACACCATTAAGTGTAAAAGAAGAAAGATTACAAAGATTAAATAAAGTAATTAATAAGTATTCTTTAATGAATAATAAGAAATTACTAAATAAAGAAGTAGATGTTTTAGTATTAGGAATATCAGAAAAAGATAAGAATAAAGTATATGGATATACTGATACGATGAAATTAGTTAATATAGATGGTAGTAAAGATCTAATTGGCAAAATAATAAAAGTTAAAATAACTGATGCTAAAAGCTTTAGCTTAGATGGCAATGCTGTAAATTAACAATTATTTACAAGTAAGGTTACAGTTTGCTTACTTAACCTTAATATAGTATAATATTAATACCAAAGAGGTGAATATTTTGAAAAAAATAAGAAATGTTTGGGAAGAAAATAAAGTTTTATTAGTACTTGCATTAATATTAATTGCATGTATTGTAATTATTTTAGTTGTATCAATTACATTCTTTTATGGAACAAGTAAAAGTGTATATGGTAACAGATTAGATATTACTAATAAAGTGCCATTAAATGATAAAATATTTACTGAAATAAAAGATACATTAGAAAAAGAGGAATCTGTTACTAGTGTTAAAACAACTAAAAAAGGTAAAATAGTATATATTAATATAGATTATAAAGATGATACTAAAATGGATAGTGCTAAAAGCATAGCTGAAAAAGCTTTAGAATTATTTAGTGAAGATGAATTAGCAGTATATGATATAGAATTCTCAATTCATACAAAAGATTATTCTTTAATGGGCGCTAGAAATGCTGATGGAAGTGGCTCAACTGTATGGAATAACTATAATATAGATAGCGAGAGTGCTAATTAATTATGAAAAAAAAGAAGATAATTATTACTGCTATTGTAACTATAGTTGTAGTTACAATAGGAGTATTAGTTCTTAACTTTTTAAATAGTAAAGATAGATTAACTAGTGAAGAGAGAACTTGGATTAATAATAATATTAATAATGTTCAAAATATAAATGTTATTAAAGATGAAAATATATTTAGTAAAGATGGTAAAGGTGTATTCTATTCATTTTTAGATAAAGTAACTGAAGATTATGGTATTAAAATAAATCCAATAAGTGTAGAAGATGCAACTGAAGGTTTATCTTTAACTACTAAAAAAGAAATAAAAGAAAATGATTTATTGTTTTATTTAGATCATTATGTTTTATTAAGTAAAGAAGATATACTTATTACATCTACTCAAGATTTAGAAAATAAAATAATTGGAGTATTAAATACTGATTTAGAATATGTCAAATCATTTATTAAAGGAAATAATATTAGTTTTAATGGTTATAGTACTTTAGAAGAATTATTAAAAGCTGTTGATACTGGTTATATAATTCTTCCTAGAATGAAATACTTAGATACTATTTTATCTAATAATTTAAATATTATATTTCATTTAAATGATATTAATATTTATTATGTATTAAGTAATGATAATTCAGTATTTGGTAATATTTTAGTAAAAAAATATAATTCTTTAAAAGAAGATTTTGATTCATATATTAAAAAAGAAGAGTTTAGTATATTTAAAGAAAAATTAAATATTAAAGAAACTGATGTAGATAAATTGCTTAGTATAGATTATAGATATGGGTTTATTAATAATAGTCCATATGAAGTTATTATGAGTGGTACTTATGGAGGTATTATATCTTCTTATTTAAATGAATTTAGTGATTTTTCTGGTTTATATATAAATATTAACAAATATAGAAATCAAACTAAATTAGTACGTGCTTTAAATAGAGGTAAAGTAGATATATATTTTGATTTTAATAGTAATATTAAATCAGATTATTTAAAAACTACTAATGGTATTTATACAAGTGCATCTATTATAACTAAGAAAGATAGTAATAAAGCATATGATTCTTTATATGGATTAGCAAATGAAGAAGTCTATGTACAAAATAATAGTAATATTCATTTATTCTTAAAAACTATTCCAAATATTAAAATAAATACGTATGAAGATAAAAAAGAACTATTTAAATTAAATAATAAAGATGTAGTTATAGTAATGGATAAATATATATTTGATTATTATAAAGATAGTAAATTATCTGGTTATAGAAGTGTGTATGATACTATTATAAATAGCAAGTATTCTTTTAGAGTAGATAAAAAATATCCAGTATTAAATAATTTACTAGATAAATATATTAATTATCTTGATCCTCAAGAAATGTTATCTAAAGGATTAAATAGTCATGAAGAAACTGTTAAAAATGGTAATGTATTAAATGGTATAGCAAAATATATTATTTTAATAATATTATTTTGTTTATTATATTATTTTTATAGATATCGTAAATCAAAAAGAATAATAGTATCAAAAAGAATTAAAAAAGATGACAAAATTAGATTTATTGATGATTTAACAATGTTAAAGAATAGAGCATATTTATCTGATTTTATTAAGACATGGAATAATAATAATATTTATCCTCAAACAGTTATTGTAATTGGGCTTAAAAATTTACAAGAGATTAATGATAAATATGGTGTAACTGAAGGAGATAAACAAATACAAGCATGTGCTAATGCTCTTATTAAAACTCAACTTGATAATAGTGATTTAATGCGTAGTGATGGTAATGAATTCGTTGTATATTCAGTTGGTTACTCTCAAAAGCAAATTATAAATTATATTCATAAATTGAGTAAAGAATTTAAGAAACTACCATATGATTATGGAGTAGAATTTGGTTATAGTTTTATTGAAGATGATTTAAAAACACTAGAAGATGCTTTAACTGAAGCAACTCAAGATATGAAGAATAAAAAAGACGGGGTTAAATAATGAATGGTGTAAAGAAAGCGAAAGGTACAATTAAAGACTTTTGGGTTCACTTTTTAAAAGTGTTAAGAAGAAGTGATATGATAATACTTCCAGGTAATCTATCATTCTTCTTTGTTCTTGCTATTATCCCTGTATTAGGATTATTAAGTTATGGTGCATCATTTTTAAATCTATCAACTGATTTACTTTATCATTTTATAGCAAAGAGTTTTACTAAAGATATTGCAGATATTATATTAGGAGTAGATTTAAAGAATAGTGCTCACTTCTTAGTTACTTTAATAATTGGTTTATATATGGCATCTAATGGAGCAGATTCAATTATTACATCATCTAATACAATATATGGTATAGAAAATAAATCTTGGTTAAAAAGAAGATTTAAAGCTTTAGGTATTACATTATTGATAATATTACTATTAATATTTATGTTAATAGTACCAGTATTTGGTGAAAATATTATAGCATTAATTAAAGAAGTTAATTTAAATCCAACAGTTACTGAAAGAATTATTAATGTATATAAATGGTTTGAAGGCCCTATATCATGGGCAATTATATTTATTATAATTAGAATTATATATGCAGTAGCACCAGATAAAAAGCATAAGAATAGAGCAATAAATTATGGAGCGCTATTCACTACAATAATGTGGATTATTGGTACTAGAATATATTCATTATATGTAAATTCTTATGCAGATTATAGTGCTCTATATGGAAGTTTAGCTAGTATAGTAGTACTTATGATTTGGATATATTATTTATCATATGTATTTACTGTAGGTATTGCTCTTAATAGTGAAAAAGATGAAAGTAATTTATATAAAACTGGATCTATTAAGATAATCCAAAATATGGAATAATAATTTATTTATTTTTAAACATATTATAAACATGTACACAAGTATTACTTAGTACATGTTTATTTTTTTTGATATCAATCTAGTATTTTTTACTAACGATATCGAAAAGTAATGCTTAAAAGAAACTATTAAGTTTCTTTTTGTTTTGTGTTATAATGAATTCGTGATAGTATGAAGAAAGTTAGTTTATTTTTTATTTATTTTATAAGTTTTGTATTTATGGAGTTTGTATATAAAATATTTATATATGATAACATATTTAGATTATCTATTATTAATATGTTATGTTTTTTATTATCTTTTGCATTATTACTAACTATAATTACAAAATTGTTTTCAGAAAAAGTAAATAGAAGATTAAGCTTAGTATTTTTATTTATTATAGCTTTTTGGTTTTCTGTAGAATATGTAGTAAAAAGCTATTTTGATTTTTATGTATCATTATCTACTTTAGGATTAGCTGATCAAGTAGCAGGAGGCTTTTTAGGAAAAGCAGTTATTGAAACTGTAAAAAGAATACCTGGAATATTATTATTCTTTTTACCATTCATATTATCTTTAATA
>JAEEGL017441382.1_pt1 | contig 13876 bp, 21 predicted proteins | sample 9134231 | NCBI WGS metagenome assembly JAEEGL01 (sample SAMN16246548, study PRJNA631951) | gut metagenome | biome: gut microbiome; feature: rumen; material: fiber-attached | host: Bos | place: Iran: Karaj | collected 2018-10
TGAGGGTGAAGATATGGTCTGCGCTCATACGAAAGTATGAGGCGAGGAAACTCGCAGCACAGGAGTAGCGTCCTGAATAAACTTACTCCACACAAACGCGAGTAGCTACGGCAAAAGCGGGTACTATGAAGCAGTAAGTTTAGTTTGCTAAACACAACGGGCTATCGTCGCGCTCGAAAGCGAAGAGTTGTTCGTTTTAGATTATGATGGCGTGGCTGAATCGCTGAAAGAAAATGGAGGGTCTTAATGATTTATAACGAAGTAAAACAGGATTTATTTACGGTTTCTTCAGACTATTGTCTTGTACATTGCATCAGCGACGACTTTGCGCTTGGAGCTGGTATCGCAGTGAAGTTCGACAGAAAGTTTAATATGCGAAGCGAACTAAAGAAAAAGTATCCACCGTTGAGGCAGCCAAATGGTTATGTTGGAAAGGCTTTATTAGTTGGCAGAGTGTTTAATCTGGTGACAAAACTTTTATGTTATAACAAACCTACATACGATGCACTTTTTGACAGTCTTCTCGACATGAAGAAACAATGTGTTGTCCAAAAAATAACAAAGATCGCAATGCCAAAGATCGGATGTGGGCTTGATAGGTTAGACTGGGAGATGGTTAAACAAATGCTTTTTGATACCTTTAGAGACACGGATATAGAGGTGATGGTTTGCTCACTATAAGCGTCTGGAAAACAACCGTATATAATATTACTTATTATTTTCTTTTTAGCAGATGGTTCTCAAGACCCGCTTTTTATGCAGGTTTCAAAATGGCTTAGAACCATAAAAGTTCTAAACGACCTATAGCGAGGTGGTGACAAGATGAGAGATGAGGATATTCATGTTGGCGACATACTAAAAATAAGAGAATTAGCCGACATGGCAAACGATAATAATGTCATAGAGATATCGACAGATGCGGAAAACCGTGTGACGGACATACAATTTAAAAGCGGCGTATATTTTAACCCAGCTATGAAAAGTTTGTGCGGTAGGGAGTTTGCCGTATCAAGCTGTGACCAAGTATGTTGTTGTATAGATAAATCAGTCACTCGTTATCATTCCATGAACGACGTTGAGGATGGGTGGACAATTACGGCAGATATGTTAGAGCCATTTGATAGCAAAGATGACGACGAGATTACTGTTTCATCAGAAGAGGCTTTTATGAGCTTTTTGTTTGGGTAATCACTTGCACTTAGCATGTATGGTTTATTCATAATGAAGATTGGTTGCCTTATTTTGACAATCGCTCTTTGCTGTTAGCGGGAGTAACAAGAAGCGCCTTAATAAATATAAGGCGCGTTCGAAAAAAATCCTTTACGGTTTTTATATTAAAAAACCGTAAACGATTTTCAAGCACGAACGGATTATGAATAATAATATAGTTTTTTTGAGGAGGGGTTGTGCTATGCAAACAGATCTGATTTACACCTACCGTTTTTTCTTTAACAGGAGGGATGGCACAGCAGACGAGGTGGATTTTTGTGCGTGTGCATGTGAGGGAGCAGAAAAACTGTTTATTGAATGGTGCATAAATGATATTGGATTTGATGAAACTCCTGACGCTCATGTTGAAGTTGTCTTTGACCAATATGATGCGATTTTGTATGGGAAACGGTATGGGCTTGTAGAGAATGGTTCTAATAACTATTTCGATAAGAGGTGTAAAAATGACACTAAAGCAAGCAAGAGCAGAAGCTCGATTACAAATGAAATACTTTAAAAGTGACATGGGGTGACGATTGTGAGTTATTACGCTAATGGAAACGGCGTTATGAAGTTTGATCGTTTGACAAAAGAAAAAAGCGAACGCCTTGAAAGCTTATTGCTTGATAATGGATTTGACGCGACTGTTTTCGATGAAGAAAACACAACGGTAGTATTTGTTTCGTGCTATGAAAACTATCATAACGATCTTGTGGAAGACGTGCTTGATGAAGTTTCTCGTAATTATCCCATAAAAGAAGGAAATATAGGCTTTATTGGAGAGGATGGATCTTTATGGAGGTTCCTCTGGACTGGAGAGGTTTGGCAAGAGCAGGACGGCGTGGTCGTGTACGAAGGTTTTTGGAAACAGCAGAAGGATGGGAGGTTTCTGTGCAGCAACTGTAGTCACGAATCGGAAAACGCAACGCTGCACTGCCCGGATTGTGGCAGTTTGTGTAAAGAAATTGATTATTTGGAGGGTTACGATGCTAATTAACGGAGAAAGAGCGCTGGCTTACGTCGTTCGCGTTGACGAAATAAAGCCTATCGAAGGCTATGACCGTGTAGAATACGCACGAACAAACGGCTGGTGGGTCGTAGTAGGAAAGTCGTACAATCTCAAGGTCGGAGACAAGTGTGTGTACTTTGAGATTGATAGCAAGGTTCCAGAGTCTGATGAGCGGTTTAGTTTTCTTGCCGCAAAACATTACAAGATCAAAACACAGCGGATGTGTAAAGTCGTCAGCCAGGGGTTGTTGATCCCCTTGTCAAAATTCCCGGAGCTTGGAGACGCTGAGGTTAATACAGATGTCACAAAAAAGCTCGGGGTGAGGTATTCTTCTGAAGATGATAACAGAAGAAAGGGTAATGTGAACAAAAATGATAAGTACAAATCAATGGCCGCACGGCATCAAAAGATTTTTAAAACCGGGTTCATTAAATGGCTGATGAAGAGAAGATGGGGAAAGAAAATGTTGTTTCTGTTCTTTGGGAAAAAGAAAGACAGCCCTATGGAGTTTCCTTCTTTTATCAAAAAGACCGATGAGGAACGCATTGAGAACCAGCCGTGGAGAGTTGGCGATGACAAAGAGTATGTGCTTACCGAAAAGCTTGACGGAACATCGTGTACATACGCATTAAGAAGGACGAAAAGGAACAAGTTTGATTTTTACGTTTGTTCGAGAAACAGAAGGCTTCCTCGTCCGTCAGACATAAACGAATCTGCCGACATTTACTGGAGGCTTGCAGACAAGTATGACATCGAACAGCATCTAAAAGACTTTCTCGATGCAAATACAGAAACGGAATGGGTCTGCCTGCAAGGTGAAGGTGTTGGTAACGTTCAAGGAAATCCTTTAAAGCTAAGGGAAGACGACCTGTATCTGTTTAACTTTATCACGTCAGTTAATGGCAGGTATAATTCCTATAACGGAAGGAACATCGTTGGTGAATGGGGCATGAAGTGGGTTCCCATTATTGGCGTCGGCAAAACACAGCCAACAATGGAAGAAACTAAGGAATTTGCCGATGGAAAGTCGGCTCTCAACCCGAATGTATTAAGAGAGGGGATTGTTTATAGGTCTCTTGATGGCGCAGATTCATTTAAAAACGTGTCGAAGAAGTATTTGCTCAAATAATTCATTGATAAACCGTGGGAGGTGATTATTGTGAAGGTGACAGTTTCTTTTGACATGGAAATTGAGGATGATTTCCTTTCTGAACTCAGATCCGTTGTAGATCATCACGCAGACTGGCTTCTCGATCTCGAAAGTTATCCAGAGATCATGTCTATTTATAATGGCAGGGTCGAAACGGGACAGTGAATTTGCTTTGAAGCTGTGAGCACATCTGCGCTGTTGTGTGCAAACGAAAGTGTGGTGATAACATGAATGTGAAAATTAGTGACGGAAACTCAAAAATGGGAAAAATCACAAGCGTTTCCCTCCCGGCAGGCATAACATGCCGCGCTGACTGTGAATGCAACAAGGTTTGCTATGCGAAAAAAATCTCCAGGCTCAGAAGGACTGTGCGTGAGGCCTACGAAACAAATTTTAAACTGTTAAGAGACAATCCTGAAATTTTTTGGAGAGAAGTCGAGGCATCAATTATGATGTCTCGATTTTTTCGCTTCCATGTTTCTGGAGACATACCGGACAAGAATTATCTCTTAAGTATGATTGCGATTGCTCAACGCAATCAGCATTGCAAGATTCTTTGCTTTACAAAAAAGTACGAAATTGTCAACGGCGTGGTAGAATCTGGCGTTGAAATCCCGAAAAACCTCCTTATGATATTCAGTGCGTGGAGAGGGCTCCCTATGGATAACCCATATAAGTTTCCAGAGGCTCATGTAAGATATAAAGACAAGTCCACTACGGCAAGAGCGGACGCGAAAGAATGTGGAGGAAACTGTTCTGACTGCGCCATCACAGACAGTGGTTGCTGGACGTTAAAGAGTGGAGAGCAGGTGATTTTTAATGAGCACTGATAATAAGATTGTTCAGATTGGCCAATTCATAGAAGATAGGAAAATCAATATCGCCAAGCTTACAGCAAACACCAGAAAATTACAAGAGGGAATTATTGCTCCCGCAAAAGAAGAGGTTACTTCAGATACTGTCGAAGAACACTCTGCGGAACCAATTAAGAGTCTTGAGGACATCAATCGTGTAATCGAATATTTGATTGAGCATGGCAGATATAGAGACAATATGTTGTTTGTCGTTGGTATAAATTTCGGACTGCGTTCAAGCGACCTTAGCTCACTCAGGTTTTCAGACCTCATAAATTCCGACCTTACCTTTAAATACAGCTTTCCGGTATTTGAAATCAAGACCAGAAACACCAGGAAAAGGAAGAAAAACAGGTACATTACAATAAACAACGCTGTTATCGAGGCTGTTACATTGTACCTACAACACACCTCCGATGTCTCGTTGAGCGACTTCATGTTTAGAAGTGAGTCAAATAACGGCGCAAATAAGAATGAGCCGCTGGATAGAAGTTCAATCTATCGAATCCTTAAAGGCATTGCAAAAGACCTTTCGCTGAACATAAGAATGTCATCGCACACTCTTCGTAAGACATTTTGTTACCATCAGATGGTTATGTCGCACCACGACAGCAGAAAGCTTCTCCTGCTTCAAAAAATGCTTGGACACTCCTCCCCTATGCAGACCCTTGAGTACATAGGGATTACGAACGAGGAGATTGAAGAGGCATATATGAGTCTTAATCTTGGTAGCAAATCATATAGCTACCTGGTTCAAGCAAATATTTATGAGGAAGGAGCAGGGTGATCAAGTATGACACTTCATTACAATGATTCATCGTGAAAAAATGATGAAAAAGATGATTGTTTACGGAGGTTTTAGTTTTGGCGTCATTAACTAAAAAACAACAGGAAATAGTCGAGAAAAACCACAATCTGATCTTTCATTATTTAAAGACAAATGAGCTCAGATATGATGAGTATTACGACATCCTTGCAATCGCGTTATGCAAGGCTGCAATAAGGTACGACGATTCTATGCCAACAACATTTTCAACCTATGCGTTTGCCGCTATGAAAAATGCCTGTACGTGTTGGCAAATACACGAGGGGAAGGATTTTAGATGTCTCGACGACTCTATTATATCCCTTGACAGTGAAAGGTTGGTTAATAGTCTAAATGGAGAAACCGCATCATTATATGATATTCTGCCTTCGGATTCGTCAAAAAACGAAGATAATGCAACAGGGAAACTGGAGGCGGACGAGTTCATCAAATCGCTTGACAGTTATGAGCGAACTGTAATTTTTTATCTGCTTGACATGTACTCTCAGACAGAAATATCGAAAAAGATTGGAGTCAGCAGGCAGCGTGTTTCGAAGATTGTTGGTTCAATTCGGAAAAAGTGGAAGAGATATTGTGGAAAAACTGAACGGTGACCAAGAGGTGAAAAAATGATTTATCTTGATAATGCGTCTACGACTCAAATTGATCAGGGGGGCTTGGACGAGATGATGCCGTATTTGAAGGATAAGTTCGGAAACCCTGGAACCAAATACTCCATCGGGAGAGAAGCGTTATCCGCCGTCGGTAAGGCCAGGGAGAGAGTCGCTAATCTAATTGGCGCTTCTCCAGAACAGATTATCTTCACGTCTGGAGGGACAGAGGCAAATAACCTCGCCCTCTCTTCCCTGCTGTTAAAGGATAGCAGTCATATCGTTACTACAAAGATAGAGCACGACTCTGTTCTGAACTGCCTACACGCATTAGAGTTGCAAAAGGACTTTTCCGTTACATACATTTCGCCTATGAGAAACGGTTCTGTCTCTGTTTCGGATGTCGCGGATGCGCTCACTGAATCCACCGGTATGGTATCCGTCATGTGTGTTAATAATGAAACAGGTATTGAGAATCCTGTAAGTGAAATCGGTTATCTGTGCAAGGAGCGTGGAATATCATTTCATACAGACTGCGTGCAGGCTATTACTGACAGAGAAATTGACGTTAACAAAATCGTTTGTGATTATCTCTCAATTTCTTCTCACAAAATTCATGGAGCAAAAGGTGTTGGAGCGCTGTACGTTAGAGATACCAATACTTTAGCGCCGATAATTCATGGTGGGCATCACCAAGAATTCGGATTGCGTGGCGGTACAGAAAATGTTCCGGGCATTGTGGGTTTTGGCAAAGCTTGCGAGCTGTTGAGGAGTAAAAGAGATGTGTATGACCCTTATGTGTACATGCTTAAGACAGAATTCTGCGCTGCCTTACGACATTATTTAGCAAATCGTGGAATCGAAAAGGTGCTGCACATCAATGGCGACTCGGAAAAGCAAGACGGAAAGATAATTAACCTACGATTTGATAATGTTGACGGAGAGACACTTGTCTTGTTGCTCGACGCCTGTGGAGTGTGCGTATCTGCTGGAGCTGCGTGTCGAAGCCACGAAAGTGAGCCAAGTGCAGTTTTGACGGCAATGGGGCTTGAGCCAGACGAAGCTCGAAACTCAATCAGGATTTCATTTTCAAGGTTTAATACACTAATAGAGGTTCGTGAAGCGGCGAAAATTATCGCTGATTGTGTGAGAACTTTATATACAAATATTCAATAATCGGTTTACATTTTGTCCAAAAGACAGTATAATAGTATTACAAACAAAAAAAAGAAGGGACTTGGTTAAAATGAGCGACATCTTTGACTTTGAATCAGAATTGGCAGACTTTGATGAAATGGACAGCATGATATTACAGCTTGGCAAAATGATCAACGAGGATGAGGCAAAAACATCTATGATGAACCCTCATGTTTTACAGAAGATCCAGTATGTTTATAAGGCGTTAAAGTTGTTATTAAAAGATTCTGGCGCAAAAGTCACCTACAAAGTTAACGAGCCCTTCAAAAGCATGGGCGTTGTAAGTGTAACTGCAAAAAATATTCAAGTAAACGACACTGCAAGATTCATCAACATTGCCAGGTTTGCTTCAAACTATGAGGCGTATCCTAAAACAGACGGAACAATCCAGATAAACTTTGCTTTTCACGGATTAACATTCCCGATTGAATCTTAAGAAGGTGGTGTTGCACATGAACGTTATACAATGTTTCGATGTACTTATGATGGTTATTGATGACGCGAATAATCAATTTGGCATTTCAGAAAACAGGGAGAAAGTCAGCCAGTTTAAACTGGTTTGCAGGAATGTGGATAATTTTGTCGACGAGGTTGGCGGAGAGTCAATCGAGGTGGAAGTTGACGAAATTACAAAGGATATTATCATTTCTGTTTTTTGTAACGATCTTGTTGTAGAGGACGACAGGCGGTGTTTTGAATTGGTTGCATCTATGTCAAAAAAGACTTGCTTTAAGAAATCATACGATGACAATCTGCTTCGTATTGAATTTGTGTTTGATGGGGTATGGGACGATTAAAAGGGGGTTGCAAATGAACAAAACGAGGAGGGAATTGCTAAAACTTGCTATCAATTCACTCAATAACGCCGAGGATTATATCTCCACAGCGTTAGACCAAGAACAAGATTGCCTTGATAATATGCCGGAAAACTTAGAAGGCAGCGAAAGATACGAAAAGATGCAAAACGCAGTCGATTGTCTTGAAGAGGCTGTCGAGAGTATTGAAAGTGCAAGAGAAAGCATTGAAACGGCGGCAGAATAATAGGAGCAGGGAGGTAAGAGAGTATGCTTTCGATATTTGCAGCATTGTTTGGCGGAATCGCTTTGGCAGCGGTTACTGGTGTTGCTTCATCCATGGCCAAAAGCCAAGACGAACAGGTAAAGAATGATTTCAACAGCTTCCAAAAGCGGAAAAATGAATTCATCAGTAATATGACAAATATTTCTTTGGAAAGAGAAATAGAAAACAGTCTGACAAGATATAAATATTCTAACAAGGATGACGAATATGTGCGCGAACTAAGGAAAACGTTTGGGAAATATTATGACGAACCGTGTTTGATTGATGTTCCAAATATTAGTAACACATCATATAAAAGAAATGTGCGTGTTCTCCTTGCAAACCGTGGCTATCTTTACAGTACCGACCTTAGATTTGGTATACCAGTCGGAAGATTTAATGAATATAAGTGCATTCGAATTCTCAATGATGAGATTGTAGTTCCAAAAGGAATCACAGACGGTGTTTATGTAGTTGTTTCAGGGACTGGTTTGCGGCCTATACCACTTTCCTCGTATCACGGAACAACTGGTGATGCATACTGGAGTCCGTGTTTTTGTTACAACGGGCGTAGTGTGCTAACATAAAACCCGTTTCGAGCAGTCTTAAAAAAGGGGGAATATTTTGTACACGAAATGTGTTGACAGCACCGCCGTGTTATGATACTATTTATGTAACGAACATTTGTTCTGCATTTAGTTCAATTAACGGAGGCATATTTAATGAAATCAGTAACAATAGCGGAGGCAAAACAGTATTTTGATGACATCAGGCCTAAGTGCTTTCTCTATAATTCGAAAAATCAGCAGGAGGAAGTTGCGTTTAGCCCAGTCCTATTGCTTGCAAAGTACGACAGTATGATTGTTTCTGTATTCACAAATCGAATTTGTTTTACAAGCGGCAATAATAAGCTCTGCTTCTCTGGAATCAAGGAAATCCAGATAGATGACACGAGCGGAATAGGTGTGTTCCTGTATATTACATGTAAAATGAAAGGAAAGTTATTGACGTACTGTATTATTGCCGATTGAAAATGTTATTTTAGGGTTGACACTTTTATGATTTAACAGTATAATAATAATACAGAGACGTGATGCTACAATCTGTTCTTAAAGCAGTGTTTTAGTGTAACAAAATCTGCATTGACAAACATACTATGTATTTTGCCTGCATAGACATGGCAGATAATAGAAGGAGGTTCTTGTTATGTATAACGAAGAACTAAAAACGAAATTTGCCGAAGAGTATACCGACAAACAGAGTACCAGAATCCTATGCAGAAAAGTTTTTAATAGAGCACAGCCGTTTGAAGAAAAGTGTGGCAAAGACCTGTGTCAAATGAACAAAGATGAGGTCAAAGCATTTGCAGACGAGATGGCTTCCTTAAGATCGTCTGGGAAATCAACAAGGACAGTCCTTAGAGCGTATGCAAAGTGGTGTATCAAAAACGAAATCCAAGGTGCGTGCGACGCCCTTTTTGACATTGAATTTGGCACGGGAAAATATAAGGAACGTACTGTGTCGAGCCCAGCGCATCTTCAGAAGTGTTTAGACGAGGTTTTTCATCCCGAGTCCGAAGGAACGCTTGATAATACGGCTCGATGTGCATTTTGGCTTGTCTATTCTGGCATCAGATACAATGACATTTTTTCTGTAAAGCCGGAAAATGTTGACTTGTCAAACATGGTTTTCAATTTCAAAGGGATTCAATATCCAATTTATCGAGAAGCTATAGCCTGCGTTAGAAATTGCATAAATCTTACAGAGTTTCATGTTATACGTCCAACGAGCACAATAGTAAAACAGAGACATAGCGGAGATACGTTACTTAGGGGTATCAATTCCACCTCGCCAGACCCTATTTTCTTTTCAGGAGAAGCTTCGAAGAAAATCAGGAAGGCATTAAAGGAGAGCCGAACGGAGATTGAGTTAACGTTTTACAGGGTGTGGTTATCCGGTCTGTTCTTTAAAATGTACATGGATGAATTGATGGGGATCCCGCCGGATTTTTCAGCCATTGTCGATGAAGAGTATGATCTTAGAAATAGGGCGACAAAGTATAATGCGGACAAAGTTAGAAAAATAAAAGAATATGAGGACGACTACCAGACATGGAAGTCAGTATTGATTAGATAGCAAAAAAAGAAGGCCTGAGAAATCAGGCTTTCTTAATCGCCTCATAACCCTATTGTAGCACGGAGCCAAAAGATGAAGACCATTATTAATATGTGCTTTTCTATATGCTCCCGTATTACATATATTATTAAACAAAACGAAAGGATTTTGTAATGGCAGAAGAAAGACTGAACCTATATCAGAAGCTGGCAAAAATCAGGTCGCTGTGCGACGCTGCAAAGAAAAGCAAGGAGGGCTACGGGTACAATTACACCGATATTGTCGAAATCCTGGCAAACGTTACGGGTGGTATGAGAAAATATCACATCTCCCTCATCCCCTCCATCGTACCAGGAACAGCAATTATTAAAAACAATGTGAAGGTCAAAACGAAAATTGACAAACAAGGTAACTCATACGATCAAAAAGATTCAGAAATGCTGTTCTGTGCGGATATGGTATACAGATGGGTCGATGATGACAACCCGTCTGATACTATCGAGGTTCCTTGGTTTGTAACAGGCTCAATGTCTGATAGCAGCCAGAGCCTTGGTTCCGGTTTAACCTACACATTAAGGCAGTTCCTTACATCTTACTTCCAGATCGCACAGGACAATGATGTTGACGCTTACCGAAGCAAGCAGAAAGCCGCTGAGGTTTCTGAAGACAGGGCAATCGCTACGTCGTTGATGGAGCAATTTGATGTGATTGTAAGAAAATACCTTGCAGATAACGATGACAAAGCCGAAGAGGTTAAAAAGTTTATTTCCAAGTATGCGAAGAACGCGAACTACCACGCAATCAAGGAGCCTTCGCTTGCATCAAAACTTCTGAATGACTTTAAAGAACAATTTTCAATTAACTAAAAGGAGAGAATATTATGGGTTTTAGAAACGGAGCATACGCAACAATCTGGGGAGAAGTAAAACATGTATCTGATACTTGTACTCAGGGAAGAATCTCAATTAGCAAGAAGAACAAACAGACCGGAGAGTACGAACAGGAGTTCGGTGGTTTTGTAAGGTTTGTCGGAACGGCGACGGCAAGAAAGGCTATGTCGCTGAAGGAAAGGGATCGGATAAAGCTCGGCGATGTAGACGTTTCATGCAGGTATGACAAGGAAAAAAATACAACATACACAAATTTCACGGTGTTCTCTTTTGAGCTTCCTAATGAGTCGAAAAATGAACCAGCTCCCAAAAAAGAACCGGAGAAGACCGTTGACGACGGAGAATTGGAAGCAAACGACCTTCCGTTTTAAAGGTGGTAATAAATGTCGGACATGATATTTCGACCCTTGGTCGAATCTATGACATGGAGTTACAGCAGGATTAAGTGTTTTGACGATTGCCCTTACAGGTTTTTCCTTAAATACATCGTCGAATGTGATGAAAGAGAGATGTTCTTTGGCTCTTACGGTTCTTTTGTCCACAAGCTTATTGAAAAGTTTTATCGCGGTGAAGCTGAGGCCAAAGATTTGACACTGACTTTTCTAACAGAATTCAAAAACAACGTACACGGGACTGCACCAAAGCCAAGCATGGTCGAAAAGTATGTGGCGTGTGGCGTTGAATACTTCAATAACTTCTCCCCTTTTCCATATAATATGATCGACGTTGAAAAGAAGGTTGAATTTGAAATCGCGGGGAAAAAATTCGTTGGTTTTATAGATTACCTTGGAGAAAAAGACGAAGAGTATTATATCGTTGACAACAAATCCAGAGAGCTGAAACAGAGGAGTGGGCGAAAAAGGCCAACGCTTAAAGATGGCGAGCTTGACGAAATGTTGAAGCAGCTATATTTGTATTCGTATGCAGTCAAGCAAGAGTTTGGCAAGTTCCCCAAGGCTTTGTGTTTTAACTGTTTTAAAAACAGAGAGTTCATCGAAGAACCATTTGATAAAGATAAGTTCGAAGAAACTATAAAGTGGTTTCTTGATAAGATTGACGAGATAGAAAATACAGAGTTTTTCCCGCCACACCCAGACTTCTTTGGTTGCTCAAACATTTGCGGGCTAAATAGTGAGTGCTGCTATTATGATGGAGGCGAGTGACAATTTCCAGTGTTGTATACGACAAGGCGAGTGAAGCGGCAGTCATCGCATCTCTGATAAGAAATCCGAAACTGATTTGGGAAGCAGAAGACTTGCTCGCAGACCACTTTTACGAGGTTGAAAACCGGGGAATTTACAAAGCGATTCGTTCGCTGGTTAATAACAATATAGAAATAATCGACGCCCTGAACATCTATAAAGCAGCCTCGTCATTGGATGACGGTTGCGACTACACGCAGTATCTAACAGTTGACAATCTGCAAGAGCTCATTTGTATGAGCGAAGCGTTAGCAAGAAGCAGTGCCGAAGAATACAAAATGTATGCCAATAATGTCATGGATGCAGCATTCCGACGAGACATGATAAACTCGTTAAAAAATTGTCTCGATATTTGTGAGTCTGTAAATGAGGATAGCAAAAACAAGGAAGCTGTCCAACAGCGCGTTTATCAAATAATTGATGAAACGATCTCGCAATACTCTTCGACAGACGACATTCCCTGCTATGCTGACCAAGTAGACAACATGTGGGAGGAAATCAAGCTTCGTCAGGGTGACGGTTATGCGGGAATCCCATTCAAGTTCCCTGCGCTCAATGACTATGTGACAGGAGAACGTGGGGAACTTATTATCTTCGGAGCCCAGCAAAAGGTTGGCAAAAGTATCATGCTGTTAAACATTGCGGCGGATTTGTTGAAGAGAGACTATTCTGTCCTATATATTGATTCCGAACTGTCAACGAGGCTCTTTACTGCGAGACTTCTAACTCATTTGTCAGGGCTGACATACAGAGACCTGACTACAGGCCATTACTCAAAAGAAGAAGAACAGAAAATCATTGAGGCAAAAGAGTGGCTTAAAACACGAAAGTTTACTCACATATATATGCCGTTCTTCGACAAAGAGACAATTTATTCAACGACGAAACGTGTTGACCACCGGCAGCACATAGACGTTATCATAATTGATTACTTCAAATCTACAGGGGATTCTGTTGACGCATATCAGACATACGCTGCAATGGGGCGATGTGTTGACCTTGTTAAAAATGATATAGCCGGTGCAATGAATATCGTCGCCATAGGAGCGGCTCAGGCTACGGCAACCAACAAACTTGCAGATTCAGCGAAGATAGCTCGCAATGCTTCGACTATCATCATGCTCGTAGATAAAACTCCAGAGGAAATCGAAGCTGACGGAGCAGAGTGCGGAAACAAAAAAATGATTGTAACAGTAAACAGAAACGGAACGCAAATGGCTCCAGGCGAATACATAGATGTCGTGTTTGACGGAAACAGGATACTCTACGAACAAGCGCCAAAGCAACACGTTCCAAACAATCCATTCTAAACTGGAGGGAGAATGAAAACCGAGGTAATTATTGAAGCCTTAAAAACTCGTATTGATAATCTTGACGGGAACCCAACTAAAAAACATCTGACAAATGAGGTCATAAAGGCTCTCGAAAGACTGAAAAAGTATGAGGAGAAGTATGGCGAGTTAAAATCATGATAGTACGGGAGTGACGGCGTGGATTTAAACGAATTGATAAAAAGCATTGACATCGTAGAATACATTTCTCAGTATGTCGAGCTGACTCAAAAGGGAGACGAGTGGTGGGGGCTTAGTTGTTTTAAAGATGAGAAAACGCCGTCATTCTCTGTTCGCAGAGACCCTCCATTCTTCTACGACTATAGCTCTGGAATTGGTGGCAACCTTTACTCTTTTATCAAGGCGTACAAAGATTGTTCGAGTCGAGCCGTCGTCGAGGAAATCAAGAGGTACGCGGGATTTAAAGGCGAGGTGGACTTGAAA
>JAEEGL010918588.1_pt1 | contig 13874 bp, 8 predicted proteins | sample 9134231 | NCBI WGS metagenome assembly JAEEGL01 (sample SAMN16246548, study PRJNA631951) | gut metagenome | biome: gut microbiome; feature: rumen; material: fiber-attached | host: Bos | place: Iran: Karaj | collected 2018-10
CTACATGTGGAAATGAAAGCTATCAGCAGCATGTCGGAGCAAGATGCCCACATTTACCAGATGACCCGCTTTGAGGAAATGACTGCTGATGAGATTGTGCTGGAGACAGGACTCTCAAAGCGCGCTGTTGAGTCACGTATCTATCGCACTCGCAACTTGGTGCGTAGTCAAGTTCGTGAGGCAATGGGCTTTTGATTAGTTTTTGCATTGTTCATGTATACAAAATATAAATCTAATTCGTTATTATAATTAAAAACCAATTCGTTATGAAGGAAAAAAGAAAATGGTTTCTTGCCTTGTTCCTGATGTTGGCTACGCTGACGTGGGCTCAAGGCACTATCACCGTCTCAGGACAGGTGACAGACCAACAGAACGAGCCGCTAATTGGTGTGACGGTCCTTATAGACGGTCAGCAGGCAGGCGGCACAGTGACTGACTTCGATGGTAACTATACCATCAAGGCTCCTGCTAAGGCTACGCTGAAGTTCTCGTACATCGGCTATCAGGATCAGAAGATTGCCGTTGGTGGTAAGAACATCATCAACGTACAGATGAAGGAAGATGCTGAGCTGCTGCAAGAAGTGGTAGTTGTCGGCTTCGGTACAACAAAGAAAGAGTCGCTGACAGGTGCCGTGTCTGTAGTTGATGCGAAGGCATTTGAAAACAAAGGATCGCTGGCAAGTCCCATGGAAGCCTTGCAAGGTGAGGTTCCTGGTGTCATTATTACCCGTAGCAGCAGTGCTCCTGGTGAAGAGGGATGGAGCATGAAGCTTCGTGGTTCTGTTTCTAAGAACTCTGGTGGCCCGCTGGTCATCATCGATGGAGTGGCAGGTGATATTAATTCTATTAACTCAAATGATATTGAGTCAATGAACTTCCTAAAGGACGGTTCTGCTGCTATTTATGGTAGTCGTGCTGCCGATGGTGTGGTAATTATCACTACCAAGAAAGGTAAGGAAGGGAAGGTGAAGATCAACTATTCTGGCTCTGTTACTGTGAAGACCGTAGGTTTGCAGCCTGAGACCATGTCGCTCACTCAGTGGGCTGACGGACTGATGCAGTGTCTGGAGAATGATAATAACACCTCGAATGTATGGTACACCTATGGTCAATTGGCCAAGCAGTATGCAGGCAGCTATATCGATCTGTCGCAGAGCGCTAATCCCTTTGGTTCTGCAGCCTTTACCGATGTTGCCGACTTCGTTTTTGCCGATGTTGACTGGCTGGGTGGCCTTTTCGGTAATGCCTATAACACGGAACACAACCTGAGTGTAAGCGGCGGTACCAACAAGAATAGTTATCGTATCTCGTTGGGATATAACTATGACGGTTCTAACCTGCAGTATGGTAACAACTCGAACAAGCGTTTCAACGTTCGTTTCAATGATACTTACAAATTCAACGATAAGTTGTCGTTACAGTCGAGCATTGGCTACTTCCGTAAGGAACAGGTTACTCCTACCCGTATTGCTGCAGCGCTGACAACTTCACTGCCTCAGCCAGGTCTGCCTATGGCGGCTGTGAACGGCAAGGGCTATGCATGGGGTACATGGGGTTCTCCCGTTGCCAAAGTGGAAGAGGGTGGTGACAAGACCACCAGTGTTTCACGTATCGATATCAGCGAGATCCTGAATTATGATATTACAGACTGGTTGACAGCCAATGTCAACTTGGGTTACAACACTGCTGATAAGATGGTGGACGAGGTACAGAATGCCGTTCGGTTCTATAATATTACAGGAGAGACGCCGACACTGACCGATCCTGTGCAGTCGAAATCCTACTACCAGCAGAATTCAGAGCGTATTGACAACTACTCTTTCTCTGCTTACGTCAATGGTCACAAGCAGTTTGGCGATCATAACCTGTCACTGACCTTGGGTACACAGTATGAGTTCAAGGAGTACAAGCAGTTTGGTGTTCGTGCTACCGACATCCTGGATGGTCTGGAGGTGGTTAATGGTACGGGCGATATCACCTTGCAGAATGTAGGCAAGTATCAGAACAGCATCCTCTCTTATTTCGGTCGTTTCAACTACGACTATCTGAGCCGTTACCTCATCGAGTTCAATGGACGTTATGATGGCAGCTCTAAGTTTCTGCCTGAGAACCGTTGGGACTTCTTCTGGGGTGTGAGCGCTGGTTGGCGTCTGACGGAAGAACCATTTATGAAGAACGTGAAGTGGCTGAACAATCTGAAGCTGCGTGCCTCTTACGCTGAGGTGGGTAACCAGAGTGGTATCGGTAACTATGACGGTGTACAGTTGTATAACGTTAATTCGAACAGTGGCCCCTATCTGGGCAACGGCTTGTCTTCTACGATTACGACCAACGGTACGTTTGCCTCAAAGACCCGTTCTTGGGAGCGTATCAATAACTATAACGTAGCCATTGACTTCGGCATTAATCTGGCTCCTGGTCATAACATCAACGGTACCGTTGAGTATTTCCAGAAGCGCAACAACAACATGCTTGTTAGTGTGACACTGCCTGCAACGTTAGGTGATAGTGCTCCTTCTGCCAACAAGGGTAAGTTCAAAGACTATGGTTGGGAAGGTCAGGTTACCTATACTGGTAAGATTGGTCAGGTGGATATTCATGCAGGTGGTACCTTTACCTTTGCTCGCAATGAGCTGACAGAGTATGAGGGAACAACGGTGAAGTCGTCGGGCTATACCTCTAATATGGTAGGCTATGGTATCTCGTCACTCTTCGGACTGCGCTATGCAGGTAAGATTCAGAATGAGGAACAACTGGCAGCCTATACCGCCCTTTACTATCCTAACAATGGTATCGGAATGCCCTCTAACCTTCGAGTAGGTGACAATATGTACTGCGATGAGAATGGTGACGGCAAGCTGGATGAGAACGACTACATCTTCTTGGGAAGTAGCGAGCCAGAAATCAGCTACTCATTCAACTTCGGTGCAGCCTGGAAGGGCATTGACGTGAACGTGGTGTTCCAGGGTGCTGCCAACCGTTTCATCTATCGTGGCAACGATACCAACTGGACCGTTCCTTATCGTGGCTTGTATATGAACAACCTGAAGTCAAGTATTGGTAACACGTGGACAACGGAGAATACTGATGCCTACTATGCTCCCTATACCAACGATGCCAACATCAATAAGTATAACTATCAGGCATCATCACTGACAGCACAGGATGGTCGCTATCTGCGACTGAAGAACATTACGGTAGGATACACCTTCCCCAAGAACTTGCTGAATAAGTTGGGATTCATTGAGAGCCTGCGCATCTATTATACAGGATCAGACCTGTGGGAGACTACGAAGATTAGTGACGGATGGGACCCTGAGTCGAAGATTGCCAAGAGCGGTACGTCACTATACCCCTTTACCCGCAACCACACGTTTGGACTGAATGTAACATTCTAATTGAAAATTGATAATTGAAAATTGATAATTATGATTACCCAATATATTAAGAAAAGTCTTTGTGCTATCTGTGTAATTTGCGGGTTCGCGTCTTGTTTGAACCTTGATCCGAAGGACTCGCTGGGCGATAATCTTGTTTGGAACAAGGCTGAGAATTTCCAGCTCTTTGTCAACCAGTTCTATGGCTGGACACGCGATTTAGGCTCTGGCACAGACTACCAAAATGGTATTTCAGATGGTGTTCATTCAGACTATCGTTCTGATCTGATTTGCACCAGCAGTGTGAACACATATAGTCAGGGAACAAATTCTATCCCTGATAAGGACGGAAATTTTAACTCTCTGTATAAGCGTATTTATTATACAAACCTGCTGTTGAAGAACGCAGAAGGTTTTGCTAATCAGGCCAGTATTGTTGTTCCGATGGGTGAGGCTTACTGGTTCCGCGCCTATCTGCACTTCGAGTTGGTGCAGATCTATGGTGACGCCCAGTTGCTGACTGAGCCGCTCGATATTGATGCAGGGGAACTCTATGGCACACGTAACCCTCGTGGTGAGGTGATTGACCAGTGTATTGAAGACCTGCAGGAGGCTGCAGCACTGTTGCCGGAGACGCCTGCTGAAGAGGGCCGCTTAGGCAAGGACGCCGCTTACGCCCTGCTGAGTCGTGTGGCTTTGTACGAGGGTACCTGGCAGAAGTTCCATAATAACAATGCCCAGCGTGCCACTGAACTGCTGACCATTGCCAAGAACGCTGCCAAGCAGGTGATGGACAATAAGCACTATTCGCTGTTCCACGATGCAGGACTGGTGAACGCTGGTATCAACAACATCAATCAGAGTTACCGATATATGTTCATCCTGGAGGATGCAGGACAGTGCAACCCTGTTGGTTTGCAGAAGGGTGCCAATACCGAGTACATCCTTGCCAAGCGCCATCGTGATACGGATAAGATGACCCTGAATGTCACTCATGCCATGTTGGCCAACGTCTGCTACATTACCCGCAAGATGGCTCAGATGTATCTTTGCTCCGATGGTCTGCCCATCGACAAAAGTCCGCTGTTCCAAGGTTATACGCAGGCTACCAGCGAGTTCCAGAACCGCGATGCCCGTATGGACAACAACATGCTTTGGCATGGAGAAAAGTATTGGAACAACGACTCCAAATGGCGTACGGCATGGAATGACGACGACCTGAACAACTGTCTGACAGCCAATGCCCGTTCCAACAGCGGTTATCAGAACCACAAGTGGGGCGTAGAGCGTGAGGTGGCCGACTATTATGAGTCGATGGACTTCCCCGTCATCCGCTATGCTGAGGTGCTGATGAATTATGCCGAGGCTGCCTATGAACTCAATGAGAGCATCAGCGACAGCGACCTGGACCTGAGTCTGAATCTTGTTCGCCGTCGTGTGAATCCAAACATGCCAAAACTCTCGAACAGCTTTGTTTCGACCAACGGGCTGAATATGCGTACCGAGATTCGTCGCGAGCGTACCGTGGAATTGTTCCTTGAGGGTTTCCGCATCGACGATCTGAAGCGTTGGAAGACTGCTGAGACGGAGATGCCACAGGACCAGCTTGGTGTGAAGGTTACGGGTACTTGGTTTGAGACCAACTGGGCTGCCCAGGCTCGTCCTCTTAATTCTGAGGGATGCATCATCATGTACGGCGGTCGTACATGGGCTCAAAAGAACTACCTCTATCCGTTGCCTCAGGATCAGCGTCAGCTGAACCCTAACCTCACTCAAAATCCAGGATGGGAGTAATTAACAGTTAAGAGTTAATAGTTAAAAGATAATAGTTATGATTAGTAAGATATATAAATACATGTTTGCAGGCTTTATCGGTTGTGTAATGCTTAGTGCCTGCAGCAAGGATGATGACCGCATCCCTAATGTGGAGTCTGCCATTTGTCCCAGCGCCATTGTGATGCAGATTCCCGCTGAGATGGCAAAGCTCATCTATACCGATAATACAGGTGCCGATGTGCTGCCGATGATTGTTGGTGAGACCGTTCAGTTAAGTTATACTCTCGAACCTGCCGAAGCAACATTCAAAAATGTGACATGGGCTACCAGCGATGCTTCTATAGTCTCTGTTACAGACGGTAAAGTAGAAGCCCTGAGCGAGAAGGGCCTGGGCTATTCCATTGTCTCCGTAGCTCCCACAGGTATGTATGCCGGTTCTGGCGTGTTCAGTACGCTGAAAGTAAAGGTAGATGCACACATGAAGCAGGCTACGGCAGTGACGCTTTCTACCGACATTTCAGAAGTCTATGAGGGTGAAAAGACCGTTATCAATTATGAACTGGAGCCAGAGGCTTGTACCTATCGTACGCTGGAGTGGACATCCAGCGACCCTTCTTTAGCTACGGTTGACAGCAAGGGCGTGGTGATTGGTGTCAGCACGGGTGGTGCCATTAAGAAGGTGGTAACCATCACGGGTAAGACGATGGACGGTTCTGGTGTCAGTGCTTCTATTGACATCACGGTGATGCGTATGGTACAGCCTCAGGATATTACACTCGACCAGACCTACTCTGCCGACAACGGCTATGCGTTCGCTCTTAACGAGAAGGGTACGAGCATTGACTATACCACCGTACCTGCCGAGGCTACAAAGAGTCTCATCAAATGGTCGTCAAGCAATGAGGATATTGCTACTGTTGAGGGTGGAAATGTGACATTCAAGGGCTTTGGTGAGGTAACCATCACAGCTACCTGCCCTGAGACGGGTAAGAGCAGCAGCATCAAACTGAACATCCCATGTGGCTTGCTGCGTGAAACCTTCCATAATGCTGATCACTACAGCATCTATGACGCTAAGCAGAGTGGTAGCGGTACCTCAACCTCACATGAGTGGCACGACGGCTATCTGACCATCACTACCTATAAAGTGAATGCTACTACGGAACGTGCCGACCTGAAGTGGTACGACCTGCCCGCTACGCTACATGCTGGCAACTATCCTGTTATCGCCATCAAGGTGGACGACGTGAAGGATCTCTATAAGGCTGACGGCGTTACTGCTCGCAACCTGAACTTCGACGTGGTAGGAACTTCTGAGAGTGGCGTAGAGTACAAGGCACTCGGTAATGGTAACAACAAGTACTCCGGCGACCTGAAGTGCTCGGATGGCAGCCATGTATTCATCTACGATCTCGCTACGGTTAGCTTCGGCACTGGCGGTATGGCTCCTACGAATGAGAGCATCTCGTTCCGCACCTTCCAGCTGAAGTATGCTGACATCAAGACCATTGACCATCAGATTACGTACAACCTCTACTGGTTCCAGACGTTCAAGACGGTAGACGAGGTGAAGAAGTATGTGACAGATGTGGATGGTCTGACCTACGAAGTGATAAAATAAAGGTAAAAAAGTAAAAAGGTAAAAAAGTAAGACTATGATTAGTTTCAAGAATATCATCATTGCAGGTTTGGTTGGTTGCGGCATGGCCGCAACTGCCTCCTGCCAGAAGAACGACTACGGCACGGTGGATCTTTCTGGATACACTCCCGAACCCGTGGTGACACTGACCTACAACCATCCCTGTGCACTTTATAGTGCTGCCGACTTTGCACGCGTGAAGGCTGCCATCGCCAGCAATTCGCTGAACGCTGCCCAGCAAGAAGAGTTCGAAGTGCTGAAGAGCAGTCCCTATACCAATGGTGACTATGGTGTGACGTCGCATGCTACTGTACAGATAGTCCGTGGCGACCCCAAAGGAACCATCGATGGTACCCAGAACTATACCATTGCTATGCGCGACGCTGCTGCTGCCTACCAGCTCGGATTGCTGTGGCAAATCACAGGCAACGAGACCTACGCTCAGAAAGGTATCTTTATCCTCAAAGACTGGGTGGCTAAATGTACTGAGGTGACTGGCAACGACAATGACCATTATCTGGCTGCCGGTGCACAGGGCTATACCTTTGCCCTGGCCGGAGAGGAACTGCGTACCTATAGCGGATGGTCGGAGTCGGAGTTCACCGAGTTTAAGAACTGGATGAAGAACGTCTTCGGTGACAAGAACTACAAGTTCCTGCAGTTGCACGGTTCATCGAACTGTGGTTCGCCCAAGCACTATATGAGTAACTGGGACATGGTGAACCTCTGTTCTTATCTTCAGATAGGTATTCTCTGCGAGGATGACGAGATCGTGAAATTTGTCACCAACTACTTCACCAAAACAGGCGATGGACTGGGTGCACTGCCTAATATCCAGATGGCTACCTACGACTTCGTCAATCCCGATGGTGTCACCGAAAAGATCACACAGGCTCAGGAGTCTGGTCGTGACCAGGGTCACGCCACCATGGCCATTGTCGTAGCCGCACAGTTGGGCCAGTCGGCATGGTCATTGTACGAGGCCAATCCTGATTATCCTGATCTTGACTACTTCAGCAGCAACAACCAGGCATTGCTCCGCATGGCAGAGTATAATGCCATGGCAAACCTGAAGGATGGTACCCATGCCGACATCACTATCCAGGGTGGTTCTGCTGTACAAGGTGGCAACTGGCTTTATAATTTGGCTCAGATTCCATTCACACCGGTAGGAAAGTGGTGCTCGAATCCTAACCATGAGGCTGGCAAGATGCAGGCGGTTTTTGGCGAGAAAGACCGTGGTCAGCTGCGTCCTGGTTATGAAATATATTACAAGCACTACGGCAGTCAGGCCGACAGCTACTTCGTCAAGAGATATGCCGAGGTACAGCGTCCAGAGTGCGGTTCTGGCGACCCTCGCTACGGCGGTAATTCAGGCGCCTTCGACCAGATAGGCTGGGGCACGCTGATGCTTTATCAGAATTGACAGTTCTCTCTTTGAGAGTGTGGCGTTGCAATGCAATGATAATTGATAATAAATCCATCCCTGCTTTGCGTAAGTGGGGATGGTTTTTCGTATTATACGTAACAATCATCATTAATAATATAATAAGGTATGAAGAAGAATTTACTCAAATCGTTTGCATTGGCCATTGTTGCCATGCTGAGTGTCAGTGCTTCAGCACAGACCGAAACTACGTATGCTCCCACGCTGGATGTTAACTTCCGCACTGCTGCTGGTAATACTGCATGGAATAGTGGATTCCCCAAGAGCGCAGCAGACGAAGGTAACAAAGACTTCGAACTGACCTATACGGCAGGTCTTTTCGCATTGCAGAAGTACACCGTAGCTGACATCAAAAATGCCACTAAACTGGTGTTGACGCTGACTGTCGGTTCGAAGTCGGGTGTTGATGCCGTTCGCCTGTGGTCGTTCCCCAATACCACTTGGATAGCAGAGTCGGGCATTGATGACATTTTGCCCGTTGTTACTTCTGTCGTTGGTATTGCCCCCCGCGACACTGAGGGCACACCCAATGAACCGCTGATAAAGGGTTCGAAGGTGAAGGACAGCGATCCTGCCAAAGTTACCTATACTATTCAGGGCACTGCACTAGCAACCATCAAGGCTAACGCTGATGCTGACGGAACCTTCACGCTTTTGCTGACCAACGACAAACTGACAGACACAAGTAACAAACGTTCGTATCTGAGCAACAACAGCGAGAATGCAGAAGAAAACCGTCCCACATTGGTTGTTACTGCTGAGACCCCCAGTGTGGTAAATACCACAACCGGTGAGAGCTATGCTTCACTCAGCGATGCTTTCGCTGCCGCAGTCGCTGCCGATGCCGATGCTGTGCTTGAGGTTAGTGCCGACCAAAAACTGACAGCCCGTTTGACGTGGAATGTGGCTCACTCTATCAGCATCATTCCCACCAAGGATATTACCATCAAAGGCCCGAAGAACGCCATGTGGTTCCTCACCAACAAGAATGACGGAATAATGATTATCGGCTCTAAGGAACACAAGATTACCTTAGACGGCATCAATGATGACCGTTCTCCTTTCAACAACTCGCACGTCACTCGTCGTGAGAATAACACGAAGCTCTATTTGACCAACATCGAATTCAAGGACTTCAACTTGGGTGCCAATACTCTTGTCGGCTGTAAGAACAATGGTGGTGCCATCTATCTGGAAGATATCACCATCAATAACTGTTCGACCACTGGCAATGGACTCATTGAGAATCTGCGTGAGGCCAATGATGCTCTCTACTTGAAGGGATTCATGAACGTAGGTAGCGACTGCACTGGCACGACCATCTATACTACCAAGAACCGCATTCGCATGGGCGATCCCGAGGGTACAACGATGTATGGCGACTTCACCGCTACGAACACCATTACCATAGGTACTGCTGAGGAGAATTATGTCGAGGGTACACTGCTTATCGTGAAGGTTGGTGGTGCTTACGCTGACAAGTTCAAGCCAGCTAAGGATGGCTGGTTCTTCGCGCGCACCGCAACCAATGGCGACATGAAGCTGACGCAGACTGAACCTACGGGAATTGAGGAGGTAAAAAGTAAGATGGAAGATGGTAAAGGTGAGTATTACGACTTGCAGGGTCGTGAGGTTGCTCAGCCTGCCAAGGGCCTGTATATTGTAAACGGCAAAAAAGTTATAATTAAGTAATACACGTTATTCCAATACGCTAATTGGACTTTGCGGAGGGTTAAGCCAGCGATGGCTTGCCCTCCGTTTTTTTTTGTAAACTGCCGGCCTTTATACACAATTATCAAACTTTTGATTATCAAACTTTTGATAATTTCAAAAAAATGTCTAACTTTGCAGCCGAGATACATATTTGATTGCTATATGAAGAATCCGTTTGTAACGAAAGGCTATGCTGGTCCAGAGTATTTCTGCGACCGTGTCAAGGAAACCGAAGACTTGGTAAAGATGCTTACCAATGAGAACAATATGGCGCTGATTTCACCCAGAAGGATAGGAAAGACTGACCTTATTCACCACTGCTTTGCCCAGCCAGAGATAAAAGATGCTTACTATACATTTATAATAGATATCTATGCCACCAATTCTCTTGCAGATTTTGTAGAAGTGTTTGGCAGGGCCATCTTTGAGGAACTTAAACCCCTGGGGAAAAAGGTGTGGGAACATTTCTATCACACCATTAAATCTGTACAGCAACAGATTTCTTTCGACATCAACGGAAATCCAGTTTGGGGAATTGGTCTTGGCAACTACATAAACCCAACTACCACACTTGAAGAAATCTTCAGTTATTTGAATACAGCAGACAAACCTTGTCTGGTTGCGATTGATGAGTTTCAGAAGATTACCGAATACCCAGACGGACAAAATGTAGAGGCAGCATTAAGGACGCACATACAGCGATGTCCCAATGCTACATTTCTATTCTGTGGTTCTAAACGTCATCTGATGACAGAAATATTCCTTTCGCCATCCCGTCCCTTCTATCAGTCGGTGGTGACAATGGGACTGGATGCAATTTCTGAAGACAAATACTCGGAGTTCGCAGTCCGTCAATTTGCCACGTATGACAAATTACTTGATGCTGATGTTGTACAACAGGTGTACCAACGATTTGATGGTGTTACTGCTTACCTGCAAAGAGTGATGAATGTGCTGTTTATGAATACTCCGAAAGGGGAACACTGTACAGTAGACATGATAGAAGATGCCATAGACTTTATCATCAATCTTAATTCAGAGCATTATGAAACGCTCTTCAGTCAGATGTCTGAGAAACAACGAGTCACATTTTTGGCGATAGCGGCAGAAGGACGGGCAAAAAACATCTCCAGTGGTCAATTCGTACGTAAATACCGTCTTGTATCTTCAAGTTCTGTTGTTTCAGCTGTCAGGGGGTTGATGGAGAAAGATTTTATCACGTATGACCGTAATGAGTATTATGTCTATGACTACTTTTTCCCTATTTGGCTGAAGAAAAGGGGTTATATTGAATAAGCACAATCTTTTTTTCTAATAATTCTGGCTGGCGGTTGCGTAAACTGCCAGCCTTTTTCGTATCACAAGGAAAACATTAATAATAACAATTAAAATAATGAGAACAATGAAACAAAGATTACTCAAAACAATTGGCCTCGCACTGCTATGTGTAGTGGGGGCAAGCAATGTGTGGGCGGATGATCCTGTGAACTGGTTGTCTGGTGCAACAGTAAAGGTTAATTATGCTTCTAATGACGAGGCAACAACATTGACCGTTACAGATGGAACAGTGACTTTTACACCTGCAACCGACAAAACAGAAATCAGACTAACGGTAGAGAAAGACCAAACTATTAACAATGGTCAAATTTTCGTTCTTATCGAGGGAACAAATATAAAAAAGGATGATGCTAAATTGGCAATGGTTAGCATTGATAATTCTACCACGGATTCTGATAGTAAACCATACGGCTATACAAACGCTAATGCTATTCCCTATGCTCCAAGTTCTCAGTTAACAACAAATCCTGTTGTAATATTGGCTCCATTGAGTCGCGCTGCCGATGGAACTGATCCAACAAACAAACCCAATGGTTCCATTCTTCTGGAAAAGTTCAAGACAAGTGAATCAATGACTGTAAATAAAATACAGGTAATCGTAAAACTGGTTGCAGCAAACACAGAAACATCCATTAAGAGAGTGGGAATGTATACTTTGGGAGAAATCACCCAATTGTATTCTGAATTCAAAAAGATTAAGTGGCAATACAAAGAAAACAACTTATTAGGATTACAGGATGGTAACAGCAGTACCTATTCAGCAGATCAAAAGACAATTTCGTTAGTAAGTGGGAAGACTATTTCAATGGATGTTGCCAAGATTTTGTTTAAATCCATGTATGGCTTGACATCTAATTATACAGAAATTGATGTGCGTAATCTTGGCTTGTCCGATTCTCCTACAGCCTTGAAAGTTGATTTGTTAAGCACAAATACAAGTGCACAGTATTTGTTCTCTAATGCGAACACACTTTACCGTCTGTTCCCAACTATGCGTATCAAGTCCATTCAGATAGCATCTCGTAGTCACTACCAATATAAGGATGGCGTGAATTTGACAGACGGACAAGTGAAGACAAATCACTCAACACCTGCTGGTAATGTATATGATTACACCCGCAATTTCAAAGAAGGTTACAACTCTTGCGTTCTACCCTTCGATGTTACAATTTCCGAGCTGCCTACTGGCTTGAGTGCTTGGGTATTTGGTTCTGCTACTGCAGAAGGCGTAGTAACGTTTACTCCTGCAAGTGGCACCCTCAGTGCTGGTACACCATGCGTTATTAAGGCTGAAGAGGCAGGTCTTTATCTGATTCCTGCTGCCAGCACGCCTAACCAGATAGCTTCTCCAAACAGCTACTATGCCACCGATGCTAGCAATAACATAAGCTTCGTAGGTTCTTTCGTCAATAAAGTTCCTGATGGCGACTATACCTCTACCATGAACTATGGCATTACCACCGACGGCACAAAGTTTGCCAAGATGGGGGATGGAATCAAGACCACCTTCTATCGTGCATTCTTGGCTGATAGCAGACCTTCAAGTGCACGCGAACTATCGCTATCATTCTCTGACGATGAGACAACAGGTATCGAGAGCGTGGTAAGTCAGGAGACGAAGGTTATTGGCAGTGTGTATTACAACCTTAACGGTCAGCGTGTGGAGAGTCCTCGCAATGGCCTCTATATTGTGAACGGAAAGAAAGTATTCATCAAATAAACGGGAGGACAAAAATATGAAAAAAACATATATGAAACCGACAACTAAGGTCGTTGAACTTAGAAAGCCCACTCTCCTTGCAGGGTCGATAACAGATACAGGTAATGGTTTAAGGGTGACTTTTGATGATGCTGGAGATTTCGAGGATAATGAAATCAATTAATTGTTAGGATATAAAACAAATCAAATAGCACTGGTTATATCCGTGTTACAAAATAGGGCCGCCACTTGCGTAAAGTGACGGCCCTGTTCGTATGACAAAGAAACAATATATTATTATTAATAAGGTATAATTATGAAGAAACGATTGATTTTCATGTTGTCAGTGCTGCTCAGCGCACTTACAGCAACGTGGGCTCAGATAGAGACCACGTATTCGCCCGTATTGGACGTGAACTTCCGCACGGCTACTGGTAATACCGCGTGGAACAGCGGTTATCCCAAGAACGCTTCCGACGAAGGAGTGACAGACATGCAATTGAAGTCAAATGCAGGACAGTTTGCATTGCAGAAGTACACAGTTCCCGACCTGCAGTACGCCACAAAGTTGGTACTGACGCTAACCGTCGGTGGCTGGTCAGGTGTAGATGCTGTGCGTGTTTGGTCGCTGCCCGTCACCGACTGGACGGCCAGCAGTGGCATCGACGACATTTATCCCAAGGTAAAGGAAGTGCTTGGTGTTGACATGCGTTCTACGGAAGGTACGCCCAACACTCCGCTGGTAACTGGTGCTAAGGTTGCAAACAGCAGCCCTGCCAAGGCCACCTTCACAATTACGGGCACTGCTCTGAAAACCATCAAGGATAACGCTGCCAGCGACGGTACCTTTACCCTGTTGCTGACAAACAACGACTTGCTGAGCAC
>JAEEGL011001110.1_pt1 | contig 13874 bp, 4 predicted proteins | sample 9134231 | NCBI WGS metagenome assembly JAEEGL01 (sample SAMN16246548, study PRJNA631951) | gut metagenome | biome: gut microbiome; feature: rumen; material: fiber-attached | host: Bos | place: Iran: Karaj | collected 2018-10
ATCATCGGCGGTTCCGTCTACGGCGGAGGAGCATTGGGAATAACCGAAGGTGACACCAACGTCACCATCAACGGCGGTACCATCCGCAGCAACGTCTTCGGCGGCGGTCTGGGTACGCTCGGAAAGCTCTCCGTCAGAGGAGACACGCATCTTACCATCAACGGCGGTACCATCGACGGATCCATCTTCGGAGGAGCCGAGAATGGTATCATCGACGGTTCCACGGCATTGTACATCAACGGAGGATATGTCGCAGGCAACGCTTTCGTCGGAGGCCTCGGCGGTCTGACCTACACATCGGTGAAAGGGAAGAGGGAGGCGCGCTTCGACGGCGGAAGGATGGGCGGTTCGCTCTACGGAGGTTCATCCTTAGGAAACGATGTCGCCGATGCTGGAGATGCGGATGCGGACATCTTCATCATATCGGGAGAGATCGGCGGTTCCGTCTTCGGAGGAGGATACAAGGGTACCACTGTCGGCAGTTCGAGGATATTCGTCGGTTACCAGTATGACGGGACCACCGAATATTCCGGTGTCAGGAAGTCGCTGACGATCGGACAGTCCATCTACGGAGGAGGAGACGTCGGAGATCTGGGAGACGGTGAGATGCCGTTCGATCCCGAGAGGATCATCTTCACCGGTAACACCAATGTGAAGGTATCCGGAAGCGGTATCGACATAACATTCACCGGAAGTATCTTCGGAAGCGGAAACTCATGTATCATCCCCGAGACCAGTACGGCCACGATCGAGGTCAAGGATCTCGATCTCGAGGACCACATGGAATCCATCCACCGCGCCGATTATGTGACCGTCTGGAGTTCCAACCTAAAGTTCAACGGAAGGGAAGGATCCGACGGTACAAACACGAAATACAGTTTCTACAAGATCACCAACCTCAGGTTCAAGGATTCCACAACGGTCTATCTCTACTCGCTGATGATGGACATCGACGAATACGCCAGTGTAGGACAGAGGGACAATCTCACGGTCGCATCGTCGCCGTCCAACAGTATAGTCATCTGCGACGGAACGCTGTTCGCGGTCCAGAAGAGGAACGCTGCGGGCGGTATGGATTACGGAAGGGTATTGGGTTACACCATGCTTTCTCTGATCAACACCGAGACGTACTACGGAGCATACGCCATGGGTGATGTGGAATCCATCGGAGGATTCGTCATCCAGAGCGGAGGTACATACAAGGTCGCCGATTCCATCTATTCCGACGACTGCAGATGCTGGTTCGTCACCGGTGCGATACAGTTGAATCAGTCGGTCACCACCGACAAGAACACCGGAGAGACGACGGCGGTGCTGTCGATCCCCAAGGTGGCCAACTACACCGGAATGAGGTATGCCGGAGCTTATTTCATCCCCGCATCCGACGAGTTCAGTCTCGTGGATACGATAGACGGCGTCACCGAGGAGGGACGCTTCAGTGCGCTCCTCGGAGGTGATGATACTTACAACACCACATTCAACTCCACTAACGGTGCGGTCCTCAAGCAGAACATCAGTCTTGCTGAGCCGTACATGGATGACAAGTTCATCGCAGGCCAGACATTCGGCGGTCTCTCGGAGATCAGTCTGGAGGTCAGGGGTACCACCAAAGGGGTCGATCTGAACGTCGGTTACCTGATGATCTACCTGCAGGAGTTCACTGTCGCCAAATACACCGATTCCGACGGAGTCACCAGGGATCTGTACATCGTCCAGAACAGATGCGATGTGAGGATCGACATGTACACCTCGGGTAACGCTCTGGACGGGGACAAGCCCAACATACCCGATACCATCGACATCGAGATATCCGCCACCACCACAGCGCCCGGATACGGAGAGGTCATCATACCCCAGGGTCTGGTCAACTATGATGTAAGCATATTATCCGTCACATCGCCGTCGGCATCGGAGGTCATCCCGCTGAAGGTGGAGAGCGCCAAGAACACCTCCAACTCGGACGGTTGGGCCAACGGTATCCACCACCTGTATAAGTTCAACGGAACAGGCACACCTGTAAGCCTGCCCGCATCGCTGGGTGCCACCCAGGGAGGTTATTCCGCCACTATCAGATTCTCTGTTGACAGGTTCATCGGCGAGGACTCGCAGATGTACACGATGACACTGAAGGTGGACAACGGCGAAGGCAAGAGCAAGACCTTCACCGTGAATGTGACGATCAACCTTGCTATCAACGTCGATATCACATTCCATGACGATCACATAACCGAGGGCTACATCAAGATCTCATACCCCTACGGTACGACGATCTCGGAGGCGATGTGTCCCGTCACTGCGGAGAACTTCGTCGGATGGTATATCGATTCCAGTTACAACAACCCGTACAACTACAACACGCTGCTCATATCGAATTTCGACCTGTACTCGAAGTACGCGTTCAAGGTCACCTTCAACAACATGAACGGTTCCGTGTCGGAAGTCTACGTATCACAGGGATCCACGATAAGCAGGCCTACCCCTGCGCCTACCTGGCTGGGTCACGACTTCGATGACTGGTACTGGTACAACGATACCGGTAAACTGGTCAAGTGGCACTTCGACAACGATGACGATGTCATCGCACACACGGTCGAAGCGGATGTGGTCAACAAGGACACGGAGATAATAGCCAAATGGATCGGAAACCCCGTCATGATATCGTTCTTCTACGACGATACCTTCGGCGAGGGCACTGAGCACATGGTCCGTCTGGAGGACGGTTCGGGAGCGATCCAGGATGCTGTCAGCGTCGGCGGAACATTCGGTGACGGCGACGACATCGACGATCTCATAACCTACGCCACGGACGTGATGAAGACCCTGATACCGTCGACTTCGGATATCAAATTCGTCCGCTGGGAGCTCCAGATGGCGGACGGTACGCTCATATTCTCCGTGTATGACGATACAGAGGTCCCGATCAACATATCGAACTACCTCGATCACGGCGACAACACCGTCCATCTCGCCGCACACTTCTCCAAATACGCCATACAGATAGATCTGGACAAGAACGCTGACGGCGATGAGGATTATGTCACCATCGAAGCACCTGTCCATCAGCTCATCTTCCCGACCGGTGACGAATACAGGTTCTTCAGCAACAATGCCACCAGGTCCAACGGTTACACCCTCATCGGATGGTGTACCAAGCCCCACGTCGATGACGAGGGTGCAAGGTTCGTGGACACCAGCAGCGAGTGGACATTCCCGCTCTCCACACCCGGAAGTACGCCCATCACGCTCTACGCCATCTGGGAGAAGATAGAGTACACCATCACGGTGGTCAAGCCCAACGGAGGTACCATCACGGTGATCAGGGACAACACCACCATCGGTACCACGGATTCGGGAGATGTGACGTTCGTCGCATACTACGGCGATGTGTTCACCGTTAACTACTCAGCAGGAGATTCAGGATATCAGTTCAACAACTGGTCCACCAACGGCGAGGTCGTCTTCGACCGTACTGAGTACGTATCGTCATCATTCGTGGTGGAAGGCAGCGCTGCCATCTACGCGAAATTGGCAGGTCTGGTACAGTCCACCCTGTGGCTGCGTGTCGACGGACAGGTGGCCGCCGACGATCTTCCGGTATACCTGATCCGCAACGGAAACATCAAGGAGCTGGAGAAGGACGGATACGGTAACTTCGGCGGTAAGGATTACGCCAAATACGTGTTCACATCCAATGTCACGACCTTCGATGTCGCGATCGGCGGAGATCAGAGCAGAAGATACGTCGTCGGAACATTCGAGGTCACCGTTGACGGAAGGCCCGGCGCGATCGAGGCCGTATCCATCGACGTGACGAATCTGGCCAACAAGGAGCATCTGATAAGGCCGGTGCCCCAGTACGTCGGCGCAACTTCGACCTTCGAATTCGAGGTCGATCCCCACTACCAGGATGTCACCGTATTAGCAAGACAGAGCGGAGAGACTCTGGGCATCCTGATCGACGGAAGCGTTTACAGGATAACATCCGCATCCGAGGGTCAGATAGTAATCTCAGGTTCCTTCGAACCCAAGGAATACGATGTGGAATACAAGGTCACGGGAGAGTTCTCATCCGAGACCTTCTACTTCGATTTCGGTTCAGGCAGCGTCGATGCTCCATATGAGATCAAAGCGAAATACGGCAGCACCGTGGGATTGCCCGTAACGGTGAAGGATGCCGACGGCAACGTGATCAGGGGAAGAGGCGAAGCAAGTGACTCCGATTACGTTCTCATCGGATGGTATCCCACCGCTGAGCACAACACCGACAAGATAACCGGTCCTGTCACCGTCAACGGTGACACGGAACTGTTCGCATACATCACCAGCAAGGCCGATGTACACTATACGGTTGCGATCTACCAGAAGGACAGTCCTACTTCAGGATATGTCAAGACCAGCGAGTACCCCGATTCGGTGCTCGAAGGCAAGGAATTCAAAGCCGTCAGTGTGGTAGGTTACAGATACACCTCGTCGGACCCCGCCGATTACAGGAACGTGATTGCGACCGAGAGAGTTATCAGGATATACTTCGACATCGCAACGAAGGAAATGGAAGTATCATTCGGCGGTGTCGCCGCATCCAGCGTACCCGAGGGATGGACACCTGCGGTGGACTGGCAGAGCATGACCAAGACCGTCAGTTACGGTGAGGAGGTCATCCTCCCTGAACTGGTGAAGGAAGGTTATGAGCTCATCTGGACCGTGGATTCCGTACCGATCGCAGGCAACAGATACGTCTTCGACAAGGTCACTCAGGATCCCAGCGGCGACTATTCGCTTGATGATGTGACGATAACCGCTACATTCGAGAAGAAGAGCTACAAGCTCACCCTGACAACGCTCCACGGAGACTTCACCGGCCAGGAGAAGGTCGAGATGACCGTGGAATACGAAGCGAACATCATGAGCGCTATCGGTTCTACCGTACCGACAGGATACGTGGGTTACACGCTCTCATCCGACAAATGGCTCAAAGCGGACGGAAGCGTCCTGACATCGGCCGACACGATGCCGGCAGTTGATGTGGTGCTGAGAGCGAATCTGATCCCCAACAGCTACACCATAATACTCAATCTGAACGGCGGAACCGGTACGGTCACGAATATCGATGCCAAGTACGACAAGAGTGAGAAACTGCCTACAGGCGAGGGCCTGACACGCACAGGATACAACTTCACCGGATGGAACACCTCGGAAATTGGTATCGGTGACAGTTATGCCCCCGGAGCGACGGTCATCAACCTCTGTTCCGGAGAAGGCGACACCATCACGCTGTATGCACAGTGGGATATCAAGCAGTTCACTCTGACCATCAAGTACGTCGGATGCCCCGTGCCCGTCGCAGATTTCGTCGAGGAGTTCTATTACAACAACCAGTATGATGTCAACAGCCCCCTGTTCGACTGGTACGATGTCGATAATGCGAGGGTCTACGGAAGGATAACCGAGGACACGACGGTGACCGTCACGTACACTCCCACACCGTTCGATATAACATACAATCTGGACGGAGGTGCCGTAACAGGCAACCCTGACACCTACAACATCGAATCCGATCCGATAACCCTGATCAACCCCGAGAGGACAGGCTATGACTTCGCGGGATGGACGGGTACGGATGTCAGCGTGCCGACCATGGAGGTCACGATACCTGCAGGTCAGCACGGGGACCGCTCATACACCGCGCATTGGAACATCAAATCGTTCAACATAACATGGAAGAACGATGACGGTACGGATATCGACACCACTGTCGTGAATTACGGTGTCGTTCCGACACATGCTGATGCTGTAAAAGCATCGACAGTGCAGTATGACTACACATTCGCAGGATGGGATCCCGCAGTTGTGGCGGTGACAGGAGATGCTGAATACACCGCGACATTCACACCTGTCCTGAGGTCCTACACGATCAGCTTCAAGAACGATGACGGTACGGCCCTGCAGAACCTGACCGTGCCCTATGGCGATGTGCCAGTATACTCAGGTGCGACACCTGTGAAGGAATCGACACCGCAGTACACGTACACGCACAGCGGATGGACACCGGACATCGTCGCGGTCGCAGGAGATGCCACATACATCGCGACATTCACACCTGTTCTCAGGTCCTACGCGGTAACGTTCTTAGGTACCGACCTGACAGTCAAGGACGGCGATGATGCCATAACATCCGGCGACATGATCGATTACGGCACAGTGCTCACACTGGTATCGCCGGAACTTGCCGGTAATGACAACATCATAACGGTGAACGGTTCGCCGTACACTCAGATGACAGTCACGGTGAACGGTGCATTGGACATAACGCAGAGCTATTCGCCCAGGGTGCACACGATCACATACTATCTGAACGATGCGGTGATCAGGACGGATTCGTTCGCTTACGGCGAGACCGTCGTGCCCTATGTGTATGAGGCGCCTTCCGGATACGACTTCTCCGGATGGACGCCGTCCACATTCCCGGCGACGATGCCCGATGAGGATCTCGTATACACAGGTACGACCACTGCAACGGTATTCAGTGTGACGTTCGTGGTCGATGATGAGATAACCATCACCAGCTACACCATCGTGGGCGCATTCGACAGTTACACCGCAGGTATCGCACAGGACCTGCCGACCGTGGTCACCATCATACCCGACGGATACACATTCGGAGGATGGTATGACAATGTCGGGCGCACAGGTTCCGTATGGACTCAGATCCCGACCTCATCCACAGGCGATCTGACGTTCTACGCTGCGTGGACTGCCAAGCAGTTCACCATAACCTTCGATACCGACGGAGGAACACTTGTCGCAAGCATCACGCAGGATTACAACACGAGCATCACCGCTCCGAGCGATCCGACCAAGGAGGGATACAACTTCAACTCCTGGGACAAAGCGATCCCCGAGAAGATGCCTGCCGAGGACATGACCATCAAGGCCCTGTGGGATATCGCACAGTTCACCATCACCTTCGATACCGACGGAGGAACACCTGTCGCAAGCATCACGCAGAACTACGGCACACAGGTCGTAGCACCTGCATCGCCGACAAGGTCCGGTTACACGTTCGCAGGATGGAGTGTCATATTCCCGCTGTCCATGCCGGCCGAGAACTTCACGGTCGTGGCACTGTGGTATTCGGTCACGGATTACAATGCGGTCTACGACGGTGCGTCACACACGATCGTCGTCGACAAATCGACACTGGTCACGATCACGTACAGTGATACTGAGAGCGGTACATACACCGATACTCCCAGTTCGTACACCGATGTCGGTAATTACGAGACGTTCTACAAGGTCACCCTCCGCGGAGACGAGATCGGTGCGGGCAGCAAGCATGTGATCATCACACGTGCACCTGTCGCAATACCGGCGGCCATACAGGGATTGGTCTACAACGGTTCCGTCCAGAACGGAGTCGCCGCAGGCACCGATTACACCATAGTTTCAGGCAATGCCGAGACCACACCCGGTAACTACGAAGCGATCCTTTCGGTCGACGGCAACCACATGTGGTCCGACGAGACCACAACGGACAAGGCAGTGCCGTGGTCAATCGCCAAGAAGGTCCTGACCGTGACCGCCGATAACAAGCAGATCGAGTACGGACAGCCTTCACCTGTGTTCACGGTACAGTACGACGGATTCGTTCCCGGCGAGTCCTCATCGGATCTCGGAGGATCCATCTCCATCACATCCGATTACGATGTCGGACTCGGATGCATGAGGTATGATATCCATGTCAGCGGACTGGAGTCGGACAACTATCAGATAGTATATGTCGACGGAAAGCTGGACGTCACAAGGAGACACATAACGGAACTCAACTGGTTCGGTCTCACTGACAATGTCTACAACAAGCAGAAGCACGACAGTATCGTTGCATCGCCCGTCGGACTTCTGTCAGGCGATGTTTGTGTCGTGTACTTCACCTGCGACGATTACATCAGCGCCGGAAGCCACACCGTGACCGCGATCGGACTCAGCAATGACAACTATGTGCTCGACGGAACGTTGACGGGACAGCTGATCATCGAACCCAAGACGGTCACACTGTCATGGGGATACAGCGAATTCCCGTACAACGGTGAGAACCATGTCCCGCCGGTGAACGCGATGGGTCTCGTGAGCGGAGATGTCTGTACCGTGATCGTGAACGGCGCCGCATCGGATGCAGGCGACCACATCGCTACGGCAACAGCCCTCAGCAACAGCAACTACAAGCTCCCCACTGAGGTCACCAGGCCCTTCCACATCAGTAAGGGTAACTACGACATGAGCTCAGTGTCAATGTCAGAACTGACCGTGGTCTACGACAGGGAGTATCACACGATCACCATCGTCGGAACGCTCCCCGTCGGAAAGGATCTCATACCGGTCACCGTCAGCTACACAGGCGGCGCCACTGATGCTGGCACATACACCGTTACGGCAACATTCGAAACGGCATCCGTGAACTATAATGTCCCTGCGCCTCTGTCGAGGACCCTGAAGATCGAGCCCAAGGAGGTCACGATCACAGGCATCACGGCCGAGGGCAAACCGTATGACGGTACCACTGCGGTCATCATCGACAACAGCGCAGCGACCATCACCGGATTGATCACCGGAGACGATCTCTCGGTCGTCATCGGAAGCGGAGCATTCCCCACCAAGGATGCAGGAACTCATCAGATCGTGTTCACCGGATACGACCTCGAAGGAACATCCGCAGGCAACTACCTGCTGTTATCGCAGCCTGTGGTCAGTGCGACCATCACGAAGATCCCGCTGGTCATCTCCATAATGGGCGACTACGAGATCACCTACGGTGACCCGAGACCTGAATTCATGGTCTCATACAGCGGTTTCATCCCGGGAGAGAGCGAATCCGATCTCATCGGAACGCTCTACTTCGACTGCACCTATGAAGTCGGAAGCAAGGTCGGAAACTACTGGGTGATGCCCGCCGGAGTGAGTTCGAACAACTATAACATCAACCTCAACGGAACGATGCTGAAGGTCAACAGGATCAACACACTGATCACCATCACCACCAACAGCGCCACCGTTCCGGGTAACGATGATACCGTCCTCACGGACAGCGGTTACGAATTCACCCAGGGAATCCTGATCCCCGGAGATGTGCTCACGGTACAGGTCAACGGAAGGCAGGTCGGAATAGGCGAATCATACAACTCGATCAAGTTCTACAGCATCACGCACGGCAACGTGGATGTGACCAACTGTTACAGGACTGATCTGGTCGCAGGAATCCTGAAGATCGTCCTCGGACGCAACGTCGACATCACCAACGGTGCATCCGCATCCTACGACAAGGACGTGATCGATGTAGAGGGATACAGCGGCGGAATGATCGCCGACGGAGCACCGTTCGATCTGAAGATCAAGGCGAAGGTCGCTGTCAAGTGGGTCGACGTCGTCGTGAAGATGGGAGGTAACGAGATCGATGCCTTCCAGCGTGAGAGCGACACTTCGGGTACGGTGCACATCGACAACGTGACGGGTGATGTCGAGGTCGCCGTGACGTATTCCACCAGCGACAGCAACGGATTCAACATCATTCCGTTCATCATCATTGCCATCGTCCTCTTGGCGATCATCGGCGCGGTTGTGTACTACGTGAAGAAGAAGAAAAACGGCGAATCCAAACCCGAGAACAAACAATAAAACAGCAGGCGGGCTCTGCCCGTCCGCTGTATATTTTTTTAATGACCCAGATAAATGAAAATAAGGGATTTTGTTAAAGGGTTTTGGTAAGCCGATTTACGACATCAGGCTTGCCGATCTGAGCTCTGCCGCGATCTTCTCGACTGCACGGACGACGTCCTCGGGGACCTTCGCGCCTGTGCAGACCATCTTACCGGATCCGAACAGAAGGACGACGACCTTGGGCGAGTCCAGCCTGTAGACGAGACCGGGGAACTGCTCGGGTTCGTACTCGACCTTCTCCAGACCGAGTGTGATAGCGACGGTGTTGAGGTTGATCTCCTGCTCAAGATCGGATGAGGCAACAATGTTCTGAACCTCGATTTTGGGGTCGATCTGTATCTCGATCTTTGCTTTCTTGAGATCCTCTTTGACCTTTCCGATAGCTACCTTGACGTCGTCCAGGCTCTTTGCGCCGGTACAGACGACCTTTCCGCTTCTGAAGAGAAGGGTAGCTGTCTTGGGTTCCTTCAGTCTGTAGACGAGACCGGGGAACTGCTGGGGGTTGTACTCAGCGCCGTCCAGTGCATCCTCGATCGCGTTCAGGTCAAGATCCTGTCCGAGCGATGTGGATGCGACGACGTTCTCGATGTTCATTCTGCTCATCAATTCACCTGTGCCCCGCTATATAAACCATATTTAAAAGACTTTGCATGCTGGTCAATAATCGCCCGTTTTTTGACGCTTTTTCAATTGTCGGGAAACAGCAGTGTCGGGTAATTGTTTTAATAGATGTAGGGTAATAGAAATTACAGACTTCGATCGGTCATTCAAGGACGAAGCACATCCGTAAAAGGTTTGCCCGCCCCTGAAGGGCGGGATTGTAGTTTCAACAGAGTAATTCGACTATCAGCCGGATTACCTGAAGGACCAGGGACAGTGTCTTGAATCTTTGACCCTGGTCCTTCTTATCATCGGCTACTATTATTTCACCTCCTCCAAGGACCGGAGACCGACACACAGAACAGGAAGTCCTATGCATCGGACTTCCACCCTGGCAACAATCGATTGGAGGGGCGTGTTATAACATCGGGCATTACAGTTAATGTGTCAATGATTTGTAGACTGCCGTCCGAACCGATGATGATGAAGAAGTATGGAGTCGGAGAGGAGGGTCGAACTCCCATCTGAGGATCTGCAGTCCCCTGCATAGCCGCTGTGCTACTCCGACTTGCGTTCCAGTCTATATTTACACAATATATTAATATTCGCTTACGGGAACGACACCCTATTATTGCTGGATTGTTCTACACACGTCATGCACTGCAAGGATGTATCCGTCAGGGATGTCGATTTCGACCTCACCCCAGAGTCAATCTCCGAAAGGATGGCTGACTGGACGGCATACGCCAGGTGCGATTATCTGATACTCCGCAACAAAGACGGATTTGCGGCACTCAGGGTCGCGAAGGAACAAGGCATCGGCCTGTTCAGAAGGGTGAAAGATTTTGAGATCCTGTCGTTACCTGAGGATACGGACTATGTGGTCGATGACATGATAGATGTACTGAACATTCCATCGCTGGCACTTATACAATCGCAACATCCTGGGAAGGGTGTTGTGATAGAAGGGATGTTCTCCCATGTGGTGTTCATCAAGGATCTGGAACCTCTCCATCTCGAGGTCGTTGACAGCATCCCTCCATCACCTTCCAAATTGGGTGTGCTGGTGAAGAAGGCATTGGATTCCGATTTCATCGATCTGCCCGTGATAATGCATGAGACCGTTGTCGACATGCAGTCCAAGATCCCCGAGGTTAGGACGGAAGGCGTGATGTTCCCCTGCAAGGTCTCCGGAATCGTTGCCGATATGCCCACCTACTATCTTGACGGGAGTCCGGAACTGAAGCATGATGTCACGCTTATCGGATGCAGTCTTTCCAAGAGGATATTCGAATCCCTCTACAGGAAGGACGTCCCTTTCATCAACGTCTGTCCTGCCGAGTACATCCCTAAGGGAAAGAAGACCATCGTGAAATGTTGTAAGATAAAGGAAGGGCACATCATCGACGGCGATGTCGTCAAGGTACCGTGGGGTGCCACCGTCCCTGAGATCGTGGATGCGATTAAGGATCTGTTCTCAGAAGAGTGACCTTCCCTTCTTCATCGCTTTGTATCCTTCTTCCGCTCTTCCCACTTTACAGAGCAGTTCCCCCAAAGCATACCAGGAATCGGCGTCATCGGGGTGCTCCTTCAGGTGCTGTTCGAGATGGGCTATCGCCATCTCGTTCTTCCCCTGGGAGGATAATCTTTTGCTTGTGGACCTTCCGCCGGATTCCTCGTCCATGACGCGGAGCATCTCCTTGCGTGCGTTCCTCATCAGGACATCCAACGAATTCTTGGATAACCAGGGATACCTCTTTCCGAGCATCTCCCTGAACTCCTTTTCCTTGTCTGGGTCTATCTCCGCATCCGGTCCCTTGAACAAGTCGCGGGGGATGTTCACGGTCATGCTGCCGTGGGATACGGTGATATGGTTCTCGGGTGCGGTCATGATTTCCTGAACACTATCAGTGAGCCGTCGACACCTCTCTTCGCGGTTCCGAACTCCTTCAGTTCATCGATCTCATAGTTGTTGAACACAGGACCGTCCTTGCAGACGCGTTTGCCGTCGATCATGCATGCTCCGCAGACTCCGCATCCGCATTTCATGTATCTCTCAAGGGACATCTGGTGTTCGATGTGCGCCTTGTTAAGGAACTGGTGCAGGAAGTACAGCATTATCTCGGGTCCGCAGGCGATGATCTCGTCGTACTCCTCTTCCTTGACCAGCTGTTTCACGAGATCCACAGCATTTCCGTGGAATCCCATGCTTCCGTCATCCGTGGATACCCAATATTTCATGGCGAAGTTCTTCACCGTGGGGATGTAGCACTCTATCTCATCTGATGTCCTTGCCGCTACCACCGCATCGACGGATCTGCACTTCATGACAGGTATGAGGGGTGCCATCCCTATGCCGCCTCCGACTATCAGGATCTTCTTCTTGTCGTTCGGATCCAATTCGTAACCTCTTCCGTAAGGCCCTCTGACCTGGATCCTGTCCCCTCCGCTGAGGTTCCCTAAGAATCTGGTGTCGTCACCGATGATCTTGAACGTGATGCTCTTGTCATGTTTCACGCCCGAGAGCGAGATCGGGATCTCCTCCATGCCGGGTGCCCAGACCATTATGAACTGTCCCGGTCTTGCTTCAGCATCCCACTCGAACGTGATGCGTCTGGTGGTCTCGTTGAGCTTCTTGTTCTCCTTAATCATAACGATGTCACTCATGTACGATCCCCACCATATCCTCGATTGAACGGTAACCGTACCGTTTCATGAACTTCGATATTCCCTTGCAGACCGTTCCGAAGATCTCCGGTCCGCTGTCCATGACCGCCGTTCCGATCTGGAACGCGGATGCTCCCGCCATGATGTATTCCAGCGCATCCCTGTAGTTGGATATGCCTCCGACACCGACTATCGGTATTGAAACAGCCTTCCTGAGATCGTAGACCGCACGTACGCCAATGGGTTTGATCGCATTTCCGGATAATCCGCCGACCTTGTTGCTGAGAACGGGTTTGGCGAATTCGGGTGCGATGATCATCGCTTTAAGAGTGTTGATCGCGACTATCGCATCTCCTCCGCCGTCTTCGACGGCCTGTCCTATCTCCGGCAGGATATGAGTGTTGGGCGTGAGTTTGGCCCACACAGGGATGTCCACAGCGGCCTTCACCGCTGAAACTATGGTCTTCACAAGTTTCGGATCCGTTCCTACTTCGATACCGTAACCCTTCGCATGCGGGCATGAGAGATTCAATTCCACTGCGCAGGCACCGAAATCCTCCATCCTGCCTGCCAGCTTGGCGAACTCGTTCGCGTTCCCTCCGTAGATGGAACCGACGATCTTCCCTTCCTTCGTCGCGATCTCCATCTCCTCAGCATATGCTTCGATACCCGGGTTCGGAAGACCCATGGCGTTGATGCAGCCGCCGTTGACTTCGATGAAATTCGGGTTCGCATGCCCCAGTTTAGGTTCGAGACCTACCGATTTGGAGACTGCGGCACCCGCGCCTGACTGGAGGATTCTGACCATCGACAGTCCCGTCTCATCCATGATGCCTGACGCCACCATGCTGGGATTCTCGAACTCCAGACTGCCGACCCTGGTCCTAAGGGAACTCATG